>PPYF01242623.1_pt1 | contig 13870 bp, 14 predicted proteins | sample 1559871 | NCBI WGS metagenome assembly PPYF01 (sample SAMN08240021, study PRJNA423297) | Human gut metagenome, whole genome shotgun sequencing project. | reverse complement strand
TAATACTTCCTCTTTTCTCTGTAAGATGATTATATCTTATTAGCCACTTCTGTTACAACTTTATTATAGCACTTCAAAGTTCTGCCATCATATTGCCACCAGTGTTTCCTACGTTGATTCCAAGACTTGCCATGAAACTGTCAATTTTCTGCGAAACCTTTAAAAAGGCAATGGCACAAAGGAACCAAACAAAGACATTTCCGGTAACGGTTTCCTTTCCCTGTTCGGCGACTGCCTGTTCAACCTGTGCTTCTGTCAGTTCGGCTGCAAATACCGGAAAGGAGCAAAAGAGTACCATACAGGCAGTAAGTGTTAATAAAATCATTAGCTTTTTTCTGTGTTTCATGTGTTCCTCCCTTCTATATTGACAGTGGATTTGCAATGAAAGTGCCGACCATGGAAGTGAACAGACGTAAGCACCAGGCATTCATCAAAAGAAGAAAAAACTGTCCACCAAGCATCCGAGACCAGCTTTTAAATATGTTTCCGGTTGCCTGAGACGCACCTGTTGCAAAGGCGACTGGTGCAGTATAAATTAGAACTCCCAGCAAGATGTAACGTTCTGCAGCCTCGAAAAGAAGCTTGATGTAATTCCAAGCAAGGATTAGCACTAAAATCAGGGCAACGATAGCAACAGCGCCGTTGGCACACACACCTAAAATGACGGTGATGACAGAGTTGAAGGAACCAAATTCTAAAGGTGGCAAGTCTTCTGTAAGAATCCAACCATAGGGAGTTCCCGCTATATCTAGTAGAAGATCTACAATGTCTTTTGCATAGAAGGTAAGGAAAAGGAACATAAAAGTCCGAAGCGAGAGTTTGATGGGATCTTCCGCATCAATTCCCGTACCCATAAAATAGTTCTTAAAAAGCTGCCATACCCAGTTCAGGAGAATAAGTCCAATCGCCAGTGCCAGAAAAATCTGATACATAGTTTCGGCTGCCGGAAAGTAACGGAGAAAGGTATCCATAGAGCATCCCAATGCACCTAATACAGAGGTGGTAATCAGATCCAGAATATTCATGACCTGTTCGGCAATCCATTCTACAATTCCGTCAAGTATTCCCATAATGACGACTCCTTTCTCTGTACGTTATCCATTCCATTTTCCACCTGCGAAGAATGGTGTGATGTAAGCCATGATAAATCCAAGCCCATTCAAGATAGCCCAGGTAATGATGATTCGTTTGAGCCATGCGCGGGATTCATCTACGGTTTTTCCGCTTTTTGAAAAATTCATCAGTAATAGTGCAACAGATGCGGTTACGACAGCAGCAATCGTGGAGATTAGAATGATCTGGTTGTATACGTCTTTCATGATTTCTGAAGCTTTGTCCCAGATAGTAGCAGCCATAACTGGCTGCACATTACAGGCAATCAGGGTGAACATCAGAAAGCCTGCGTACAGATATTTTCCATAATCCCGATGGCGTTTTTTGCCTGGCGGGGAATCTTTGAATACATGATATTTCATGCAAAAACCTCCTTCATATAAAGAGGGCAAAGTGAAATACATCACCTTCCCCTGTGCTTATAGTTTCCTGCCTCGACAGCTTCCGGCTGGTCAATACATTGGGAAGCATTTTATATTCAGTTGTAACGGACTCCTTTCCTGCAAACAAAAACACGCCTATACCCGGAAGTGAGGCTGATTTCCGGAAAAGACGTGTCCTGCTTTGCATATTTTTTTGACAGTATCATTCTAGCATGGGTAGATTTCCCTGTAAATCGCAGAACTGTGCCAGATAATGACATAAATGTGCCGACTCAGGGACAAAGAAGGAAAATCATATTTGATGGAGATTGCGGATGAAAAGATGTGCGTGTATAATGAAAATCAAAAGATTCGCTTATAGTGAGGAGATGAGAAGAATGCTTGGCATATATTTAAGCGGTACGGGGAATACAAAGCATTGTGTGGAGAAGTTGATATCTTTATTAGATTCATCTGCGAAAGCAATACCCATAGAGAGTCCTATTGCGAGTGAAGAAATAAAAAGAAATGATATGATTTTACTGGGGTATCCAACACAGTATTCTAATGCCCCATATATGGTGCAGGATTTTATAAAGAGAAATTCTGCTTTATGGAAAGATAAGAAAATATTGTGTGTTGCGACAATGGGAGCATTTAGTGGAGATGGAGCTGGCTGTACTGCAAGATTGCTGAAAAAATATGGTGCAATTATTCTTGGAGGACTTCATATAAAGATGCCGGATTCTGTTTGTGACAGTAAATTATTGAAAAAGACTATGGAAGAGAATCGGAAAATTGTAAGAGAAGCGGATGAAAAAATAGAAACTGTTGTCCAGGAAATTAAGCGTGGAAACTACCCAAAGGAAGGCATTAGCTGGATGTCACATTTGATAGGATTACTTGGACAAAGACTTTGGTTCTATGGGAAAACGCAGAATTACACAGATAAACTGACGATTCATGAAAGCTGCATCGGATGTGGTTTGTGTGTTTCCTTATGTCCGATGCATAATATTTCGATTTCTAATGGAAAAGCAGTAGGTGGGAAAAACTGTACGATGTGTTATCGCTGTATTAGCAGTTGTCCCCAGAGGGCAATTACCTTATTAGGAAAAGAAGTGAAAGAACAGTGTCGATTTGAAAAGTATTATTAGGGCAGACAGAAATAGAAAGTGAGGTAGGAGTTGTGAAAAGCATTTTACAATCAGTAGGATATATACTCTTTTATATGGTGTTTCAGATGATCATAATGTCTATGATTTCGATGACCGTAGGGACAACAAGTGGAAGTAAAGAACAGCTGGAAGTGTTTATATAAAATTTTAGTACGGAGGATAAAATGGAATTTAGAAAAATTGATAAATCCAACTATTGGGACTGTATGGCATTGACCATTGATGATAGTCAAGAAGGATTTGTTGCAGATAATAAGCAATCTTTGGTGGAAGCAGCCTATGAAGATGGACTATATACTTTGGGAATATATCTTGAAGAAACGATGATAGGTTTTATATTGTATGATTATGATGCAACCTTTCCAGGCTGGTCTATGAGTCGTTTTATGATTGGAAAACAGTTTCAAGGTAAAGGTTACGGGAAAAAAGCAACAATAGAATTTTTTGAGTATTTTAAAACTAAACATAATTCTGACAAGTTATATATTAGTGTTTCCTTAGAAAATCTGGTTGCACGTAAAATGTATTCTTCGATTGGTTTTACAGAAATCAAAGAGGTAGAGTATACATTTGGGGACAGGCATTATAAAGAAATTCAAATGGTAAAAGAATTGTAATGGGCAAACAATTTCAGTTTGAGAATTTCATATCCACACAAACTAAGCAGCTAGCATTAGTATTGACTATTGTTTAACAAAAGACACTAATTTAGATGTCTTTTAGTGTGATTTTTAATAGTATATCAAGGTTCGTTCAAGCGTGGTAAATTTGTGGTAAAATGAATGATCTTCATATTGTGAATAACAAGCAATAAAAAAGGGGGACTTGATTTCTCATGCCCCCCAGTGTATAATCTAATCAAGAAAGGTAATCAGATGCAAGATCTGATGCCCTCAGTAAAATTTAATTTATTTCTATGTTAAGACATAGCATCCATCAAACTTTCTCAGGGTTTATCGTGGATGCTATTTCTTATCATGTCGATTATCTATGTAAGTCAGAGCCGCAAAAACTACTAAAAGCAATGTGAGTACTTCCATTGTGTTCATGGGCATCACCCTCCTTTAAAAACTAGAGGGCTGGTCGAAATTGCATCCGCTTCTCTTTCCCGATTAGTTATACTCGCTCAGTATAACATGAAGAATTTCATATCGCAAGAAAAGATGGAAAGATCGGTATTCTTTTCTTGTTACGCGTATAATTAGATATTTTGTTTGATAATTCGTGTAATGATGCCAACAGCTACATTACGGTCTTCATCAATATGGGTGACAACAAAGGAAACAACGTCTTTTTTCCCAACAGTGCGATTATCATAGCAGCTATGAGCAATAGCATTGACACCCAGTTCTAACCGTACAAATACGGTTCCTTTGTGGATGTCTTCCACAGTGCCGGCATATTTGCCCTGAACATGACATTTCTTTAAGTTTTCTTTGCTGGTATTTCCTTCTACACTCTTTACATCTGCCTGAACTGAGAGTGTTTCAGGTGTATCACCTTCTACGTTCAGAATACGTACCAAAATGTGTTCCCCTACATGGAAGCGTTCCCTGGCATCACCAAGCCAGTCGAAGGATAAATCTCTGGCAGGAATGGAGGTTTCTATACCAAAAATTTCAGCGCGGACAACCTTTTCAGCAACCGCAATGACTCTGGATTGCACGATACGATCCACGTATACTTTGGTTTGCCCGGAAACATCCTGATCCAGATAAAAGATTTGGCGTTTCTTCAGCATGGCTTCTTTGCGACTTGCAACAATGCTGCGTGTTTTGGTATCCAATCCTTTAATGATAAAATCTATTTCACAGCCGAGCATATTGTTGAGGACTTTATTTTGACGTAAAGACAGCGATCCATAATCGTGTGCCTCATCTTGAAGGAGGTTGATCATCATTTCTGTGATTGGAATGACTGCCCGAAATTCTTTGTAATAGATAACAGCAATCAGATTGCCCGCTTCAGTTTTTTCGATACCACCAAGTGTGCCGGTTAGGATTTTTCTGGTGCGGTAGGCATTCTGGATGTCGTGCCAGATAAGATCTGCTTTTGATTGGGTAGTTTCTAAGACTGCATCAGAATCAAGGGTTAAGATGGCTGCGTTTGTGTTTGTTACATCGTTTGGCATAATGTGTCTCCTTTCATACTTATGACATAATTGATTTTTTATCTAATGGAACCATTTCAGAGTCTGGGAAATTATCTTCCGAGTCCTCTGAGAGAAATTCTGGATGGAATTCGTCATAGCATGGTTCCTGATAAACAGGTTCAGATATATAGAGTGGCTCCTGCACTTTTTTTCTGTCTGTATTTCCAGACGCAGAGCCGCGTTTTTTTCGCGTGGCAGTAGCCGGAGATTTTGGCATATAATCCGATTCTTCATGAATTCCGTTTTCACGCCACGCCGGAATATGATCTGATGCTTTTCGTGGAATTAGTTTCTTTGCGTCCGGATGCAGTGTATAATCGTATTTTTCCACACGAAGTACCTTCTGTCCGCGCAGAATAATCAACGCTTCATCGAGTGGGAGGCGTAAGATTTCATCCGGAGTTAGGAGCTTGCGTTTTCCGATAGATTTTGTACGGCGGTATTCCGGCGTGTAATCGGAGACTCTCCAGCTATTGAGTTGTTTGGCTTCGCTACTGACACCGACAGTTACATCGCCACTCCGATTACTGATAAATGTAGCTGTAACCTCATCAGTACATCCCAAAAATAACTGAGTATCACAGTTGCCGATGATTTCCTGCCATTGGTTGAATGGATAGCGGTTCTGCATCTGAGGCAAATTTTGAAAGATACAGGAAATGCTAAGATTACGGCTTCGGATTACACTGATTTTCTTATTCAATTCCAGAATAGCCCCAGTGTTGGCAAGTTCATCAGCCAGTATATGTACAGCAACAGGTAACTTTCCATCTTCTCCATACTTGTCTGCATAACGAACCAGTTTGATAAAGATGAAAGTCATAAACAGAGAGGACAAAAAATCAAAGGTACTGTCCTGATCAGAGGTAATGCAAAAGTAAGCACATTTCTGTTTCCCTGGAAGTGCCAGATCTATTTCATCATAAGAGGTAATTTGCCGAATGAGTTTATTCTGAAATACCTGAAGTCTGGCACCTAAGCCGATAATAACACCGCTTCGCACAGCATCACTGGCCTGCTTGTAGATACAGTAGGGAACTTTCGCTGGATGGGATACCGGAAGCAGATCGAACAGGCTGTTTAGTTCTTTTTCTGAACTCATAGTCAATAATTTGTAAACCTGTCCGATATTTTTTGCTTCTGCAGGAAATCCTTGATCCACATAGAGGACTAAGGCTTTTAGCAGATTCATCTCCGCATTATCCCAGAAATGATCTCCTTTTCCGGAACCTGTATTCTGGATAATAACATCTGCAAATACTTGAGCCATCGTTTCCTGCCCGTTGATTTCACCCAGACAATTCCAACTGTCGGAGTTTTCCGGATTGACCAGATTAAATGCTTTTACTGTATAACCTTCATTTTCCAAATAAACAGACATACTTTCATAGAGTTCGCTTTTGGGATCAGTAATGATTAAACTTTCTCCTCTGGCAACACACTGGAAGATCATATTGCGGGCAAAGGCGCGGCTTTTCATACTTCCGGATGCACCGTAGACAGCAATGTTTCTATTTAGCCGCGTTTTATTTGGAAGACATACAGCTTTCCCATTCAGTTTTCCCAGAATGGTTCCCTGATTTTTCTTTACATCTCCAGCTAATTCCAAAACTTTAAACATTTCATTCGATGTCATAAATCCGGAAGTTCCGTAGGTTCCTTGCGTGGAGTAATTAAAATTTCGGTCACGATCACTGATTTCTCCATTTCGGTCATTTCCCATTCGCATCAGCAGGAAAGTAATCAGTCCAAATACAGTCAGACACAGAAAAATCCCATACAGATTGTAAGGGAAATGGTGTAGGATTGTATGGATACAGTCAAGCGGATGAAGGGAGGCTGGTTTTGGATAAGTACCGTTCCCGGCAAAGTTTCCAGCCGCCGTCCATTCCTGATAATTTTTTATGAATTGTGCTACATACCCTCCAGCATAGACGGTACAGGCACAGATGGGGAGCAGATAAAGAAGCTTCCACCAGTTACGGCTTTTCATGGAAAAACCCCCTTTTGAATTTTTGAAAGTCAATACTGGAAAACTGTATATCTGCGGTTAGATATTTCCGCAGACAAGGAATCTGAAAGTCAAAGCATACCAGGATTCCTGAAAGATCATATACATTCAAACCAGTATTGAAACGGTTGATTCGTTGCATGTCAAAATCATAAGCAAGCAGGACAGGATGGTTCTGACTATCTATGCCGTCATGCTCAATCGGCAGTTCTTCTTGGTGAGAGAAATAGTCTGATAACAATAACCGATCAAGTTGCTGCAGCATTTGTGGTCGCACAAGCAGACGCAACAGATATTCGCCATAAATATTATTGGGCAGATAGTGGAAATGCTCATAGGTAGTATCTAAAAGAAAGAGCGATTTTCGGTATCCGCCAGTGCTTGTCAGTAAATGATAGGCAGTATCCATATCTTTTCCGGTCATAATTGCTCGTACAGCAGGTCTTCCATGGTAGGGGCGTCCCTGCAGGTAATGCTGCAGAAAAGCAGTAAGTCTCACTTCGGTCTTATATTCCCACTTCAGGACACTGTTCCCAGTATTATAGAGTGCGTAAACACACTGTGGGGATAACAGAATCCCGACGCTTCGAGAATTTCGGATTTTCGTTGTATCATAACCGAGAGTTTTTATTTCTCTGGAACTGTAAAAAAGTGGAAGATCTTGTATAAAGGAGCTGTCCGCTTCGCAAGTCCTGCTGAAAATATTAGGCTTTACATCATAGAAGATAGGAATGTTGGCATGTAGTAAAGTCAGATAGATTTCAGCTTTTTGATGCAGACGGATTCTTCTGGGAAGTTCGCTGCGGATCAGATTTGTTTCTGTGTTTCCAGTAAAATAGTCATGGAAACGGGGCATATTTTGTGCGAGCAGGAGTTCTTTGGCATGTTTGGTTAAGCGATAACCTCTTAGTCGGTCCCGGTAATGCGTCCGGATCAGCTTTTCGTTTTTTAGCTCAGTTATGATTTTTTCGGCATAAGAGCTGCTTTCTATCAGCCGGTGTAGCTGATTGACCGGAAATTCTCCACTAATTCCGACCATTTCCAGAACCTGATATTTCATAGAGTCTGGTTTTATCAAAACAAGTCACCTCAATTCAGTTATTACCTATGCCAGCCTATACTTGGGTAGCCGGGAAGTATTTTCTGGCATAAAAACAGCAGAGATTATAAGGTCTCTGCAGAAAGATTACCCATGTCGGATATTTGTGTGGAAATATCACGAAATTTCCGATATGGTTCTTATACACTTTTGTCGGCTTTTTATCCAACCGGGAAAGGCTTCGCAATCCATGATAGACACGATAGTATGGTCATGGGTTCCCAGTTCCGTTGTATGATAAGAGTCGCATAATAATCCGGTATCATCTACCAATACATAGGCAGCAATGGTGTCCAGAATTTGTTTAAACTCCAGATTGTCATAATCGCGGACGCGATGCAGTGAAAGGTTCTGGTCATATATCTGGCTAAAACAAACTACACAGTTTTGGTATAGTTGAATGGGATGTTCCAGAATGTAGGTCTGCAAGGCAAGATTTAATGGTTCATGTAGGAAAGCAGTATTGGTTCTTACCTTCCGTTTGGGTAAAAGACCAGGTAGTGTAATGGTTAGTATTTGTTCGGAACTGGAAATTTGGATTCCCTGTACATCTGCAGCCTGTTTCAGATAATCTGATTTTCCACTGGAAGAAATAGTGAATACCAAATTCCTGAGTTGGCATGTAATACGTTCTGATCGCAGGGCAGCACTGGTGCTTAGTTCCTCATAACGCTTGCCATATACTTTTATGTCTGTGGTCTTCAGTGCAAAAAGCGTGTTGTTTAGCCTTTGTATTTCATCTTCAATCTGTTGAAGGCGCTCGTAAATGGTTTTATTATTCATAGGACCTCATTTCTTTGTATAGTAACTGACAACTCCGCTGGTAGTATCTACTAAGCAAAAGGCTACCACATTGTCTATGGTGACCTTTCTAGCCTGCCCCTCATTTTCTAAGACAACCAGCCGTTTTACTTGGTCTGCAGATTGCGATTCCATTACATGATTGATAAGATATTCCTGTTCCAGTGGAATATATAAAATCTCATACCATTCATCTTTTGAAAAAAAGTTGAGTTTTATTGGAAAATCTCCGCTTGTATGGTAGACAACTGCTTTTTTGAAGTCCAATAGAACCCAGAATGCGGCGATCATGCCATAATCCGGATTGGATGCTGATTCGGCAGTGTCACAGAGTAGGTCATTCTCTTTGTCGTGGATAATTCTACCTTGTTTGACAAGATTGGTAATCAGAGATTTGATAGAATCTCTGTTTTTGGGGAATAGCCGTAAAACTTGTTCATACAAAAGTGTGTGATATGTAGTGATAAATCGCAATAGTTCGGCTCCTTCCCCATTGTAGAGTTCGTTTCGTGTTTTCATGGGTATCTCCCTTCTGTTCATATATAGAAAATGTACTTACGCTGTACGTACAATCTACGTTTCTTATTTGATAGAAGTATGCTGTACGTATAGCAGAAGGAATCTTGCTGTCAGCGATTGGTTTTCGGGTACAAAAAAAGCACCATATCAGGTGCGGGAAAAATAGGAATACTATAAGCAATACCTATTGTAACATGGGTAAAATTCCCCTTCAATCGCAGAAACAGGTCAATGTAGTGACAATATTATGCCATCTCTATTCTGGGAAGAATTTATTTAGCGTATCTAAGGTTTCTTTTGCAGAAAATCCCCAAAGGATACTGCTTAATGCATTGATTGCTGCCTGGCGTTTTCGGTAATAAGTGCGGTAGGAGATGTTTGCAATATGTTCTTCCAATGCCTCCAGAATCTCATCGGTATTCTTCAACTCCTGTGGTGAGAGGAAGGCATAGTATAAAATCCAGTAATACTGTTCTCCATGTTTGTGATTTTTGCGGAGAAGATCAACGGAAGAGAGCAACAACTTGATCATCTTATTGCTTCTGGAGATACTTTTTGCCCATTCCTCTATTTGGCTTCCGGTTAAGTCGGCACCAGCGGTATAGATAGAATCCAGAAATTCGTCTATGCTGGTCTTATATTCCAGTTGAAACTGTATTTCTACTTGCCGGACAGCCACCTTCAGACTGTAAGTAGAATCCCGATAGCACCGAAGCAGTTTGTATGTATCGTGATACAGCGGGTTATCTTCGGGTGATACAACAGGTGGATAATGTTTTCCTGCCATATCTATTCACCTCCCTTCAGCAGTATTTCCGGTATTTCGGAAAAGGATGGACTAGAAGATTGTGTTTGTGTTCGCACAGACGGAGTGGTTTTAGCTTTCGGTTTTTGCGGTTTGATCTTTAGTTCAAAATGGTAAGATGCACTTCCCAGAGGGCAGATAATACGTAGTGAATATCTATATACTATATCCTTGCAGGCTGATAATGGAGATAATATATACTTGGCTTTTGGACATCGACAGCACACAATGCCTTGTGTTTCCAGCATTTCAGCCACTTTTCGGACGATGGTTTTTGTGTGAGGTTCTGGAACGCAAAAGCCTTCTTGTGAAACGATGATTTGTTCATCAACAACAGATTCCGGAACGCAGGAAACGGTAGTTTCTTCAGTAGGTACTTCGTCAGGAATGTGAATTGGCAGTTCCATTTTCATAGCGATTTCCTCCTTGTCAATCATTACGTCACTTATATTAAACATGACAGACAGATAATTATTGAGATAGATCATGCTGCCATGTTTTCCAGAATATGAGATTAAAGTTATCATGTCATTGTTTTCTAGTTTTTTTAGCAGACGTGAGACGGAAGATTTGGATTGCTGCCAGCGTTCTGCCAAGTATTGATAACTGAAGAGTGGATTGCCGGTCTGATTTCTGAAGTAAACAACCGGACCGGAATCAGAACAACGTACAGACGGATCGTTATAGACTGCATGGATCCAAAGATCCAGAAGGGCATCCATCTCGGAACATTTTCCCATGTGAATCAGCTTATGAACATTTGTGATTGGAAAGAAGAAAAATCCAATGTCTTTTTTGCAGGGGAAATTGTAGGAAAGCGCTGTATTGTCTTTGGGCCAGTCTACGATCTTGTATCTGATGATGCGATTTTTCTCATGCAAGGTGTAAGTCAGGAAATTTTGTTCTGCCAAGGTATCCAGAACAGAAAGGACCTGGTGCTGAAACCGGAAACGGAACTGATGCTGCAGTTCTTTCAGTGTGCAGATCCATTCTCCTGGAGCAACAGTATAGGTCAGATGTTCTATGTTACGGTAGGATGAAGAGTAGTTTGCATAGGAGCAGAGAATCAGGAAATAAAAAAGACAGGAACTTCCGTTTGTACGAATGTTTCTGTCCTTGATGAGCGTTTGTATAAATTCCCGGTAAATCCGGCAGCGTGGAAAATCCACAATTTGTTTTAATTCTAATTGGTAATCCATATTGGTCTCCTTTCAAAATGAAAGGGGAAACTTATTGAATATTAAGCTTCCCTTTTCAGTATTTTTGTTTAGGTATTATGATGAAGTCAGTGAACAAATACATACAGTATTCATTGCATTATTATTGCATTTTTATATTTCATTTTATCTTTTTGTTTTGTTTTATAGAGCCTGAAAATGCCGAAAAATCAATGATTTTCCTTTATATTGTTTACTGTCTGTCTAGAGTTTGAATAAGAGCCACAAGTCTTGGAATCCGCTAAACAAGCGGATTCCGAGACTTTTTCTTTTGCTCTGCTACTAATTTGCTACTAATAGCAACTACTCTTTTTTCTATCGTCTTCATATGGTTATTATTAACTTTAATAGCAAGAAACCCTGATGACTGCTGAATTTCTTCTATATGATCTTTCTTTGTGGCATCTGGATGATTTTCCCTGATGCGGTATTTGGTGGTACTAACGCAGGTCCAAACTGAGGTCGGATTGTTACATCTGAGCCGTTGTCCTGAGCATGAGATACTTCACAGGTGATACCTATTGCTTCAAGCAGAGGGTTATCAGATGGTGGTTCAGGTGTTGGCGAATCTGTTGCCTGCAATGATTCCAGACTATGCACAAGCTCCTGCTGTTTATGTGGAAACAGATGAGAGTATGTGTTAAGTGTTGTGGATACTTTCTCGTGTCCGAGCCTGTCTGCTAACATCAGCGCATCACAGCACTGATTAATAAGTAAGCTGGCGTGCGAATGCCTGATATCGTGGATTCGTATCTTCTTTACATCTGTGTTTTTGCAACCTCTTATCATCTCGTGTGAGAGATATGATTTTGTTACCGGGAACAGCCTTTCATCTGCGTCAGGCATATACCTTGACTGGATATAGTCTGATAGCTCCTGGCAGAGAAAATCCGGAATCGGAATCTTTCGCTTACTTTTTCTTGTCTTAGGTGATGTAAATACATCTTTTCCTTCTATCCGCTGATATGTTCTGTTGATGGATATTGTCTTGTTATCAAGGTCAATATCAGCAGGTGATAGAGCAAGCAGTTCACCTTCTCGCATACCAGTCCAGTACAGGACTTCAAAGCGCTTGGCGTAATTGATGATGCTGTTAAGCTCCGTGTTAATCTTTTTCAGATAGGTCTGGGAGTAATTATTCGGCGAACTCATAAGCTTCGCCTGCCATCTTCGTACATCAGAGGCTTTGATTTCATTTATCGGCTTGCTACCGAAGAATGGAAGAATATGCGTCTGTAGTACCGCCTTTTTTGTCAGAAGAGTTGACTGCTTAAGTCTTGCAGCCGTATCCTCCATATAAATTTCATAAAGGTTTTGAAATGTCATGTCAGGATTGGCAGACTGCTTTTCCAGAAAATCCCTTTCAAATCCTAAGGCTTCCTTTTTGGTGGCAAAGCCTCTTTTCCACTTCTGTTTTTTGATTCCCTGCCAGTTCGTATAATAGAACTTGGCGAACCATTTACCAGTTTTTTCATCTTTGTAAGCTGTCATGAATATCATCTCCTTTTTGTAAAATTGTTGTGCAATCATCAAAAGGCTATGATATAATCTACTTGTTCAGGGTGATTATAAAGCCTTCGGGTCAATCACTTACATAGCTTCGGTTATTCCTTTTGCGAGAAGGAGTGTGCCGGAGCTTTTTCTTTACTAAAGGTGTAAGCCTGCAATTATTCAGTTTTTGAATCGGCTTCATTATCCAGTCTGGAATCCTTATAATATGCCAACATATCTGATTTCCATGAATCAAACTTTTCTTTTGAAATTTTTCCTGTCTGAAGCATATTCTTCTTTTCTATCCAGTTTTCCATAAAGAGACAGAAGTCTGCATCATATTTTCCATTGCCTTTGCCATTAACCTTGATCCCGGCAGTCCATTCAGGACTTTCAGGAGGTTTGGTGTTGGTCAGCTCAAATGAAAAATCAGTAAGTTCAGTTATGGCAAAGAGAGCATTGATTACATCTGACATAGTGTGGAATTCATATGCCGGATATTCAGCGGTAGTATTATCTTTTGGAGTATTAGTATCTTTTGCAAATAAAAGCTCCTGCCATGGAACATTTAATTCATTAGCAATCTGTTTTAAAACATCTATCTTTAACAGTATTTCACCAGATTCATATTTCTGGATAGTACGTTCTGATTTTCCCAGACGCTGTGCAAACTCCTTTTGCGTGATCTTTTGTGCTCTGCGCTGCTTCTGTATTGCCTTTCCGATTTCTTCTGAAGAGGACATAGTAAGTTTAATGGAATCAGAGTAAGCCATTCTGTTCACCTTCCTTTATATGAAATAGTCCGTTGTAAAGATACGTATTAGGTTGATATTAAATGAAATACGTATCAGTAAGTGACTTGTTTATGATTGTACGATTACTTTATCATAAACAAAAACGAATTGCAAGTGCGTAATTATAAAAAGTTCTATTGACAAATTTTGAAAAGGATATTAAAATAAACACGAATTAGAAATACGGATTAAATGAAGAACAGGATAGCTGTTTTGTAAAACACGTATTTAAAATAACAATTTATGAAAGGAGGAGCTGCATGAAGGGTATAAAGGAAGCATTCATAGATGCAGGTGAGATAAGCCAGATGCTTGGTATCGGGATGAC
>PPYF01220813.1_pt1 | contig 13872 bp, 10 predicted proteins | sample 1559871 | NCBI WGS metagenome assembly PPYF01 (sample SAMN08240021, study PRJNA423297) | Human gut metagenome, whole genome shotgun sequencing project. | reverse complement strand
GACTTTACCAAGCTGAACACCTTCCTGGTCGAAGCTGTTTAAGTTCCATATGAATCCCTGGAACATGATCTTGTTCTCGAAGTGAGCAAGTAATGCACCCAGAGATGCAGGTGTAAGTTCTTCACCTGTGATGATGCTGGAAGGACGTCCGCCCTTGAAGTTCTTGTTCAGGTTCTCATCTTTTTTACCGCATGCAAATGCTACGATCTGAGCAGCAACGTTTGCACAGAGTTTCTGCTGGCTTGTGCTGTTCTCGATATCTACGTCTACACCAAGCTGGCTCTTCTTAAAGCCGATGAACTGAAGCGGAACGATGTCAGTTCCCTGATGTAATAACTGATAGAAGGAATGCTGTCCGTTTGTACCTGGTTCACCGAAGATAACAGGTCCTGTTACATAGTCTACAGGTTCACCGAAACGGTTTACGGATTTACCATTGGATTCCATATCACACTGCTGTAAGTGTGCAGGGAAACGGCTTAATGCCTGAGAGTATGGGAGAACTGCTGTAGCAGGATATCCCTGTACGTTTCTCTCATAAACACCGATCAGTGCATCCAGCATATCCGGGTTCTCAAGGATATTTTTATTTGTAGCAAGCTTGTCCTCGGCAGCAGCTCCATCGAGGATCTGTGCAAATACTTCAGGACCGAAAGCAAGAGAAAGGATCGCACCGCCTACACCGGAAACGGAAGAGTAACGTCCGCCGATATAGTCATCCATAAAGATTGCTGTAAGATAATCTTCGCTCTTTGCCAGAGGTGACGTCTCGCTTGTTACGGCAAGCATATGTTTGGATGGGTTTAATCCTGCTTTAACCAGAGCATTCTTTACGAAGGCTTCATTTGTCAGTGTTTCAAGAGTTGTACCGGATTTGGATACAACGATGAACAGAGCATGAGCAAGGTCTACGGAAGCAAGAACAGCAGCTGCGTCATCAGGATCTACGTTGCTGATAAATTTAGCTTCCATCTTGGATGTGTTGTTTGCTTTAGCCCAATTCTCAAGAGCAATATATAATGCACGAGGACCTAAATCACTTCCACCGATACCGATCTGTACAACAGTTGTGAATTTCTCGCCGTTTTCGTTAGTAATCTCACCTGCGTGAACTTTATTTGCGAAGTCTGCGGCTTTCTTCTGCTGTGCAACGTAGAATTCACGTTTGTTGACACCATCAACTACTACGTCTTCGCCAAGCTGTGTACGTGCAAGGTGATGAAGAACCATACGTTTCTCTCCTGTGTTGATCACAGCACCGTTGTATAATTCCTGGAATTTGTCAATAAGCTCAGCCTCATCTGCCAGTTTTGCAAGTGCATCCAGAACTGTTTCATCAACCTGTTTTGCAGCGTAGTTGTAAGTTAAGCCGGCTGCCATCGGTGTGCTGTATTTCTTTACACGTTCAGCACCTTTCTCGCCTGCCATGGCATCTGCAATATTTACATGACCTTTCAGTTCGGCAAGTTTGCTGTAGGAAGCAAGAGTGTCGAGATTTTTCCATGTTGCCATAATGATATTCCTCCTTTAAGTGACTGCAGCTGTATGGCCACAGTTATTAACTATAATTATACTGAATAATTGTTCTAATTTCAATGCACGAATGTAACAAGCCAAAATTCCATTGCCGCAGGCAATCTGGAATGAATTTTGGCTACGTTACTGTGAACGGAGTGAACAGTAACCCGCTTTCCTGACAGCACAACTGTAAGATCAGTATATATTTGCAATAAGACCGGCAAAATGATATTATGTATAAAGTTACAGGCAGACAGTAATTTTACAGGGAGATAATTAAAAATGGAATTTTGGGATATTTATGATGAAAATAAGAAACCGACAGGACGCACAATGAAAAGAAATGACTGGTGTCTGAAGGACGGGGAGTATCACCTGACCGTACTTGGTGTCGTCGGCAGACCAGATGGTACATTCCTGATCACCAAACGTGTGATGACCAAGGCATGGGCTCCCGGCTGGTGGGAAGTATCAGGGGGTGCAGCCCAGGCAGGTGAGGAATCCTGCGAGGCTGTCCTTCGTGAAGTAAAAGAAGAAACAGGACTGGATGTACGAAATGCGGAAGGCGGATATATGTTTACTTATAAGAGAGAGAATCCGGGTGAGGGAGATAACTACTTCGTGGATGTGTACCGTTTTGTCATGGATATTGATGAGAGTGACCTGCACCTGCAGACAGAGGAAACAGACGGATATATGTTTGCCACTGTTGATGAGATCAAAGCCTTTGCAGCAGAAGGGAAATTCCTGCATTATGACAGTATAAAAAAGGCGTTTGAATAAAAATTTTGGGGTAAAAAGTCATAAAATAATATAGAGAGAAAGAGTTTTTGATGTAAGTAAGAAATATTTATTAACGTATATGAAGAAATAATGTCGATTACGAAAGATATTAAGGGGCTTTTGTATTTAATGAAATTTCTGCGAGATATGGGATTATTTATTGCTAAATGATTATATCTTGTGGAAATTTTTTTATTGTAATAGTTCATTTTCATTGAGTATATCAAAGTTATCAGACGGTATTTTCATTAAGAATTATGTAGCTTCAAAATAACATAATAATGTTTAATGAATTAACTAAAAATAGTTGACAAAATAAAAAAAATAGATAAAATAAAAAATATAATAACTATATAGTTTAATGAATAAACCAAATAGAAAAGAAAGGAGGATATTATGGTTCGTGGAATGAATAGTGCAGAAATGCAGAAAAATAACAGAACACTTGTGTTTAAGCTTTTACAAGAACGCGGAATGATCACGCGAGCGGAAATAGCAGTGGAATTAAATCTTCAAAAAGCAACGATTACCAATATAATTAATGAATTTTTTGATATGGGAATTGTTGAAGGAGACGGAGATGGAGCTGTTGGAAGACGTGGAGAGAAATTAAGACTAAAAGTAGATAATATTTATACAATGTCTATAGGAATTACACGTAAGGACTTTCAGTTTGGGATTTTTGATTTAAGAGGACAGCAGTTAAAACATTGCAGATATCAATTTAAAAAAGAAGAATCTTTTAGAGAAGTTCTGGACAAAATGAAAGAAGAAGCTATTTCTCTGGTAGAGGAATATGGTGATAATCGCATTCTGGGAGTATGCCTTGCTGTACCAGGATTATTTATTAATCGTCCGGAAAGAGGCGAAGAAATTTTTATGGTTTCAGAGTTTGAAGAATTAAGCAATATAGATGTACATACAGAATTGGAAGAAGCTCTGGGTAGAAAGATACTAATTAAGCATGATGCAAAACTTTCCGCATATGCTGAATGGCATTGTGCGGAAGAAATAAAAGGAATAGACAGAGGGAGTTTGGCTATTGTACGTTCCAGAGGATATGGGATTGGATGCGGATTTGTTGTAAATGGAAATATTGTAAATGGTCATCTGGGGCTTGCCGGAGAGGCAGGATACATGGGAATCAATTTTAATAGACATAAAAAGGGAGAAGAAGGAAGAGGAACTCTGGAATACTCTGCAGGAGTTGAAAGCGTAGTACGTTATATGAAAGAACGTTTATACGAATTTCCGGAAAGTCCATTAAATGAAAACAGTAATTATATGGATGTGTTTGAAGCGTATAAACATGGTGATGAACTGGCAGACTGGGCTGTCAGTAAAGTTGCCTGGATGCTGGGATATGGAATAGCAAACATTATATATATTATTAATCCGGATTGTATTATTATTGGGCCAGATTATCCAGACACGGAAGATTTTATTAACAAAATACGTAGTGCAGTAAGGAATTTTGTACCGGAATTTGTGGAGCGTAACGCAACTATTCGTTATTCAAAAATAAACGAGGATTCTTTCATGCTGGGAGGATATTATTACACCCTTGAAACATTATGTAAACGGGGAAATATATTTGAACTTATTCGGACTGCGAAAGCATTACCGTGATATAAGTTATATAAAAGTAAAATGATGAAGGAGTAAGTAGGTTATGGAATGTAGTAAAAAAAGAGAACTGGATCTAATGGCGGCTAAAATTCGAAAAACTGCTTTGCAGACAATTCAAGCCGCTGGATCCGGGCATATTGGGGGATCTTTTTCAATCGCAGATATTTTATCTGTGCTATATTTTGAAAAAATGAATGTTGATCCGATGAGGCCAGATGATCCTGATAGAGATAGATTGGTATTATCTAAGGGACATTGCTCACCGGCTATGTATGCAACGCTGGCATTAAAGGGCTTTTTCTTAAAGGAGCATTTATCTACATTCCGAAAGTTGGACAGTGATCTTTCGGGTCATGTGGAAATCCATGTACCTGGTGTAGATATGTCTTCAGGATCTCTTGGACAGGGGCTTTCTGTTGCATTGGGAATGGCTATGTATGCAAAAGCCAGAAAGAAAAGATATCGGACTTTCTGTATTCTTGGAGACGGTGAAATCCAGGAAGGGCAGGTATGGGAAGCAGCAATGTGTGCCGGATTTTATAAGGTAGATAATCTGATTGCATTTGTAGATAACAATAAATTACAGTTGGATGGTTCACTTGAAGAAATTATGTCGTCTTATCCTATTGGTGATAAGTTCAGAGCTTTTGGATGGAATGTGCTGGAAGTGAATGGACATGATGTGGAACAGATTTCAGATGCAGTTGAATTTGCGTTTTCTATGAAAGGAAAGCCAACAGTTATCGTTGCAGATACAGTTAAGGGTAAAGGTGTAACTCTGTTTGAAAATAATGTTAATTTTCATGGAAGTCAACCTAAAGCTGAAGAGTGGTCTGATTGTTATGCGCAATTGGATGCCAAGATCGCAGAATTGGAGGGGTAAAAATGGGAGAAAATATTTCGACAAGAGTAGCATACGGTAAAGCATTGGCAGAATTTGGTACAGATGAAAAGCTGTTTGTGTTTGACGCAGATTTGAAGAAGTGTACGATGACTCTTTATTTTGCCGAGAAGTATCCGGAGAGATTTTTTAATATTGGAATTGCGGAAGCTAATATGGTAGATATAGCTGCGGGATTTGCGACATGTGGCGCAACAGCGCTGGTACATACTTTTGCAATATTTGCAACAGGACGTACCTATGATCAGATTCGTAATAGTGTATGTTATCCGGGATTGAATGTTAAAATTGTAGGAAGTCATGGAGGATTAACAGTTGGGGAAGATGGCGCAACTCATCAGGCTTTAGAAGATATTAGCCTTATGAGAGGAATACCTGGAATGACTGTGATTATTCCATGTGATTCTTATGAAGCTCGTCTGGCTACAAAAGCCATGCTTGAGAAAAAAGGGCCTTGTTATTTCCGAACATGTCGTCCGGCAGTGGAATGTGTAACTGATCAATTTAAAAACTATAACTTTGAAATAGGTAAAGGTGTTCAATTGACAGAAGGTACAGATGTGACGATTATTGCCTGTGGAATTATGGTTCAAGAAGCATTAAAAGCGCAGAAACTCCTTGAAGAAGAAAACATATATGCAAGAGTAATTGATATGCATACAATAAAACCGATTGACAGGGAAATAATCATTAAGGCAGCAAAAGAAACGGGAGCTATCGTAACAGTGGAAGAACATAATACGATAGGTGGACTTGGATCGGCTGTTGCAGAAGTGCTTGTACAGACTGAAATAGTTCCAGTGGAATTTGTGGGAGTCCAGGATCAGTTTGGACATTCGGGTTCACCGTCTATTTTATTAAAACATTATGGCCTTTGTTCGGAGAATATTGTCTGCAAGGCAAAAAAGGTAATTGAGAGAAAATAAGGCTGACAGTATGTTGAAGAAGCAGTCTGCTAATATGTGAAAAAATGAAACAATTGTTCATAGAATGAACTTACAGGATGTGTGGCAGTATGCTCCACATCCTTATTTTTTTATATGTTGTACAAAATATGTGAAAAAGTATATATTGTGAAAAATGTATAGTTTAATCAGTGAACTTTTGTACATATAAGACATTGACTTTTTACGCTGAAAAATGTATTATACAGACATAAGCAGAGAGATAAAGTTAAAAGAATTAACAATTAGAGTTAAAACAATTAACTAAAGGAGGGGAATATGAAGTGTGCAGTATTTAATGGGAAATGTAATATGACTATTGATGAAAGAGAAATTCCAGAACCTGCAGCAGATGAAGTTTTGATTAAGATAATGGCCTGTGGAGTTTGCGGATCAGATGTTCACATTTTTTTTGGAGATCAAGGTTCAACATCTTCAATTCCACCACTTATACAGGGACATGAATTTTCCGGTGTGGTGGTTAAAATCGGAAAGGATGTCGTAGAATGTAAAGTTGGAGATAAAGTTTGTGCAGATCCGGCAGATAACTGTAATGACTGTTATTATTGTGCAAATGGCATGATGAGTCATTGTGAGAATATGGGGGCTATTGGCACAAATCGTGATGGTGGATTTTCGCAATATTGTGTTGTACCATCCAGATTGATTCATTTGCTGGGTGAAGATGTTACTTTTGTAGAGGGAGCAATGGCAGAACCACTTGCATGTTGTATTAATGGAGCAGATCGAAGTGATATCAAAGTTGGGGACAATGTTGTTGTATACGGCGCTGGTGCAATTGGAATACTGTTAATGCAGTTGGCAAGAATGCGAGGTGCTGCAAGGGTTATTGTTATAGAACCATCAGAAGAAAAAAGAAAAATGGCGGAAAAACTTGGGGCAACACTTACGATCAATCCGATGGAAAACAAAGTAGCAGATGTATTAAAAGAACATAAGTTAGAGCATATTCAGGTAGTTATTGAAACCTGTGGGCTTAAGAGTACATCTGAGGAAGCAATGGAAATTGTTGACAGGCAGGGAACGGTTGTATTATTTGCAGTAACTGCTCTTGATGCAACAATTTCGTTGAAGACGTATAATCTCTTTCAGAGAGAAATTACAATAAAAGGTTCTTTCTGCAGTCCGTATGATATGGGAAGAGCGGTAGAGTTGATCAATGCGCATGCCATTGATGTAACTACTATGCTGGCAGGATTTGAACCACTGGAAAAATTACCGGAAATTCTTGCGTCCCGAGAACTCAGAGCAAAAGGTAAATATGTTATTCTTCCAAATGGAGAAGAAGGAAAAGGAACAAATATTACAATGTAACTTTTAGCTACGGCTATAAAGATAAAAAAGGGAGGTTTTTAAACATGAAAAAATTAGTAGTATTAGGGTTAGCAGCAGTTATGGCATTAGGAGCACCATTTTCTGTATGCGCAGCAGAAGAGGAAACAACAGTTGAACATCCATCAGGACTTAAAATCGGATGTGCAGTTCAGACCATGAGTAATCAGGTTTGGGCTCAGCAGATGGAAGAAATCACAAAAGATGCGAAGGAAGATGGAAATGAAGTTACTGTAGTTGAATGTAAGGAAAATGCAAACACACAGATTGACCAGATTGAGAACTTTATCACATCAGGAATGGATGTTATTATTGTTCAACCCGTAGATCCGGATGCAATTGAGGAGGTTTGTAAAGAAGCTCTTGATTCAGATATCGAAGTAGTATGCTGGGATGAAAAAATGGAAAATTCAAGTTTCAACTGGGTAATTGAGAATTATGATCTGGGTGTTGAAATTGGAACTCAGGCAGCAGATTTTATTAATGAAAAGTTTGGAGATAAAGGCTGCGAAGTAGTTGTACTTGGATATCCACAGACACCGATTCTGTTGGAAAGAGAAAACGGAATTCTGGACGCATTAAAAGAAAAAGCACCTAACGCAGAAGTTGTTGCAAATCAGCCTGCAATTGATACCACCGAAGGTTTAAATGCAATGGAAACTATCCTGCAGTCACATCCGGATGTTAAAGTAGTATGTTGTATTGGTGGTGGTGGTGCTACCGGAGCAAACGAAGCGTTAAAAGGCACTTATGGAAGTGAAGTTCCAGATGATATCGGAATTTTTTCAACAGACCTTACTGATGAGGCAATTGCATCTATGCAGAATGGTGAATTTGATCGTTGTGTAGTAGCTATTACAGGTAACGCATTTGTTTGTGGTGATGTTATTTATGATCTCTCTATGCGCTATGCAGCAGGAGAAAAACTGGATCATGAAGTATACAGAGATCTTATTCCGGTTACTCCAGAGAATCTTGAAGAAATGATTACTAAATAATTTTTACGAAACAGAAAAGTTGCTATTGTTGGTGCGGCTAGATGTGTAGATAAGTAACAGTCGACATCTGCCGCACTTTTATTCTCAAAAATACGGTGGACTAAAACGATTATAAAAAGGGGGGAAGAATATGTCTGATAATATTTTGGAATTAAAACATATTACAAAACTTTATCCAGGTGTAGTTGCTTTAAATGATGTTTCCCTTGAGGTGAGAAGAGGCGAAATTCTTGCTCTGGTTGGTGAAAACGGAGCTGGAAAGTCTACTCTGATAAAAACATGTAGTGGGGCAATTACTCCTACACAGGGAGAAATTGTGATTAACGGAAAATCATTTACAGGAATGACACCGCAGACATCAGAACAAAACGGAATAGGAGTTATTTATCAGGAATTTAATCTTGTTGGAGATCTTTCAGTGGCAGAGAATATTTTCCTTGGAAGAGCGATCCGTAAAGGAATGGTTATAGATTTGAAAGCAATGGAGAGAGAATCAAAAAAAATATTGGATTCTCTTAATATTAAGATTAATCCTAAAACATTAGTAAAAACTCTGAGTGTCGGATATCAGCAGATGGTAGAAATTGCGAAAGCTGTTTCTCAGAATGCAAAACTTCTGATTATGGATGAGCCATCCGCACCATTGACAAGCGCGGAAGTGGAGGCAATGTTTGCTATTGTCGATAAATTAAAAGCTGGTGGAGTAAGTATCATTTATATTTCACATCGTCTTGATGAGATTTTCCGTTTGGCAGATAGAATTACCATTCTTCGTGATGGACAGTATGTGACAACTCTTAATACAGACGAAACGAATAAAGATGAATTGGTAAAATATATGGTAGGTCGTCAGTTGACGGAAGTATATCCGAAACGTGATGAGACATGTGTAAAGGACGAAGTTATATTTGAGGCAGTAAATGTATCAGGAAATGGGGATAAAAATATTTCTTTTAAAATACATAGAGGTGAAGTGCTGGGACTTGGTGGATTGGTAGGTGCCGGACGAACAGAATTTGCAGAATTAATGTTTGGAATGAGACCAAAAACAGCTGGAAAATTTATTTTTAAAGGAAAGGAAATTTCACCTAAAACTCCAAAGGATGCTATCGAACTTGGAATTGGTCTGGTCCCAGAAGATCGTAAGAAAGAAGGTGCTCTTCTTGGAATGAGTATCCGATGTAATATTAATATGCCGATTTATCAGAGAATTTCCAAAGGTACCGTAATCAATGAGAAGAAAGAAGAAGAAATTGCACAGACATATCGAAAAGAGATTTCCATAAAAACACCGACACTGGATCAGTTGGTAAAGAATCTCAGTGGTGGCAATCAGCAAAAAGTTATATTGGCAAAGTGGTTGGCTGCAGATTCAGAATTGTTGATTTTTGATGAACCGACTCGTGGTATTGATGTAGGTGCAAAACAGGAAATTTATACATTAATTAATCATTTGGTAGAACAGGGAAAGACAGTGCTTATGATTTCTTCAGAAATGGAAGAATTGATGGGTATGTCTGACAGGATTCTTATTCTGGCTGAAGGAAATATGACAGGTGAACTAAATAAAAGTGAATTCAATCAGGAGCGTATTATGCAGCTGGCTTCTATAGAAAAGGGGGAATAAAAGATGAAATCTGTTATAGATAAAATTAAAGGTAGAGCTATTTATGCCTTTCTTGTACTTATGGTCATTTTCTTTACAATTATTAATCCAAACTTTCTTACAGTGAAAAACTTGCTGAATGTTGCAAAACAGGTGTCCATCTTTGGCATTGCATCAGTAGGCATGACATATGTTATCCTGCTTGGTGGAATTGACCTTGCAACCGGATCGATTATTTCTTTTGTTAACATTGTTTGTGCATATTTTATGGTAAATATTGGAATGAACGTTGTTTTGGCTGTATTGCTCTCATTAATAATCAGTACTTTTATAGGATTTCTCAATGGTATTATTATTGCAGAGCTTCGTATGCCAGCATTAATTGTAACTTTTGCGTCTCAGACTATTTTTGCCGGATATGCATACATTATCTGTGGAGGTGTTCCAATTTCACGTATGCCAGAGTCTTTCCTGAAACTTGGTCAGGGATATGTAGGACCTATTCCGGTTCCGGTAATTGTTATGGTTGTTATTTTTGCAATTGGTACATTTATTCTGAATAAAACATATTTTGGACGTTATTTCTACGCACTTGGCGGAAATGAAGAGGCAGCACTTCTTTCTGGTATTAAAATAAAAGTTGTAAAATGTCTGGTATATTCCCTATCAGGACTTTTTGCAGGTATTGCAGGTTTGGTAATGCTTGCACGTGCTAATACTGCGCAGCCAAATGCCGGTGTTGGATATGAATTTGATGTTATTACATGTGTAGTGCTTGGAGGTGTCAGCGTAAACGGTGGATCGGGAAAAATGTCAAATGTCATTGCTGGTGTTCTGATTATTGGTGTATTAAGCAATGGTATGGTTCTTATGAACATCAGCTCATATATGCAGATGGTAATCAAAGGAATTATTCTTCTTCTGGCAGTAGGTGCTGACTGCATTCAGCAGATGAATCTTCAGAAGACAAAAGCAATTGCATAAATTTATACTAAATATTCAAGTTAAGAGGAGGAAAAGACAAATGGAAGGAAACATGAAAGTAGCAATTATGACAGACGTAATGAAAATGGATTTTACAGAAAGACCAATTCCTCAGCCAAAGGATGACGAGGTTTTAGTTAAAATTGAACATGTAGGTGTGTGTGGTTCAGATCTTCATTATTTTGAAGCAGGTGGAATTGGAAGAAACATTGTTCATCCACCATTTGTTCTTGGACATGAGGCTGGTGGTACTGTTGTAGAAGTTGGAAAAAACGTGACTCATTTAAAAGTTGGTGATAAGGTTGCTTTGGAACCAGGAAAGACATGTGGACATTGTGAGTTCTGTAAAACAGGAAGATATAACCTTTGTCCGGATGTTATATTCTTTGCAACTCCGCCAATAGATGGTGTATTTCAGGAATATGTAGCACATGAAGCAGCACTTTGCTTTAAGATTCCTGATAACATGGATACAATGGAAGCGGCTCTTATTGAACCATTGGCTGTTGGTATGCATGCAGCAAGACAGGGTAATGCACATCTGGGACAGACAGCAGTTGTTACAGGTGCAGGATGTATTGGACTTGTTTCCATTATGTCATTAAAAGCTATGGGAGTAACAAGAATTATTGCTGTAGATGTTCAGGAAAAGCGACTTCAGAAGGCACTTGAACTTGGTGCAACGGACGTTATAAATGGAAAAGAAAAAGATACGGTGAAAGAAATTTTCCGTTTGACAGGAGGAGCAGGAGCTGATTTAACAATAGAAACAGCAGGAACAGAAATTACTACAAGACAGGCAATTAATTTCGCAAAACCTGGTTCTACAATTGTACTTGTTGGTTATTCTGCGTCAGGAGAAGAAACTTTACCTATGAGTCTTGCGTTGGATAAAGAACTGACATTTAAAACTGTTTTCCGTTATCGTCATATTTATCCTGTTGCAATTGAAGCAGTTGCAGCTGGAAGCATAAATGTAAAGGGGATTGTATCAAATGTCTGGGATTTTGATGACATTGAAAATGCAATGATTCAGAGTGTGAAAGATAAAGCGAACATTGTTAAATCAGTAATTAAGATTGGATAATAAGGAAACTTGCAGATGGAAAGAAAATACGTAATCGGATTAGATTATGGAACATTATCAGGACGGGCTATTATAGCTGACTGCAAAGATGGTACAGTTCTGGCTTCTGCAGTAAAGGAATATGATCATGGAGTCATGAGTGAATATCTTCCGGATGGAACAGAACTTACAGGTACAGGATGGGCTTTACAGAATCCAAAGGATTATATAGATGTTTTAAAATATATTATTCCAGAAGCAGTAGCACAATCGGGAGTTTCTTCAAAAGATATTATAGGAATAGGATTGGATTTTACTTCCTGTACTATGCTACCGGTAGATGAAAATAATGTTCCATTATGTTTATTAGTAAAAAACGTTTCAAGACCTCATGCATGGGTAAAATTATGGAAACATCATGGAGCTCAGAAACAGGCAGATGAAATAAATGAATTGTTAAAAAAGAGAGGCGAAATTGACAACATTCAATTTGGAGGAAAAATATCCTCTGAACTTCTTCTTCCTAAAATTTTACAGATTGTGGAAGAGGATCCTGAACTTTATGATGAGGCAGCAAGTTTTCTTGAAGTTGGGGACTGGCTTACACAGATTTTAACGAATGGTCGTAAGAGATCTGGAAATTTGGCAGGGTATAAGGCAATGTGGACGCCGGAAACAGGATATCCTTCAAAAGATTTCTTGTTGCAGTTGTCACCCAAACTGGAAAATCTGACAGAAGATAAATTGGGAGATGATATTACACTGGCAGGACAGCCAGTGGGATATCTGACAGAAGACTGGGCAAAAGAGTTGGGACTTTGTGCAGGTATACCAATAGCAACAGCAGTAATTGATTCTCATGCAGGAATGCCTGGCAGTGGTGTAAGCAAATCTGATCAGATGATGATGGTGCTTGGTACTTCCAGTGTAATGTTGGCTTTATCTGAGAATGGATATAGTAAAAATGGTGTTGTAAGTGGAATAAAAGGCGCAATTTTACCGAAAAAATATGCATTAGAATCAGGACTTGCGGCTGTTGGAGATATGTTGGGATGGTTTGTTGATAATTGTGTATCCTGGGAATATAAACAAATGGCAGATCAACAAGGTATGGATTTACATTCATGGTTAACCAGAAAAGCCGAAAAACTTTCACCAGGTGGACATGGACTGCTTGCATTAGACTGGTGGAATGGAAACAAAACTCCATACGTAGATGGACGATTGTCGGGGGTGCTTGTGGGTTGTACCTTACTTACCAAACCAGAAGAAATTTATCGTGCTCTCATTGAATCTACTGCATTTGGTACAAAAAAGATTATGCAGTTATTTGCAGAATCAGGAGTCAAAATTCATACTATAATAGCCAGCGGTGGAATTGCAGAGAAAAATTCCCTTTTAATGCAGATTTATGCAGACGTTTTGAATTGCGAAATCCACATATCAGGCACAGAACAAACGGCTGCACTTGGAGCTGCCATATATGCATCTGTTGCTGCGGGTAAAGATCTAGGTGGATATGAGACGATTCAGGAAGCAGTTGCAAACATGAGTCATTTGAAAGATATTGTTTACAAACCGAATCCCCCAATGGTAGAAAAATATGTGGAACTTTATCAGATGTATTGTAATTTAGTGGAAATGTTTAATCCTCAAAAAAATACCACTATGATTACATTAAGTCAATTGCATTAAAAGTCAGAATATCTTTGGAAAAACAGAGACAATGAAATTAAAATAAGTAATATCTAATAATTAGAAAAATCTGCAGGAGATACGATCAGGTATCTTATCTGCAGATTTTTTATCTGTTTGAGGTTATTTCATTGCATTCTTAATCGCGGCCAGCAGTTCGTCATATTCTTCGTATGCCGGGATCTCCGGATAATCTGCCTTGATCTTATCTGTGCTACGGAAGAGAAATCCTGCCTTGCTTGCCTGGATCATGCCAAGGTCATTGTAGGAATCACCGCTTGCAATGGTATCAAATCCGATAGACTGTAAAGCTTTCACAGTAGTTAACTTGGATTGTTCCACTCTCATCTTAAAGCCTGTGATCTCACCGTTGTCTGCAACTTCAAGAGTGTTGC
>PPYF01621548.1_pt1 | contig 13875 bp, 6 predicted proteins | sample 1559871 | NCBI WGS metagenome assembly PPYF01 (sample SAMN08240021, study PRJNA423297) | Human gut metagenome, whole genome shotgun sequencing project. | reverse complement strand
GCCTCATACTCATCCGTAATCGAGATGATTTTGGAATCGTCCTTGATAACCTGCGGCTCGCCGGCGACATCATCGCTGGTACCCGTTTTTTTCGAGCATCCGGCAAGCACCGTGGCAGCGCCCGCGGCAGCCCCACCGAGTACAAAGCCGCGACGCGATATTCCGTTCTTGATGTGATCGGCGATACCCATTAGGCGATCTCGGCGCGAGCGGCCTCGATAGCGCGCGTAAGCTGGTCGGCGCAGGAGGTCTTTTTCATACCGCAGGTATTACCGGCGAGAACCTCGATTACGCGATCGGCGGGAGCGCCCTCGACCAGCTTGGAGATAGCCTTGAGATTGCCGTCGCAGCCGCCGGTAAACTCAACGCCCACCACCTTGTTGCCGTCATCGGAAAGGTCAAGGTGAATATTGCGAGCACACACGCCCTGAGGCTTGTAATCAAACGAAATCATGCGATCCCCTCTCAGAATGTTATTCGAGACGACTATTATCCCCGTCTTTCCCTAAATGCAACGAGGCGCTTTGCCGGCAACACACATTACCAGCAAAGCGCCCTAAAAAGCTAACGTTATGCCCGAACCTACTCGAAGCTCAGCTGCTCCAGACGATCAAAGACCGTGTCGATACGGGTGAGGAAGTCCCACGGATCAAAGATCTCGTCGAGCTTCTCCTGACTGACGGTGCAGCGCGGGTCGGCCTCGAGACGCTCCTTAAAGGTGGGGCCGGAGACACAATCCTGTACCTCGTGCCAGGTTGCCATAGCGTTCTCCTGCACAATGGCGTACGCGTCCTCGCGGGTGATGCCCGTGTCGACGAGGGCGAGCAGTACCTTGGAAGAGAAGATGAGGCCGCGGGTCTTATTGAGGTTGGCCATCATGCGGGCGGGATACAGCTGCAGGCCGTCGATAACGCGGATGAGGCACTGGAACATGTGGTCGAGGGCGATGAAGCTATCGGCCTGGGCGACGCGCTCGGCAGAGGAGTGCGAAATGTCACGCTCGTGCCACAGGGCGACGTTATCGAAGGCAACCTGGGCGTTGGACTTCACGACGCGCGACAGACCGCAGACTTTCTCCATGGTGATGGGGTTGCGCTTGTGCGGCATGGCTGAGCTGCCCTTTTGACCCTTACGGAACGGCTCCTCGGCCTCGAGCGTATCGGTCTTCTGTAGATTGCGAACCTCGGTAGCGATGCGCTCACAGGTGGCCGCTGTAGTGGCAAGCACGCCGGCAAGGTAGGCATGGTGATCGCGGCTGATGACCTGCGTGGACAGGGGATCGTGGACCAGGCCCAGGTGCTCGCAGACGTACTCCTCGACGAACGGCTCGATGGAGCTGTACGTGCCGACAGCGCCCGAGATAGCACCGAAGGCAACATTCTTGCGGGCGTCCTCAAGACGATCCAGATCGCGCTTGAGCTCCCAGGCCCAAGAGCCAAACTTCATGCCGAAGGTCATCGGCTCGGCATGGATGCCATGAGTACGGCCGGCGCAGAGCGTGTTGCGCTCCTCAAAGGCGCGACGCTTGCAGATCTCGCCGAGTTTTTTGACGTCCTCGATGATCAGGTCGCAGGCCTGGGTGAGCTGGTAGCACAGGGCCGTGTCGCCCAGATCGGAGCTGGTCATGCCATAGTGAACCCAGCGGCTGGGCTTGGGGTCGCCCTCGGGAACATCGGCATCGATGTACTCCTTCATGTTGGTCAGGAAGGCAATGACGTCGTGGCGCGTGACTTCCTCGATCTCATCGACCTTCGCCTTCTCAAAGTTGGCATGGTCGCGGATCCACTGGGCCTCGTCTTTGGAAATACCGATCTTGCCGAGCTCCGCCTGGGCCTCGCAGGCCAAGACCTCGATCTCCTGCCAAATGGCGTACTTGTTCTCGAGGGAGAAGATGTGTCCCATCTCCGGGCGGGTATAGCGATCGATCATAGCGGCTCCTTTTTGGTTATTGGCACGTTGGTCGTAACCCAACCATTGTACCGTGCGCAGGTGCAAGTATGGGCAGCAGGCATTAACCTAACATTTTGGAATTGGAGCGGGCAACGGGACGTCCGCGCATTTGCTTCGCAAATCCGCACCGGCTGCGGTCGATCCCCTCGGATTCACGGTGACGATGGGGAAGACTTTGTTGAATTGGCCGTCCCGAGGTCTTCTGTGCTCCATGGAGCGGACAACGGGACGTCCGCGTATTTGCTTCGCAAATCCGCACCGGCTTCAGGCGCCTGTCGGCGCCTTCGCCTGCTCGCTACAAACGCTTCGCGTTCGCTTAACGCTCGCACCCTGGCGGGTTCGAGTCCCGGCGCTTGGTAGTAAAAAGCACGGCAACGTAACGCTGCCGTGCTTGTGCTTTTTACTGGAGCGGGCAACGGGACTCGAACCCGCGAGTGTCAGCTTGGGAAGCTGATGCCTTACCACTTGGCGATGCCCGCTTGTGCGTTGGCTAGTATAACGCGGTTGTCTTGTTCGATACAAGGGTGGTGATGCTTGTTTTAGCTGTGGAGAATCATTTGAAAACCGCGCCAATTGTGGAGATGAGGACCTTTGTCTTTCTTTTCTTACCATCTTTTACCTGCACTTTTATCTGATTGTTGTATTTGAGCTCGATTTGTCAGAAATCGGGCAAGCTTTTGGTCAGGCTCCGGTACTTACCCGCATGAACCTCGGGGGTAGCCTCATCCTACGCGTCGCAGCCTCCCCGTGCGGCGCACGAGGGATAAGGAGCAGCCATGTCCAACGCACCCACGCACTCTGTCCACAGCGCAATCGCAACAGGTCCGCTGCTCCTGCTCCTCTTCCTGCTTTTCGGCTGCCTGGCACCGGGAGCCGCATTTGCCGTCGATGGCTACGACCAGCTCGGCTTCCGCACTATTAGCGATGATTGTGGACCCTTCTTCATCGGCAAGTATGAAGCTCAAGACACCTCGATTGCCTACTGCATGAACCAGGAGCGCCCCGGCCCCACCAAACCGGGCGGCCCATGGCTCAACTTTGATCAAGGCTGGGTGTGGCTCGACGACGAGTTCGCGGCAATCGTTTGTCACGGATATCCTACCGCCACGTCGTTTGGCGGTTACCATCTTTCACCCGATCGCGCCCGCGCCGCCACCCAGCTTGCCGTATGGATGCTCAACGGCACTACCCATGTCGACGGCACCTACTCCTACACGACCGCTCAGGGCAAAACCAAGAGCGGACACTTTACCGCCGACAATGAGGTCGTGGCGGCTGCGCGGTGGCTCCACGACAGCGCAAAATCAGGAAGCATCAAAGCCGCTCCGCACCGCGCGCGACGCTATCTAGGAGCCGTATCGGGCGGCAGCAAACGTCAAGACATGCTCTATGTACTGCCGGCGGTCTCTGTTTCCTTCCAAAAGCAGTCTGCTAACACCGTTATTACCAGCGGAAACAATACCTATCAGTTTACCGGGGCAACATTCGATATTTTTGAGAGCGCCAGCGGCGCGCGTGTCGGCACCATCAAGATGGACAGCAACGGTCGAGCGCAAGCAACGCTTCTGCCCAACACGGCATACTACCTAGTTGAAACGAAGGCGCCGGCCGGCTATGTCCCCCGCCACGATCGTATTGCCTTTACCACGGGGAATGACGGCGGGCGGGTCGCCATTGATGAACAGCCCGGCACCATCAATCTGCGTATCGTAAAACTCGATGCCGCGACGAATGCCGGCCCCCAGGTGGGATCTTCACTCGCAGGAGCAGAGTTCACGTGTGTGTCGCAATCAACCCCTGGATGGGCACAAATCCTCACGACCGACGAAAGCGGTCGGGCCACCCTCGCCGATGTCCCCTTAGGAACCTTTACCATCTACGAATCAAAAACCCCCGAGGGCTACCTGCCATCCAACGACAGCTGGACCTATACCGTTGGAGCCGACCAGCTCGGCGATTCAGGCGTGGTCGAGATCGAATCTCGCGTTTCCGATATCCCCATTGCGTTTAACCTTGAGATTTCCAAATTCAAGGATTACGGCAATAGCGACCAATCCGGCCTGGAGCAGCCGGCGGGTGGTGTTGTCTTTGAGGTTGTCAGCAACAGCTCTCAGCAGGTTGTTGGCACACTGACCACAAACGTCTATGGCTTTGCCTCCACCAAAGATCAGCCCGAAGCATGGTTCGGCGCAGGCAAGCGACCCGCCGGTGTCCACGGAGCCGTCCCATACGACCGTGCCGGCTACACGGTTCGCGAGGTTCCGGAAACCGTCCCCGAGGGTTTTAAACGTGCAGGGGAATGGACCGTCGGGGCCAATCAGATTTCCAACGGCGCCGAGCTTCAATATATCGTGGACAACCATGCTCTGTCGACGCATCTCCAGATTGTAAAACGCGATGCCCAAACAGGCGCTTCTGTTCCACTAGCCGGATTCACCTTCCAACTACTCGACAGCAATCACGAATCTGTCTCACAAACTTGCTGGTATCCAACACATAACGTAATGGACACCTTTACGACTGACGCGACCGGGACCGTCACACTGCCCGAATCGCTCGTGCCGGGCACCTATTATGTACGCGAAACCTCGGCCAAAGAGCCCTATCTTGTCGGCGAGGAGATCGAGGTAAACATACCCGCCGACATGAACCTAACGCCCGTTGCAATCGCCTCGTATTATGACCACGCCGCGACCGGAAACATCAGGATCGTTAAAACCGATGCCATAGACGGCAGCAGCCTCGCGGGCGCCGTCTTTGAGATCCGTGCCTCGAGTGATATCGTGCGCCCCGACGGTAGCATTGCCGCGCTCGACGGTGAGACTGTCGCTACCATCACGACGGATGAAACTGGAGAAGCACGCGCGGACAACCTCCCGCTGGGACTTGGCACCGCACGCTACGAGGTTGTCGAGACTCAAGCGCCGGCAGGCTTCTTGCTCGATCGGACAACCCATATTGTCGACCTTACTTATGCCGACCAGAAAACACCCGTTGTAGAAGCACGGCTTAACGTATCCGACGATTACACCAAGGTTGATATCTCCAAGGTCGATGCAAGCGGTGAGCAGGAAGTGGAAGGCGCACAACTCACCTTATATGGTCCCGATAAAACCGAAATAGACTCCTGGACCTCATCCGACAAGCCACACCGCGTCGAACATCTTGCACCCGGCACCTACTCGTTGCGCGAAATGATGTCTCCGCGGACCTATGACCTTGCCGAGGAAATAACGTTTGAAATAAAGGATACGGGAGAAGTCCAATCCGTCGCGATGAAGGATGCGCCCATCGAGATCAAGGGACAGGTCGACAAGCGTCAGGAACTTGTCCAACCTATCGAAAAGGGCCTGTTGGCTAACGGCGATGGTAAAAATCGCGCCGCGACGCAAACTAATACGGATGGACTTTTCTCCTATACCATCGACGCTCGAAACGATTCCGCTACTTGGGTTGATGAGTTTACGATTACCGATGATCTTGAGTGCGCCAAAGACGGCACGGCGAGATTCATCTCAATCGAAACCCCCGTCGCCATCGGCGACCTCAACGGTCTGTGCAACGTGTGGTATCGCACGACGCCGTTGGACTCGACAGACGTCGATGAGCCGGCGAACGCGACACTTGACGATGGACACGAAAATCCTTGGCTTGAGTCCGACGAAGTAAAAGAGAGCCTTGGTGAGGACTGCCGCCTCGTCGATTACGACGGCTGGCGCCTCTGGAAGGCGGATGTCTCGACCACGGAATCCACCACACTCGAGGCGGAAGAGCTCGACCTTGCATCCAATACCGTCGTAACAGGCATTCGAATTGAATACGGTGCGGTAGCCGCCGACTTTACGACTCGAAGCGATGCGGATTCTTGGACCCGCGATGATCTCAAAGATGAGCACGACGACCTTGACGATGCCAAAGCAATCCTTGGCACAGACGCTCGGGGCGCAGTCGTACACATGCAGGCAACGTCGGCTTATACGCCCCAAACCGCACTCACCAACAGCGCGCGCGTCGATCTTTGCCGCAACGGTGGCGGCGATAAACTTGAGTCACATGACGAGGACAGCGTCATTCAACGCTGTACCCTACCGCAGGACCTACCGGCAACAGGATCAGTTCCCATCGCCGCTTGCATCACCGCGCTCCTGACCTCGGGTGCCGCAGCCCTATGGTTCGCTCGCCTTAGGTCGATCCCAAAGAAGCGCTAGCGCGATGAAAAAGCGGGCGAGCCAGTCCCCTGGCTCGCCCGCTTTCAATCATTTAAATCGCCGCATCTACTCTGCAGACGAAGATCCACCATCAACGATTGCCTGCTCGGACTCAGGAATCCCATCGGCACCCGTACTCTGTTCTTGCTCCACCTCTTCGCTGATTGCGGAGGCGGGGGTCGAGCCCTTTGCACCCACGATGTAGGCAGCCCCAAATCCTAACGCAATGGCAATCAAGGTCAAAATCACGTAGACAGGCCAATGGCGCTTAATATACGAAAACACGTTGACTCCTTAGAGCTCCGTCTACGAACGGCGGATAACCTCGGTCACGACCTCGGATACCGTAGCAATGTTCGTCGGGTTGACATTGTGGGGCAGGTCGTCCTCGGTACGAGCGCAAGCCAGACGCGTGCCGTCCACGCCGGCGATGGTAAGGGCTCGGCGGCTCGCCTCGAGCGCAGCATAGGCATCGGTCTTGGCATAGGGCATCTCGAGCGCGCCACAATCGACATGGAACGACTTGCAGACCTTGCTGACCAGGTTCATGATGCGGCGATCGCCCTTGAGCAGTTGTTGTTCGCCCTCGACCGTCACCACCGAAAGCCTACCGGCGCCGACGGATTCAAGATTGATAAAGAATACGCCGCGGAGCTTATCGCGATGCGAAGCCAAGAAGGCCTTCATGCCAGCGCCATCACAATCCGAGGCGCCCGTTGCCACAAACCAGATATCGTGACCGAGCAGCTCATCATCGCCCATAGAGGCGACAGCCGAGAGCATATCTTCGGAAGAAGCGCCATCGGAAGACGTAGCGCCACCCTTCCAGCCATCGTTATCGTCCTCGAAGTTACCCCACGAACCGATACCGCGACCGGACTTCTTGGCATCGTAATCGTCTTCGACGCCCAGCCAGTCACTCATGCTGTCCTGCTCGTTTTTCTTTTTACGGCCGAACAGACCACCCAGGCCGCGCTTACGAGACTTGGGTGCCGCCGGGGCGGGAGCCGAAATGGTCTCGATCGGCTGTGCGCCCGACGCAACGGGCATAGGAGGCGCAACGGGTGCCGATGTGGGTTCGGGGCCCTGGGCAGTAGCAAAGGGATCATTGACCTGTGCGGAGGGGTCGGGAAGGTCGAACAGCGACGTGCGAGACGCAACGTTTGCCTGCTTCATAGACGGCAGCGACGGATCGGGGACCGAAGCCAGCGGAGACGAGGAAGGTGCAGGCGACGGTGCCGACGCCGGATCGGGAACATTCATCTGCGGGCGCGGCGATGCCTGGGAGGAAATCTGGGCCATAAGGGAATCGACCGTTTCGTCCTGGGTGGGAGCGACATTGGCAACCGTGGCACCGGAACCACTCGGGGTCGGCATGGTGAAAATCTGCGTGGAATAAGGCCTCGACTCATCCGTCTCGGGAGTCTCGGAAACCGCAGGCACTTCCTCCTGCTCGACCTCGGTCGAATCATCTTGCTCGGCTGCCGCGTATTGCTCTTCGTCAGAGTTGGCCTCGACGGGCTCGTCCTCGGCGGCATCTTGGATTTCGGCAGCATCAACAGGCTCGTCATCGTCTGCCGCGTCGCCCTGCTCATCGGAAACAGGAAGGGGCTCGGCAATCGCGGTGCCCTGTTTTTCAAACGTTATCGTGGAATCGAACTGCGCGGCATCAAACGACATGGTGCTATCGACGTGCTGCTGAGCCTCGAAAGACGTCGTCGCTTCAACAACATCCGCGGACGCCGGTTGCTGGGACTCAAAGGACGTTGTAGCTTCGGCGGCTTCGACGGGCGCGGACTGCATAGCCTCGTTCTGCTCGAACTCTTGCGCCGCGAGCTCACGTGCCGCCTCGGCTGCCTGCTGCTGAGCGATAGCCTCCTGCTCGGCAGCCTCGCGTGCGGCAGCGCGCTTCTCCTCGAAATCGTCGACAAATTTCTTGCCCTTTGCAAACGCACCCTTAAAGAAGTTGGAAGCGCTGGCGCCAATCGACGAGAACGCGGATGCAATGTCGGCATGCGGCGTTGCCGCGGGAATCTCGGCCGAGAAATCAGTATCGCTCTCGTAAGACACGCGCCTCGGTTGTTCAACGTAATCGTCGTCAGACTCGTCCGCAACGTCTTGCGCCGGTGCGGCGGGAGCCAAAATGTCCAGTCCTGCCGCGGGATCGAACGCGGACACCGCCTCGGGATCGGCAACGGCAGCGGTAACCGCGGCAGACTCATCATCCGCAGCGACAACGGGCGCAGGCGCAGCCACGACGGGGGCAGGCTCGGGCTCAAACGTTGGCTCCTCGCCCTCCTCGTAATCGAGCGTGCAGGACTCGGGAAGCATTCCGAGCGCACGGATGGCATCCGAACCAAAGCGGATGTTGCCGGCGGCGTTGCGATAGAGCTTGGGCTCGGGCTCGGCAGACTCCTCCGCCGGCTCGGCAGCGGGAACCTCGTCATTGAACTCTTCGGCTTGGGCAGCCTGATTCTGATCCTCAGGCACGATAGCGCCGATCAGCGTCTCGTCGGCAGACGCACCCTCAAAGCCCTCGATTTGCTCGTCGAAAGCCTCGCCCTGTTCGGGCTCGGTCTGAGCGTCGGGAGCAATCGGCTGACCGAATTCGTCCTCGGCGTAGGTAGGCTCTTCATACTCGATGGTGTTGCCGTAGTCGTTTTGCTGCTGGGCCGCGGCATACTCCGCCGCCGCGCGCGCCATTTCCTCGGCACGACGTTTCTGCTCCCCAAAATAGGTATCGAACGGAACATCGTCGGGAAACTCGTTCTCGCCCTGGAAGGGAGCAACGTTGTCCATAACACCGAGCATAGCGGCGACAGAAGACTTGTTGCACACCGCGCCGGACGTATAGGGAAGAATGTGGCGGTTAGAGATGATGTTTGCCGCGTTGGCAAGTGCAACGAGGGAAGCGAGGATCGCGACAATCCACAGCAGAACCTTGAGCGCGCCGGGGAGCGGCAGGATACGCAGGATGGCAACGGCAGCAGGGGCAACCGTGGCAACGGGCAACAGCTTGGCGATGAGCGCACGATACGAAGCATAGGGCTCGCGGGCGAGCAGCTCAGCACGGGGAGAGTCGTAGTGTGCAACAACGACCACCGGGCGGTTGCGCGGAGACGCGAGCGGGCCCGAGGCCTTGTGGTAGGCGATGACATTTTGGCTCACGCCCGTCTTGCCCAGGCGCGAAACCACGGGGTGGCCCGTGCGCTCGAGCACGTAAAGAACGGCGCCGACAACGGCCAGCAAGGTGCCGACCAAGCCGATACCGCCGCCGATGCCCATCAGCAGGGCTCCGGCAAACGCAAGAATACCGGTAACGGCAAATGCCAACCTACTGGGCGCCGGGGCATTGAACTCCTGAACCTCGGGGTCAAAGCCGTGGTTGCGGAAGATCTGAGCGATATCCTCGGCAGCCAAGCGCTCTTCTTCGCTGCATGCCGGCGTAATGCCGGTGTTCTGCAGCAGGTGGTTAATATAGTTCTGGGTGTTCGCCATGTGCGCTCCACATCCATAATCCGACAAATAGGCCCAATGCATGCACATTAGAACCGTATATAGTCGAAAGTATACCCCGAGCGAGCGCAAACGACCTAATTCGGGCCATCTTAACGCCCCGAGCGGACAAGGATATAGCCTAATCTCCATATCGGACTAAAATCATGGCAGCAAACCACCTTCTCATGCGAGGACCCTATGACGGCAAGCGACACGACCGCGACAATTAAAAAGGGAAATTCGGAGCCCAGTTTCGATAAAACGGCTCAGCGCATCCTCAATCTTTTCTTTGTGCTCAACAGCTCCCCCGAACCGCTGACGACCGAGCAGATCGTCTTGGATTCTGACCTGGGATATGGCTCGGGCAACATCGACTCGGATAAGCGCAAGTTTCGGCGCGATCGTGACAAACTGCTCGAGCGTGGCATCTTAATCAAGGAGGTTCGCCCCGCCGGTGCGCAGGAGACCGAGGAAAGCTCGTGGACAATCGACCGCGAGCACACCTTTGCAGCAGGCGGCCTCATCACCACAGACGACGCCGATATCCTGCTCAACGCCATCGACCAGACGCTAGCGGCCGGCTCATCCACTTTTGTCGCACCGCTCGCCGATATTCGCTCCAAGATTGCCTACCTCACCGGTAGGACGACGGTGGACGAGGCGCCGGTCCGCCGCTCTCCCACCGTCGATGCGGTATGGAGCGCCTTTGCCGAGCGATGCGCGCTGCGATTTTTATATCAGAACGGACGCGGCGAGCAGAAAGAACGTACCGTCTGCGTCTACGGCATGTTCGAGCGCGAGGGCGTGGCGTACTTCTGCGGCCTCGACAATGTTACCGACGACATCAGGACATTCCGCTGCGACCGTATCGTTCGCGCTTGGCGTCCTTCGAAGGCCTACGCCATCCCTGCAGATTTCAATCTCAACGACTATCTGTTCTTTGAATTCGATTTTGCCGACCGACCGCCCGTTGCAGCCACGTTCTCGTTCGCCCCTCAGACGCAGATCGATATGATCAACGGCCTCACGCGCGGGCGAGGTGAGCTCGCACACACCGATGCGGGATGGACCTGGACCGTTGACGTGCGTGACCTTGAAGCCGCCGCCTCATTTTGCATGGCCCACGCCATGGACGGCATGAGGCCCATGGCCCCCAAATCGCTCAAGCAGGCGTGGAACCACCTCATTGAAAGGACGGTGCACGAGCATGCCCGTGCGTAAACTCACCAGCGAGCAGAGACTCTCGCGCGCCATCGACATCATGGAGGCCCTCTACGCCGCCGGCGAGAGCGGCATGACACGAACCGAGATTTGCAATCGCCTTGACATCACGGGGGTGTCGCTCGACGAGATTCTCGAGATCGTCTCGACGCTCGCGGACCGAGAATCGGGCGCGCGCATCATCTGCGAATGCCGCGGCGAGCGTGTGGTCCTCACCGGTGACGCCGGGCGTGTGCTACCGTTGCGCCTGAGTGCCGCCGAGGGCGCTGTGCTCAACCATGAACTTGAATCGTTGGGGATCGAGTCCCAGGCGGCGGCTCGGATTCGACATGCCCTTCTACCCGAAGAGCTCGGCTATAACCAGCGCGTCTTTGACACCGTCAACCACGGGTCGCACTGGCAGCAGCTGAGCTGCGCCATTCAGGATGGCGTTCGCTGCCGCATCTCGTATCGCTCGATGGACGATGCGCGGCCACGCGAGCGTCTGGTCGACCCCTTGCGCATTACGGCAAACGGCGACCAAACATACCTGATTGCCTGGGACATCGCAGTCGATGAGCAGCGCATCTATCGCATGGATAAAATCGAGGGACTCACCTTGACGGAAGAATCCGTCGTGTCTCACGCACCGGACGTCGCATCCCTCCACGATTCCCTTGCCCGGACACAGCGTAGCGCAAAGCTCCTGATGCCATTCGATATGGCGGAGCATCTGGACTGGGCCGGCATCACTCTAATCGAGCACAGCGGGGCAGACACGGCAACGGTAACCGTGCATTACGGCTCCGAGCGTTGGCTACTGAGCCAGGTAATCGCAGCGGGCGGAGCCATCCGTATCTTGGATGACCCCGCCCTGTCAAAGCGCCTGTGCGATATGGCAAAAACCCTCGTCTGTCCGCTTTAGCGCCGCCGCTCGTGGCGTGCGCGCCACAGTTGCAGATAGTGCCCGATCTGCGCCGATTCGATGCGCTGGTAGGAGCTCGTGGGCAGCGACGTTAAGAACTTCTTTCCGTAGCCCTTCGTCACCAGGCGCGGGTCGGCCAGAATCAGCACGCCGCAATCGGTCGACGAGCGGATAAGGCGGCCGGCCGCCTGCTTGACCTCGAGCACCGCCTCGGGCAGTGAATAGCGCGCCCAAGCGCGGTCTTCGCGCAGGTTGCGCTCGCACGAGAGCGGGTCCGTGGGACTCGAGAACGGCAGCTTGGGAATGATGACGCAGCGCAGCGTCTCACCGCTGGCGTCGAATCCCTCCCAGAAGGCCTTAAGCGCAAAAAGCGATGAAGTCGGCTCGTTGATAAACCGATCGCGCAGGCGACGAGGAGATGAGTTGCGCTGCTGGCAGTTGAGCTCCAGACCCGCACGGGCCATCTTGGGCTCAACGCGGGCGTACAGGTCTTCCATGTCGCGCCGATTGGTGAACAGTGTGAGCACCGATCCGCCCATGGCAAGATGGGCGTCGACCAGCACGCGCTCGAGCGCCGTAAGATAGCTCTCGCGATCGCGCGGATCGGGGATATCGCCCGCAACGACTACAGCCATGTTCGAATCGAAGTCGTAGCTCGAGTCCAAGTGCAGCGATGAGGATGTTGAAGCACCGATGCGATCGAGGCCGACCGCGTGGTTAAAGTGTTCAAAGCTTTTGGACACCGTCATGGTCGCCGAGGCAAAGATAGCCGTGTGAACCTCGGGCAGCCATTCGGTTGCCAAGGCCTCGCCAATGTCGATGCGCTCTGCGGTCATCGACTCTCCGCCGGCACGCAGCCTGCGATTGACCTGCAGCGAATACACGTAGTGTTCATCGGTGCCATCAATGATGAGTTTGAGGTTCTCGACCAGCTCGTGCAGGCGGCGCGAGATATCACCCAGGTCGACAACAACCTCGGGCTTGTCGGCGGCGACGGCTTGCACCAGCGCGTCGACGCTCTTGTCAGCCTGTTCCAATGCGTCGATGCCAGTGTAGGCCGACTGTAAGAAATCATGCCAGTCGTCAGATTCGCGCAGCTCGGGGCCAATCCATAGATTGGCATTGTCATAACCCCCACGCGCACGGCGGCCGAGCTCGCGAACGCCATCGAACACGTCGGCGATTGCCATGCTCGCGCGCGCAACCGTCGACGTCGCCTTGGCAGTAAGGCCCAGATAGAGCGTAGAGCCCTCGGAGGTTGCCAAATCACGGGAAACCTGGCTTAGCGCGCCGGCGCTCGAGCCACCCAGGCGCTCAAACAGAACGCGCGATTCATCCGCCGACACCACGCGCGCCCACTGACGGCGCGCCTCGCGCTCGATGGAATGGGCCTCGTCGATTACCCAATGACGAATCGGAGGTAAAATCCTGCCCTCGGCCGCGACATTGCGGAACAGCAGGGAATGGTTGGTGACCACCACATCGGCATGCGCCGCACGACGGCGAGCGCCGTGGACCAAACATTTATCAGGGAAAAACGGGCAGAGGCGACGAGCACACTCGCGCGAGGCCGTCGTAAAGTCGGGGCGGTTGACGCTGCGCCACCGAATGCCGAGCGAGTCGAGATCGCCATCGGCTGATTGGCAGACGTACGCCATAATGACCGCGACCGCCGTGAGCGTGTCCGCCGGATCGCGCTTGGTGGTAATCTCGACCTGGCCTCGGCTCATGCGCTCGAGCTTGCGCAGGCACGGATAGTGGTCATAGCCCTTGAGAGCGCAAAATGACAGACCACCGTCCAGTTGCTCGGCAAGTTTTGGCAGCTCATGGTACATGAGCTGGTCGGCAAGATTGTTCGATTTGGTCGCAATACCAACCGTGATGTTGTTACGGCGTGCTGCCTCGGCAAAAGGCACCAGATAGGCCATCGATTTGCCGACGCCTGTGCCCGCCTCAATTACACGATGAGTGCCCGTGACCAGCGCATCGCGGACCTCGAGCGCCATCGCGATCTGCTCATCACGCGGCTCGTAGGTGGGATACATGCGATTGACCAGGCCACCTGGCGCATAGTCTGCCTCAATCTCCTCACGA
>PPYF01458171.1_pt1 | contig 13877 bp, 16 predicted proteins | sample 1559871 | NCBI WGS metagenome assembly PPYF01 (sample SAMN08240021, study PRJNA423297) | Human gut metagenome, whole genome shotgun sequencing project. | reverse complement strand
CTACTTACATAGGCGGTTTTTAAAATCCAAGGAAAAAAAAATCATAAAAAATTCAGATAAAAGTACGCACGTTCTCTTGATTTTTGGATAAACTAAGGTATAATAAAAGTGTACTTAAGAAACGGCAAGGCAATTCATATGCCTTTATACCGTTCTTTTTGTGTACTTACAAAGGAGGTACACCTATAAATTTAGGAGGTGAGGGTGTATGGCAACATCAACGTTCGGGAAACAATTTACAGTAAGGCCAGAAAAATCAAGTGAATTTGTACACGAAATGACAAAGGCAGTGACTCCCACATTGCGTAAGGATTTTCATTCCAATCTGGCCCATTTAACACAGGATAAAGATTTAAAAAGTGGTATTTTAAAGGCACTAAACCGATAAAATAGATGATAGATTACAAAATCGTACCATTGGGAGAAATACTCAGTAAAGAGTATGAAGAACAATTAATTGAAGAGTCATTTAAAAAGTTCTCTTGTCAACGCGAGTCCGACTTAGGGAACTTTTTACTGCATAAAGCAATTCCATATGAAAAAACTAATTATGGAAAGACCTATCTGTTTATTGATACAGACAGATTAAAAAAAGGGGATTTTGATATTATAGCCTATTTCACAATCGCACAAAAATCACTAGATATATCTTCTTTGTCGAAAAAGAAGAAAAGAAAGCTATTGGGTGAATATCCCGGAAGGGATAGTTTGAGCTCGGTTCCAACTTTTTTAATTGGACAGCTAGGTCGATGTGATAGATACAAAGGTGACGATTTGACGGGACAACAGATATTAAATGAGACTTATCATGCAATTAGTTTAGCTGCCAGAGTGGTTGGAGGTAATCTCATTGTGTTAGAATGTAGAGAGCATATGTTTCATAAATTTTATGAAGAACAGGGGTTCATTAAATTGTATGATGAATTAAATGAAGAAGGGTTATATACTCTGTATAAAAAGATTGATTTTAGAGAATATTGGGAGCATTGACTCCCTCTTTGTTTTCTGATAATTATACATAGACTATCTATATTAAGCAGGACCGGTTTTAAGCGACCAGTCCTGCTTGTTTTTATTCGTCCAAAAACGGCCATTGCAGCGCCCCATTCTTATCCGGTTAAAACTCCCCTATGTACTGTTCGCCCTCCGGTGCCACATACAAAGCGCATTCCAACGGATGCCCGGCCCGTGGCTCAAAATAATAGTCCTTACCACTAATTACATGCCAGTTGGTCAGGGCGTATCCATCCGGGTTAAAATAATACTTGTGATGGTTTATAATCTGCCAGCACTCCTTGTAATACTCTGTGGTGCTGTATGCATACCACCAACCATTACTATCATGGTGCCATCCTACCTCATACTCCGGCTGCTCCACCAGTGACCAGTCAGGACGTCCATATCCATCAATACGGCTGTTATCTAGGTTGTACTCTTTACAGCATACCGCCCCGCCGTTGGCAACCACCTCGTTACCAGCACTGGTATTGCCCTCGATGGTTCTTACCTTGGTCATAGTGACCTCATAGACAATACCTGTATGGCAGATGCGCTGGGAGTTTTTAAAAAATATCTGGTCACCCGGTTGCGGGTTGTTCTTATGGTACTGGCCTCTGTCCTTATAATACTGGGCGGACGTAGGCGTATAGGCCGAAAAACCGCCTCCCAGGAGCTGCCTGGCCGCCACCTGACCAAAGGCCTGGACAAAGCACCAGTCCACAAACATGTCACACCACGGCTGCCCTTGAAGGGATGGATACAGGTCTCTGGCATACTTGGTGTAGTTGCTGCTGCCTGCATTGGCGGTCTTGCTGTCAAGCTGGCTATTACTGCGTTTCTCCAGATATCCAATCTCCTGGTGAGCAATTGTTAGAACCTTATCTATTGATTTCATGTCGTACCTCCATTTCTTATCGCATTAATCTGCGCCTGTAAATCTGCTATTACCATCCTGCTATCCTGCACATACTCCACCGCAACGTCCGGCTCCGGCCCCTCCGCAGTCACTGTGATGGTTGTCCGGCCTGTGTAGGCAGTAAGGGCGTTTAGGGCGGCTTGGGTATCGGCCGGGAGGGGTTCCCAGGTGGGGACGGCAAGGACCTCTAAAGCTTCTGAAATTGGCACCGTGCCTGTATCATCAATCTGGTTGATAGCCCTCTCTACTCCCCACACACCATCCTTGCACATTATCCGGTCCCGCACGTCCTTTATACCACGCAATGGCTCCGTGAGGGTGATGGCTGCGGTCTTGGACTGGTAAGGCTCCCAGGGGAGGGCGGTGTCGCCTCGATTAATCATGGGATAAAAAATTGTATTAAATGTTAAATCGGGTTTCTTCACTTGAATCGATACCATGTATTCATATTTGTTGTAATCCCATGATGATGTGTCAAAAGTCTTATTGTCAGGTTCAACAACTGTTGCTTGGTATTCGTTATTTATATATCTGTTAATTTGAAACGCTAATCCAAATTCTTCAGCTACATTCTTTGTGTAAATGCCAGGTGGTAAAAACAAATTCTTATTAAGTATAAAAGTAATATATTGTTTTGTACTGGTTCCTGTAACTTTAATTCCACCATTACCCATATCAGTAAATGTAATCCCATCAGATGTTTTTGTAGTATTACGATACGGATATGGTATAACCTGCGCCCCCGTCACCATCACCGCCATGACATCCGTACTCACAATCTCCTGCGGATTATCCGGGCTGGGGTCTGCTCCCTGCTCACTCTTGCCGGCTATCTCCAGGGCGGGTATCGGCGCCTCCCATGCGTCGTCCACTGTGACTTGCGTGGTGTCGGATGCCGAGCCGATAAGGGCATTGGCGTACTTAAGGTCGGTTTCACGCTTGTTGTAGCCTACGAATGTCTCCTTCTGGCTCTCCACGTAAGCCTTGTTATCCTCCAGTGCTTTGGCGGAGGCGGTAGCGGACTGAGCAGACGCCGTAGCGGAACTGGCAGCAGCAGTCTTGCTGGCCTTGGCGTCATTGGCATATCCCTGGGCAGTGCTTACCCTACCCTCCATCTGCGCCACAAACTGCTCGTACCAAGACTGGTCTGGCTCCGGGATACCGCCGCCAATCTCCAGCCCGTCATGGATAGTGTAGGATGCAGGGAGGGTCTTCCAGGTCACACGCTCCCCTGCGCTGTTGGCGCCGGTCGCATATATCATCATCTGGATTGCCCCTGGCTCCTGTGTGGCCTGTGCCGGTACCTGCCAGCACAGCCTGACATAATTGTCCGACTTGGACACGTTGCATGGTACACTGTCACTGCCGCCATAGACCGTCTGGTAGTGGATGTACAGGTGCTGGGCGGTGAGGTCCAGGCCGTCATCGTACCGCGGCAGCTGGAAGCCTACGAACTGGGCGTTCTGCTCGCCCCTGACCGATATCTGGTCATTAAAGTCCGCAATGCGCTTGTTGGTGACCGGGACATACTCCGGCTCCACGTACAGCGTATATGACGGGTAGTTATTATCCTTGGTCCAGGTCTCGTCACCGTCTGCATAAGCCTGTCTTGCCAGTATCTCATCTACTGTTGCCATGCCTGTCCGCTCCCCCTCTGCTGCTTAATTGTAATCAGATTGGTGGTAATCCTCTGGCCATTCTCACGCTGGCCAACCACCCCGATTTTAAAAGCGTCATTGACCGTGATTTCATCCGGCACAATGCAGGTGCCATCCTTAATCAGCCTGCCAACCTCCTGGGACTGTAAGTATGGATAGAAGGCCGCCACCCGGATAGTCCCGTCCCAGTCCTGGTCAAACTCAAACGCCGCCAGCAGGTAGCCGGATGTACCGGCAATTATGTTGCTAAAATTACAGCCAGGAGCCCTCGTTAACTCCTGGCCGGATACTTTAAATCTTAATGTCCTCATAGCATTACCTTTCTGCTGTTGCGATATCGCAACTACTCTGTTTTCTGCGATTTGCCCTTTAACACTTCAATGGCATTGATTATCACATCGGATTTCACGATACCCATAAGCCCGGCATTTTCCACAATCGACAACGACTCATTTGCAATAAATCCATATGTAGCTGCCAGCATAATGTAATCCACTCCCAGGGCCACATCAAGCTGATGAGCCACAGCCAGAAGGAATATCATCATAATCTTTTTACATATTCCTTTAAGCATGGCGCTGGAGCTTGCCGCTCCGCTCTCAGATTTTGGTGATTTTTTAAATACAGCTGCCACCAGAAATCCTGCTGCCAAGTCAATCCCCATGAGGATTAATACAATATTTAATGTCGGGGTCCAGCCCCCAAAAAGCTTTACTCCTGCCGCCGCTGCCATTCCCATAATGGCACATACAATATCTTTCTTCATCTTCATTAACCTCACCTTTCCTATTCTTTAAGCACTACCAATATCTCTGACTTCTCGTCCTCTGTCAGGTTCTTGTAACCCTCCAGGATGTCTGCCGGTTCCTCCCCCTGATTCTTCCGAATCTGTAAGGCCCGGATAATGATGTTACGCTGTATGTTGGATAACATTACATTGCACCTCCTATCATATCTGCCATAGCTACTGTAAGCTGAGCATTGTCTGCTTTCAACTGCTGAATCTCTTCCTTATCAGTTGGTAATCTGTCGATTGGTGTTATCCCATCAGATTTATAAAACACGCCGTTTATGTACCTGTCCCCTATCTCACAGGGATATTGCATGCAATCCACCGCAAAGGCATCGTCACCATATGCGCACCGTGCTACTCGGTTGGTTTCTTCATATTGTCCTACCACCACATTCTGTACCGTTTCGTCAAATATCATTGCGAATACTTCGTGTGCTACCATCTTAATCCTCCTATTTTAATCTGATTAAAATAACTCCTGAGCCGCCGGTGCCACCGCCAACACCGGTTCCATATATGGTTCCACCGCCACCGCCACCGCCACCTCCGGTATTGGCCGAACCTGGATTGCCATCATTCATTCCTCCGGCTCCACCACCGCCAGCGCCACCAGCGCCAGGGTTAGATTTACTTACCCCTCCGCCACCGCCACCGCCAGCATACAATGTGCCACTAGGCTCACTCCATGCTCTTGTGGTACGTCCTTGACTTCCAGTGCCACGACCATCGCTATACCCATTATCACCAGCTCTTATGATTGGTCTTGAGTCCATATCATTATAGCCACCATCGCCGCCATTAGAACCTCCTTTACCACCATTGCCGCTATTAGCACCATAACCACCATTACCGCCATTGGCTGTACATAAGACAACCCCATCTCTAGAAACAGAAGTGGTTCCGCCAGTACCACCGGTACCGCTTAGAGAAGAATTTCCTCTGCCACCACCACCAATAGAGCAACTTAATATCTGTCCAGCTGCTACGCCAATGTTAGAAGCTGTGGCGGTATATCCACCAGCACCACCTCCACCGCCATTCTGATACTGTTCTTTAGTAAACCAGTAGCCACCGCCACCGCCACCGCCGCCGCCTACACAGAAAATATCTGCCATGGTATAGCCCTCTGGAATTGTATAGTTTTTGGTATTGGTGATAGTAGCTATGAAACTACCTGCGGTTCTGACAATTGCATTAATTACCTCACCTGTCAATTCGCCTGCGCTACATGTAACATACGGATATGTGCTGAAATAGTAAGTTTCGTTAAGATTTGGCATGTCAAGATATTGCTGTGACCAGGCGCCAGAAGCAGTATTATTTCCCGCTCCTTTATATATTTGCATGCCTCCAGCCTTCCCCGGATATCCACTGGTACTATAGCGGATGTAAACCCCACTGTAAGGTTTCCCTGCCGCCGCCTTTGGATTCTGCCACTTTGCTAGTACCCTGCGACCAGAATAGGCGGCTACGTTAAAAGACAGTATACTGTTCACTTTCATTCGTCCAACGCCTGGATCGTCATTACTGTCCGATGTGACCGCAGTCTCCCCTGCAAGTACATGGTCCAGCGTGGCTGTGCACTCATCGCTTCCGGTTCCGCCTCCGCTCCCACCTGTTATCAATATTTCTCCCATCTTCCTCACACTCCTTTTAAACCCACAATTATATCAATCGTGGGCTTCTTGCTATAGCATTTAAATGTTGCCTGTCCATCTGCCGTGTCCCCGTCATCAATCATCCCAAACGCCTTGTTATATGCCTTGACCTGCTCCGGAGTCGCCCCGCCTGCAATCACCTTTACCAGCAGTGGGTTGTCCGCCGCCGTCAGCCCTTTCACCATCACAGTCTGGGTATATGGGGCCACGGCGCTCCATCCAGATGCCGGGAGAGTGACGGGGACAACATGGTTCAGGGCATTCACTGCCCTATTCGTAGCGTTAATGTCATTCTGTCCAAACTTATCCCCCTTCTGGGTATATGTAGTGACATCTGTTATCGTACAGGTACCATCCCCATTGGTGGCAATCCTCCAAATCCTGGAACCCTCAAAGATGTCGTCCTTATAATCTGTTTTTAAGCTCATTCAAATGCACCTCCGTTAAGCGTGAAGGCCAGGCGTCTGATTCCTTCGGCCCTTCCTAATATGTTTCTGTATATCTTCAGGCAGGCGGATTCAATACGGTTCAGCTCTTGCCAGTCGATGAATGGGCCGTTGTCATGATAAAACTGCCTTTCTCCTACATCGAAGGGGAATGTCCCTACGCAGACATGGTCTATATTGGCCTCAAAGCGGTTAATTTCATCGGCATAAAACCCATAATCCTGATAGGTCTTATCCTCTCCCATCTCCTCAAACTTAAAGTCCGGCCACAGAGCAAGCGCCTGGGTCCGTATCTCATTGATGTTGCCCTTGATGCGGTTGTAGTCACCGATATTAAAATAATCACTGGCCTGCCAGTCTGTTTTTGGCTGTTGCCACATAACTCATGTCCCTCCTTGCCTTGATGGTACCGCTAAGCCCGCCATTAAATTTCAGGGTATGGTCCGTTACCCGTATCAGCAGGTCAGGCACATACTTATTTTCCAGGAATGCTATGTCGTTGGCATCAATCCGTGGCTCTCCCCGGTATGACAGATCATATTCCCGGTCTGATTTCATGTAGTCCCCAATCCAATCCGCCAGGTTCGCGGCATGGACCGTGTCGGACACAAGCGGATTGTTCCACGCCTCCAGGCTGCCGGTAGAATTTAGCTGTCTGCTTACCTTGGACTGGGTAGTAACATATTCCCTGCCTGTCACGACCACCTCTGTCGGCCCTGTGATTCCTGCAAGCTCCACCGTTGCGTAATAGGCACTACTATCCACAATCTCACACCCATATTTTGGAATACTTGCAATACCAGTGAAATAGCCAATGAACTTATCACACCACTCTATATCCGGTTCATTCCCGATTCCCCAAGCTGCTGTCAAATCTACCAAAAGAAGTGAATCTGTATAAAGCCTTTTGTTTCCATAGGTATAAATCCTTAGGTCCCACTCTCCTGTTATCTCAACCGTGTCAATGGCTGATTTGGTATGCCACACTCCATCTGGCGCAATAGTCTCTGGACGTAGATTAATATTAAATGATTCTCTATTGGCAATCGCCCTGACCAAATCGCATTCATCATTTCCCGAATACTCACCGGGTGATTCCTCCCGCATGAAATTCCCCCGCAAGTAATATTTATGTCCGGATATCATCTGCACAGTTTGTACTATGTGGACTGCGTTTCCATCTTCCGAGACAACGTATGTGCATTTTCTGGCTGCGTCATACTGTGCGTTGAGCCATCCGGTCACGCCGGTATCAAAAGACCCATTCTGAACCATATTGGTTGCCTCCACATAAACCGGGACGTATGTCTTTAAATCATAGGATGGATTAGAAAAATAAAACGTATATCGGTTGTCTAAAGCGGTTACACTTATGGTCTCCCTCGCCAGCTCCTTTGCATCCTCTGTACTGAGATTGTATATGGTGCATACGACCTGCAGTTCCCTAACCTTGGTCAGTTGCGTGCCCTTTGGGGTCTTGGTCAGCTCCACACCATATTCCAGGACATAATCCGTGCTGTCACCGAAGGTTATGTTGTCCAAGGTCACACGGTTATTTGGGCACCCCTGGGTAAACTCCAGCACAAGATGGTCAAATTCCGGGAACTCATGGTTGACCACATGGGTCTGACTGAGTCCTGAGACAGCGTAATCCTCCACGGGCACATCATTGTTATAGGTATGGAACACGACCGTATCCGGCCAGTTCCTGCCAAACTCCAGCGTCAGTCCAAAGCATTTAAAAGCTGCCTCCATGGTTATGCTTATGGTTGGGTTTTCAGCGAACCTTCCTTCACCATCTGCCACAGAATCCGATATATAGCCGACATTAAGATAGGTCGTACCCTCAGCCTGCCGTGGAAGGAAGTACGCCGCCCCATCTGCAGCGGTATGATCCTGACCAGCCGAGGCATACGCATCCTTCCCCGTGTGGTCCAGTACCGCCGCGGCATTGGAGAAATACGCCTCATCGTCAGAAGCCGCTTCCATATCCGGCACGAAACTGGATTTCAGGAATATCTTCCCGGCGCGGTCTAGATAGAGGATGCACCGGCCGGCATTAGCAATCAGCTGCAGGGCTTCCTTATGCGCTACCACCGGCATCGGATTAACCACTAGAACATTCTTAAGATATGGATCTATCCAGTAGTCCCGGTAATCCACTTGGGCATCTGTCATTACATCCACGGCCAGGTCATATAGGCTCATGCCATCCGGGTGATACTGGCCACGGTAATAGGTACCATCCATGCCGTCAAACCGGTCGGATGCCTGGAAGCTCATCTCCGTATCATCAGCTGACCATGATTTCAGTGCGAGTGACGTTCCCGGTATCCACTCAATCGTCCCATCATCCATGGCCTGGCCATAGAGCGCCTCGATTCGTTGTCCGGTTTCCAGGAAGTTGACCGTGCTCTCATCATTCTCCACATCATAGACTCGGTCCTTATTATCCACCGTCATGGAAAAATCTATGGTTGGCAACTCCTCAGATATAGGGCTGATATGTTCCTTTTTGGTTGCAGACAGTATTTTTTTGCTGTCAAAATAGATGCCTATACCCATCGTTATCTGGTTAATGCGCAGTCTGCTCTGTCCATTGGCCATGACAGACGGCACAAAACGGAGGAAGGTTGCAGCCGGAAATATCTCCTCCGTTACATAATGCCCGCTGGCATTCCCGGTTACTTCTACGGTATTGCCATCTGATATGATACTGAAATCCACAGGGTACGCCTTACCAAACTCTATGGTCAACCCCTTAATGTCGTATTGAACAGGAAACCGGATTTCAATTGCCCCCTGAAGGCCATCTGTCACGATTCCCTGGTTGAGCACCACGTCTGCTGCATCCCTGGGGAGGAAATACATGCTGCCATCCACCGTGGTGTAGTCCTGGTCGCAGGCAGCATACAGTTCCTTCACTTGATAATTGTCCATTGGCATTATTAAGTCGGAATAATACGTATATGCATCCGGCTCAGGTATGTAAGCGGACGACTGTGCCTGCTGGTTAATCAGGCCGATGGTGACACGCAGGTGGGACAGCGGGTTCCTCCACTTCCTGCGCATCATGTCCTTATATTCATTACTGGCTGCCTGCATTATTCCATCACCCCGCAGTCTATCAGGTTCACCTTGCAGTCCTTGTACATGGTAGGCAGGCCATCCGGACCGGTCTCCCATACTTTTGCCGTCCGGTTCCCCGGATACATCCGCTCCGTCTTCCAACAGTTGTTTTTCATGTCCGGAAACTTGACCGTCACCACAAACTCCTCAAACTCTTTAAGGATGCTGCTCCAGGTCGCCGCATCCAAATAGGACCACTGTAAGCCGTCAATCTTATCCTGGTCACGGCCCACGCGCTGCCCCACGAATTCCCCCAGGGCATTCTTGCCCTGGTTCACGTTCGTAGCAATGGTAAGGCCCGGCCCCCGGTCATAGTTTGGGTATTCATGTCCGTTGATATAGATTGGCAATCCACTCCACCTCCTTACGTTGGCCGCAGGGTATACCCGCTGCGCTTATCCAGCTCCACCAATTTCTTCTTTATTTCCCGGATGTCGATATTGACCGTCAAGTCCATCCGTTCAATCAGGTCTATGATGTTCCTGAGCAGTTGCACCATGATTTCCAAATAGTAGTCGCTCATGTTATTACTGCTTGTTTGGGATGCTAAAGCCACCGCCCGGTCCACCATTTCCTGCATCTTATCCTCAGGCGCCACTATTTCACCATAATGCCTGTTGTCACCAATCATAGCAAGCTGCGGGGTGTTGGCGCGGACGAAACCGCCCTGGGCCAGACGCGGGAGGTGTATGTTTGGAATCTTAGGTATAAGTTCCGCTCCGATACCAGGTACTTTATCGGCTACATCATTCACGGCCTTTATCATGGCATTAATTGCATCAATGACCCTGTTGGCCATGTTCTCCACGCCATTGATTATCATGTTGATGATGCCCTTTATATCTGCCCAGATACCATCCCAGGTTTCTTTTGTTTTGGTTCTCACCGTATCCCAGACGCCGGCAATTGCATCTTTCATGGCGGCGAACTTCTCGTCTACAGCTGTTTTAATGGTATCCCACAGGTTTGAAACGAATTCCTTAATGGATTCCCATATCTCGGATGTCTTACTCTTGACATTCTCCCAGGCCGTGCTGATGGATGTCTTAATGGCATTAAATAATGCATTGGCCAAGGACTTAAGCCAGTTCCAGATGGTATTCAGGAGTGCCTTAATTCCGTTCCAGATAGTGCTGGTTACCCCGGATATAGCAGTCCAGGCCAGGTTAACAACATTTTGAATGAATGTTACGGCGCCAGATACAAGCTCCTTCAATGCCTCCCAGATACCGGAGAATATCTCCTTGATTCCTTCCCAGGCAAGGCTCCAATCACCTGTGAACACGCCGACAATGAAGTCAATCACACCACCAAGCGCCGTGAGCAATCCCTCTATGATGCCGGAAACGGATTCCCAGAATCCGATGAATGTGTCAATGGCATCCTGTAAACATGCAGCTATGACTGGCGCTACGTTGGTTATGAACCATTCAATGAATGGCTGTATGACTCCCGTCCACAATTTGGTGACCGCATCAGCTACTTTTCCACCAAACTCCAGGAACTTATCAATCAGCGGGCTCAGGTACTGGTCCTTAAATTCAACGAATCGGCCCGACAGGTTCTGCAATACTGGAAGGAAATATGTGTTGTAGACATCAAGCAACAGTGTTCCGATTTCCGTGAACCCTTGTTTGAAGGTTGCCAGCATTGGCGCCACATGTTCATCATATGTTGTGCCAATCTTTTCAAAAGTCTCCGCAACCAAATCTTTGATTGTAGAAAAGATAGGTTCAACCGCGCTGAATGTATCCTCCAGAGTTGTCCTGATATAATCCGCATTTTCTACGAATGGGGCTGTAATGGTGTCCAGCACATCTGCCGCAAATGTCCCAGCCAATTCCGTGGCCCCCATGAAGGCCTCGGAAAATATTCCGATAATATCTGCTGTAATCTGCTTCGCGCTGTTACTCCTGAGGGATGAAAATACCGTTGCAAGTGCTTTGGAAAAATTCCCGCTTATCTCCGCGATGCGTGAGCCAATATCAAACATGGACACAATATACTCAATGACACGGTCCTTATTCTGCTGTAGGAACAGGCTGATTCCACCCAGCAGATTATCTGCTATGGATGCTCCTATACTGGCGGCAGAGCCGGCTATCTTACCCAGGTTAATAGCTAAGATATTGGCAAACCGGTTGGCAGCCTGTTCCACCTCTGGAGATGTAAATATCTCCGTCAGACTATCCTTGATGCTTTGGATAGATTCTTTCATGCTGTCCAGGACGCTGGTGTCGCCAAATCCAACCTTAAACCCTGCCATGAATAGGTTTTTGAGTTCCTTTGCCTTTTCAATCAGCCCTGCATACTTGCTGTCCATCTCATCCACGGCCGATGTATCAAGTTCGCCCATGTCGAACTCATCCGCAGAGTACCCACCATCCGCACCGCCTCCAGAACCACCGCTACCGGAGTCTGTCTCCGGGTTGATGATATTGAGCTCATCAATCCCTGTGGTGGCACTCTTCATGTCCTTGGCTGCCTTCTTGGCTGCGCTGCCTGCTCCTCCAGCGGCTGCCCCTGCTTTATCAGCAGACTGGGCCATGGCTTCCATACCAGCCGTGGCCGCGGATGCGCCTCCCCCGCCCTTCTTACCGGTCACCATCTCCGTGAATGCCTTGAATGCATTGGCCAGGCTCATCAGCTTACTGATGATGCGGTTGATTACCTGGATGACCGGGGTCAGTACATTTATAAGGCCCTGACCGATTGTGGCTTTAAGGCTGTCAAATTGCAGTTTCAGAACACGTACCTGGTTTGCCCAGCCATCCGCCGTCCGGATGAAGTCCCCGGACGCAAGGGACAGCTGGTCCTGCACAAACTTATACCGCAGGGCCACCTTCTCGGCCTCAGACATCTTGGCCGTTACCTTGCCATAGCCGTTCGCCAGGGCGTAGCTGTCCAGGGCGCTCTGGGTCATGACAATACCCAGGTCCTTAAGGGTCTCCGTCTCACCCGTGAATACGGATTTTAATTTGGTGTAGGCCTCGTCCTGACTGATGTTGTAGAAGGATGCCACATCACCAGCCAGGCCAGTCAAGGTCGTGGACATCTCATAGGCTGCCTGTTCACCAAAGCCAAAAGCCTTGGCCATTGCGCCAAAGGTGCCGGTAAACTTCTTGGCCATGGTCTCTGACAAACCAAAAGAGGTTATGGCATTATTAGCGAAGTCATCCACCTGTTTGGACATCCGTGGGAATGTGACATCCACCACATTCTGGACCTCCGAAAGGTCGGAACCCAATTCAATGCATTTTGCACCGAAGTCTATGATTTTTTTTACCGCAAATGCCGCCGCCAGGGCGGCACCTGCCTTTTTGGCCAGCCCCTGGATGCCCGCCATCTGCTGCTTGAATTGATTCTGGTTGACCACAAGGTCAAGGCCAATCTGGCCTACGCTGTCAGCCACGGTACCACCTCCTATCCACACATGGCCGCGAACATCTTCTCCAGGTTGGCCATTTCCTTCTCGAAGGTTTTCTCATCCATTTCTTTCATTTCCCGGTTACGCCAGTCATCATATATCCGGCGCTGGTCCTTTGTATAATGCTTGATAATGTCCTTATCCGTCTCTGACCGGATGGCCACCACCCGTCCCAAGGCAGTCTCCGGGGACAGGCCCGCAATCAGCGCCTTGAACTCGTCCCAAGAGACTGACTCAAATTCCTTCGTTCGTATACGCAACCCGTACTGCGACAGGAAGCTGGAAACTATCAGGTCCCAGTCCTCAAACATATCGTAGTACGGGTCACTGCTCTCCCGGGCTGTCTACCTCATCGGTAATCAGCTGTATGGATTCCATAATGACTGTAACCAAATCCTTAAATCCGATTTTCAGCTTTTCAATCTTCTTCTTGGACTCTTCGGGGAACATCAGGTTGTAGGCCTGCAGAACTTCATCCATTCCGGGGGCATCTGCCGACATCAGTCCCATGACCTTAAGCATGGTCGGGGCATCTGCATTGACCTCCAGCACCTCACCCTTAATGACAAGGGATGGGTTTCCCTCAAAACTCAGCTTATCCGTGATATCTACTTTTCTCGCCATTGTCTAACCCTCCTTATACTGTTGATGATTGCGCTGGAGTGAAAGATGGCTTACCATAACCCGTCACCTCAAACTCCAGACCGTCAATCTTTGTCGTGTCACCACCTCCGGGCGTCGTCACATTAATGACTACGTTACAGGCCAGCTTTGCTCCGCTGACCATGGTCCACTCAAACTTGGTCATCACGTCCTGTCCAAACTTCCACGCCAGGCCGGCAATATAATCA
>PPYF01547814.1_pt1 | contig 13879 bp, 9 predicted proteins | sample 1559871 | NCBI WGS metagenome assembly PPYF01 (sample SAMN08240021, study PRJNA423297) | Human gut metagenome, whole genome shotgun sequencing project. | reverse complement strand
TCTTTGTACGGCATGCGCGGAAATGGCGTTTTTAGATCTATTCCGCGTGTCTCCTTGAAAAGACGTTTCAGGAAACCTTCATTGATTTCAATCACATCGTCGATCCCGACAAAAGACATCTCCAGATCGATTTGTGTAAATTCTGGCTGCCTGTCTGCACGTAGATCTTCATCTCTAAAACATTTCGCGATCTGCATATAACGGTCAAATCCGGAAATCATCAGCAGTTGTTTGAAAAGCTGTGGAGATTGCGGAAGCGCATAAAATTTTCCATGATGAATTCGGCTCGGAACAAGATAGTCGCGCGCACCCTCTGGCGTACTCTTTGTTAAAAAAGGCGTTTCAATCTCTACAAAATCATTCTCGGAGAAATAATCGCGCGCTATTTTGGCAATCTTATGGCGCAGAATGAGATTTCTTTGCAAAGAAGGCCGTCTGAGATCCAGATAACGATATTTCAGCCTGTTTACTTCGCTAATGTTCGCTTTATCATCGATATGAAAAGGAGGCGTTTGCGCTTCATTTAAAATTCTCAGTTCTTTGACAAAGACTTCGATTTCTCCCGTTTTCATTTTTGCATTGACTGCTTCCGGAGCCCTGCGCCTGATCATTCCCCTCACAGCCAGAACGTATTCATTCCGAACGGATGCAGCTTTTTTAAAAAGTTCGCTGTCTGTTTCAGAGTCGAATACGAGCTGTATGATTCCTGTCCGATCCCTTAAATCTATAAAAACCAGGCTGCCCAGATTTCTTGTCTTTGCGGTCCAGCCTGTCAGTACGACTTCCTTTCCGAGATCTGCTGCGGATAGTGTTCCATTATAGCAGGTTCGTTTATTACGAGCACGGCTTCCTCCACAGTCATCCCGCGAACATCAAGTTCTGTCTTAATAGTCGCAGCTTTCATTTCTATTACGGGAGATTTTCTCTGTTTCCTGCCCGGGGGCTCTTTTTCTGTAGCTTCATCCAAACGAAGATCGGAAAGCGGTACGTAGATTTTCATGATTCCTGCCTGTACGTATACGTTCGCATCTTTATCCGGGGGTTTCAATACGGTACCTTTACTGTTCAGGCTGAGAATTCTGACAGTTTCTCCTTCTCGAAGCTTTGCCGGAGGTCCAGAAGATTCTATGTGATTTTGATAGCTTTTATAAAGGGCCTCATCCGTTTCAGCGCAGAAATTGCGAAATTCTCGCGCGGTGCTTTCTGCATCGCGTACTGCGGAAGCAGAATTTTTACCTTTCTCCAATTCTGCGGCGGCGCGGCGAAGATCAGAAAGCATTTTATCTGAAGCAATGCGGGCTCTGTTGAGGATTACACGAGCATCTTCTTTTGTTTTTGAGATCATATCATTCTTTTGTCTGATAAATTGCTCTTTCTCTCGTGCAATCTCTTCACGGAGACGTTCTGATTCCCTGCGGAGCGTTTCTGTTTCTTCTTTCTCTGCATCGATCCGTTTCCGGCTATCTTCGATTCCCTTTAACAGATCCTCAAAGCGAAGATCTTCATTTGTTAAAAATTCTTTTGCGCGTTCAATAATCTGAAAATCCAGCCCGAGCTTTTGAGAAATCGCAAAAGCGTTGCTCTTACCAGGCACACCAATTAACAGACGATACGTTGGTTTGAGTGTTTCTGTATCGAATTCACAGGAAGCGTTTACAAAACCAGATGTCGTAGAAGCAAATATTTTTAGCTCGCTGTAATGCGTCGTAGCAAAAACGCTTGCTCCCATTTGATGTAGACATTCCAGAATCGCCATCGCAAGGGCAGCTCCTTCGGTAGGATCGGTTCCCGCACCAAGCTCGTCAAGAAGAATTAAAGATCTATCGTCACATTCATTCAAAATATTGACGATATTTTTCATATGTGCGGAAAATGTACTAAGACTTTGTGAAATACTCTGTTCATCTCCGATATCCGCATAAATACCGTTGTAAATACAAAGCTCACTCTTTTCTTCTGCCGGAATCATCAGCCCGGACTGCATCATCAGTGTCAGTAACCCCACGGTTTTCAGGGCGACTGTTTTCCCGCCTGTATTCGGACCTGTAATCAGCATTGTTTCTTTTTCAGAAAGAAATACGGTGATTGGAACGACGCGCTCTTTCGGAATCAGAGGATGCCTAGCAGAAAGCAATGAAATTTTACCGCTGGTGTTTACAAAAGGACGCACTGCTTTTTGATCGAGCGCAAGTCTTGCTTTTGCAAATGTGAAATCAAGAAATGACAAAATCCGAAGATTTTGCAAGAGAATGCTTTCATTTTCACCGACTTTCGCGGAAAGTTCGGTAACGATCCGCGTAATTTCTTCCGTTTCTCGGACTTTCAGTTCCCGGATTCTATTATTTGCTTCTACAACAAAAGCGGGTTCGACAAATAAAGTCTGCCCCGACGACGATGTATCATGAACAATTCCCTGAATTTCTCCACGAAATTCTGTTTTCACTGGGATACAATATCTGTCTCCGCGCATTGTAACAACTGCATCCTGTATGGACTTTGCATACTTGGAAGAGTGAAGCATATCATTTAATTTTTCTTTAATGCTATTTTGTGCAGAAAGAATCTGTCTCCTGATCGTGTAAAGTTCCGGACTTGCTTCATCTGCGATTTCTTCTTCTGAAACAATACAATGGTTGATTTCTTCTTCCAAATATCGGTTCTCTGTCAACTGTGAAATATATTCCAAAATAGAATTTTTCGTATCGTCTTCTACAGAAGCAGCGTAATTGATTGTCCGCCTACATGCCCGAAGAATGGCAGATACGGAGAGTAACTCCGAAAAACTCATCATCCCGCCTGAAGCCCCGCGTCGAATCGCTCTTCGGATATCTTTCACACCGGACAGCGGAGGCATCCCCCGTTTTATAATAAATAATACGGCATCTTCCGTTTCACGAAGCGCAGTTTCGACTGCTTCTAGATCGGTCATTGGCTGTAAATTTCGGATTAGCTCACGTGCAATTTCACAACTTGTGAGCTCCGCAAGCATTTCTTTTATTACATAATACTCTAATGTGTTAAGAGTTTTTTCTAACAACATGGAATCAAGTCTCCTCCCATACATTCGCAACAGCAATCGGCGCAAATCAGGGAGGAACAACAATCACACGCATTGTCGGCATTCCGGTATCCTCTTCCGTAAGACTGGTTCCGGTAGGTATTTGTCGAATTCATCATCGAATGATAAGCCCTGTGATAAGTGCTATTGGAGGGCTCCATATTTACCGCGGTTTGGTAATACTGTCTTGCATTATCATACCATCCACGTCTTTTCGCAATTTCTCCCATTAAATAATACCAATAAGCCGTTCTGGAAGCGGCCGGCATACGTTCTAGTTCGCTTTGTGCTTCATCAAGGCGATTTGCTTTGATCATCTGTATGATTCGGCTGAAATCTGCATCCCCATTATCATAAGTTGTGTTGCCATAAGTACCGCTGCTTTGCGTTTTTCCTTCGGCTCTCTGCTTTGTGATCATGTCGTATGCCATGTTTATTTCTTTTATTTTCTCAGATGCAAGATCGGAAAGAGGATTGTCCACGTATTTGTCTGGATGATATTTTTTGACAAGTTCTCGATACGCTTTTTTGATTTCTTCGTCGCTTGCATTCTCACTTACCCCTAAAACTTCATATGGGTTCATTTTTGTTCACCGCTTTCCTTATCCTATCACTATTGCACTTTTGATCGGTTATATGCCGCATTCCAACGTAAAATAAGTTATCCGTTACGCCTCTGGCGTTAATATAATTTATATTCTCCGGATCATTCTCATTCAAGCTGATCTGCACTAGCTGTTCCCACGCGTCAGCACAGTTCGCAAGACACATTTCTAAAATGAATTTTATATCTTCCGAATTATAGCAGTCCCCGTATCGGCAAATGAATACATTATAGTTGTTTTTCTTCTGATCATCTGCAAAGTCGGATACTGCGTCTATAAGATAAATCCACTTTCCGACATTATACCCTATTTTAGAGAGTAAATCCAATTTTATAGGCTCGGAACAGAAAACATCACTGTCTTTCCACATAAAAATATTAGACATCATAACTGCGAAGGGTTCACAGGCGGCGTCAATGGAATCGCAGCCTGCTTTTTCAAGTTTAGTCAATTCCCGAATGGAAAAATAAACGGCATCAGCAGCGATCGGATAACGTTCAGAAGCTTTACGAAACGCTCGCCGAATTGCAGTACTTCCTGCTTTTGCCGCTATATTTTTATCGTCATGCCAACGATCCAGCAATTTAAAATACATCATAAGGACATTGACAGCCGCCGCATAATCCACTGCATCGTTGTGAATGACTGCATTGGATTTTTTCCGAGGATGCGCGATACAATTTTTATGCAATATTTCAGGAGCCCCGATTGTTCCGGAAGCAAGATTGAGAATCAGCGACAACACGGAGGTTTCATTTACAAGACCAAAGCGCGGGAGCTGACCAAAATTGCGGCTTATGCTTTTGCATACGCCGCAATAATACATTTTATAACAATCATATTCTCTGAACTTTAATTCCGGCTTAAAGGGCACCGCGTATCCGAAAATATCAACACACCTCTTAAATTCTTATAATGAAAGCATTTTGCTCGTCTCAATCATCGATTCGTCAATATGTTTTTTCATATTAAGCGCTTCTTCAATGTCGATTGCAACATACTGCTCATTCTTCTCTGCAATGATTTTATTTTTCTGGCCTTCCTGCAAAACTTCCGTTGCTTTGACTGCCATCAGGCTTGCGGCCACTCTGTCACGGACCGTAGGACTCCCGCCTCTTTGCTGATGACCCAGAATTGTTGTTGTTGTAGCAATTCCAGTAATCGCATGAATTTGTTCTGAAATTTCCATTGTCCCGCCGACGCCTTCTGCGATAATCACAATATAATGGTGTTTTCCTCTGTTTCGACAGCCGATGATCGGCTTTATAATGTCTGTATCAATGTTGAATTCTTTTTCCGGTAAAATGCACGCTTCTGCACCGTCTGCAATGGCGCAATGAAGTGCAATATATCCAGCCCCTCTTCCCATTACTTCCACGACACTGCAGCGTTCATGGGAGAAAGCGGTGTCTTTTATTTTATCGATCGCGTCTTTCACGGTGTTCAGCGCCGTATCAAAACCGATCGTATAATCTGTACAATCGATATCGTTATCAATCGTTGCTGGAATGCCAATTACGTTTAACCCCGCTCTTGCAAGATCGCGCGCACCGCGGAAAGAACCATCTCCTCCGATGATCACAATGGCATCTAGTTTAAATACCTCTGCCATGCGAACTGCTCTTTTGACACCTTCAGGGGAATTGAATTCCTTGCTTCTAGCAGTCTGTAGGATCGTACCTCCCCTACTCATGATTTCGGAAACGCTTCTGAGGTTCATTTCAAACATTTCACCATTTAGGAGGCCTTCATAACCTTTTCTAATCCCATATACTTGAAACCCTCTGTAAATTCCCGATCTTACTACCGCTCTGATTGCCGCGTTCATACCGGGAGCGTCACCGCCTGAAGTAAGGACGCCGATTCGTTTTATCTCCATAAAGCAAGCCTCCAAATGCTAAATTCTACGGGAATTGATTATACTATAATCCCGTAATCGTTTCAAGTTCTTTCATAACTTCTTCTGAGGCATTCATGTAACCGGAATAGACACAGTTCCCCGTTTCCTGATCGATAACTTTCACAGGATTGCGTCCAGAAAAATATTTTACAAACGCTAAAATACGTTTCGCAGTTTCGCTGGTAACGGTTATGATTGTTTCATTCGGCGGCGCAGTTTCTGCAGCTGACGGATGATTCATTTTTAGAATATAATCCTGTATATTGTAAATTTCGTCCGGCAAAATTTTTGGAGTATCATCCTCTCGGATACTTAAACGCCCTTTAATGATCACGATATTTTCTGGGTACAAGAGGCCCTCCAGATCTTCTTCCGTGTCCGCAATTAGGTCTGTTGTTTTTAAATTTGATAATTTACCCAGAACGTCTGAATATCCTTCCAACGGATGACCGGAGAGGTAGATTCCGAGCATATCTTTTTCCATAGAAAGCATGTCTTCTTTTGAAAATTCCGGGATATCCGGATAATTATCATAATCGCCGTGATCTTCCGGTTCTTTGCTTTCAAACAGATCGAATAGAGAAACCTGCCCTTCTGCCTTATTTCTTTGTGCAGCGGCTGTATGTTCCATGATTATTTCAAATGTTTTAAATAGCTGGGAGCGTTTTACACCGAGAGAAGAAAAAACACCTGCTTTGATAAAACTTTCTACACAGCGTTTGTTTACTTCCGTACATGCTGTTCGTTCACAGAAATCTCCAAAACTTTTAAACGGTCCCTTCTCGTCCCGCTCTTTTGTAATGAGATCTACTACATGACTGCCTACGTTTTTTATCGCTGCAAGGCCAAAAACAATGCTGCCATCTTTGACCGTAAATTTACCGTAACTCAGGTTGATGTCGGGCGGGAGGATCTTGATATTCATCAATTTACATTCTGCAATATATTGAGCAATTTTATCCGTGCGATCCATGAAGCTATTCAGAAGTGCCGCCATAAATTCCACAGGGTAATATGTTTTCAGCCACGCCGTTTCATATCCTACAACTGCATAACAGGCGGCATGTGCTTTGTTAAAGGCATAACTTGCGAAGTCAATCATCTGATCAAATATTTTATTTGCAATTTCAGCAGACACGCCTTTCCCTGCGGCGCCGTTTACGAAGTTTACACGCTCTTTCTCCATGACTTCATGTTTCTTTTTTGCCATGGCTCTTCTGACGAGGTCGGACTGTCCCATGGTATAACCGGCAAGATCACGCACAATCTGCATCACTTGTTCCTGATATACCATGCAACCATATGTTACATCCAGGATCGGTTCCAGAATTGGGTGCAGATATTGGACCTTCTTCGGATTCTTTTTATTTTCGATATAGCGCGGGATCTGATCCATCGGGCCGGGACGGTATAATGCGATTCCCGCGATAATATCTTCCAGATTATCTGGTTGAAGTTCCATAATAAAACGCGTCATACCGGGACTCTCTAATTGAAAAATGCCGAGCGTTTTCCCATCTGAAATCGTTTTATAAACTTTCTTGTCGTCCATTGTCATACTGTCAAAATCGACGTTGACGCCATGATTCTTTCGAACGAGCTCGATCGCGTCCTGTATTACGGTAAGAGTCCTGAGACCGAGAAAATCGACTTTTAAAAGTCCGAGTTTTTCTAAAATTGCCATTGGAAATTGCGTTACGACACTGTCTCCCGTTTTGTGTACCGGAACATAATCCGTAACGGGGTTTCTTGTGAGAACTACGCCTGCGGCGTGTGTAGACGCATTCCGCGGCATGCCTTCGAGCTGCATTGCTGTATCGAGCAGGTCTTTTATGACGTCGTCGGATTCGTATCGCGCGCGCAGTTCTGGGTTGAGATCTATTGCGCCTTTTATCGTCGTGAGCTTTCCGGGAGACATCGGAATCATTTTTGCGACGACATCTACATCGGCATAGGGGACATCAAGAACCCTTCCAACATCGCGCACAGCACCGCGTGCCGCCATCGTACCAAATGTAATTATTTGTGCGACACGATCCTCCCCGTATTTTTGCACAACATAATCGATTACTTCTTTTCGTCGTTCATCGCTGAAATCGACATCGAAATCCGGCATGCTGATCCTGTCGGGATTGAGAAAACGTTCAAAAGCAAGATTGTATTTTAGAGAATCGATATTCGTAATTTTCAGGCAATATGCGACAAGGCTGCCTGCGCCCGACCCCCTGCCGGGCCCTACAGTAATGCCGTTATCCTTGGCAAATTTGATAAAATCCCATACAATCAGATAATATTCGGCATATCCCATCGTATTGATAACAGACAATTCATATTCCAAACGGCTTGCGACTTCTTCGGAAAGAGTTTCTCCATAACGAAATGCAGCTCCCTCATATGTGAGTTTTCTGAGATACTCTGCGGGAGAAAGACCGCCGGGAATGTCAAATTGTGGCAAGACAGGACGTCCGAATGTTATTTCAACGTTGCACATTTCTGCAATCTTCACGGTATTTTCCAGTGCGTCCTGTCTTACCGGAAATTGTTCTGCCATTTCTTCCGGCGTCCGGAGATAGACCTGATCGGTGTTGAACCGCATTCGCTGCGTATCGTTATACTTCTTGCCGGTTTGTACGCACATTAAAATATCCTGTGCTCTCGCATCAGAATGATTGATAAAATGTACGTCATTTGTTGCAATGAGAGGAATACCTGTTTCCTCGGACATTTTAATCAGCGCTTGATTGACGCTTCGCTGTTCTTCCAGTCCGTTGCTCTGAATTTCTAAATAATAATTGCCTTCTCCGAAGATTTTAAGATATTCAAATGCCAGCCGTTTTGCGCCTTCATAATCGCCACTTAATATCAGCTGCGGAATATCTCCTCCAAGACAGGCGGAAGAACAAATCACGCCTTCGGAATATTCCCGAAGCAGATCGAGATCAACGCGCGGCTTATAATAATATCCCTCTGTAAATGCTTTTGATACGATCCGGATCAAATTGTGGTATCCGGTGTTATTCTTTGCAAGTAATAATAAATGTCCGTAATCATTGTCGAATCCCGGCGCTTTATCAAAACGCGTCCGCTTTGCGGTGTAAACTTCGCATCCTATGATCGGTTTTATTCCGGCGTTTTTGCACGCCTCGTAAAATTCTACGATCCCATACATAACGCCATGGTCGGTAATTGCAAGTGCGTCCATACCGCGCTCTTTGCATGCATTTACGAGGTCTTTGATTCTACATGCGCCATCTAACAAGCTGTATTCGGTATGGACGTGAAGATGTACGAATTTCGTATTTAACGTGCCCATTTTTATTTTTTTATAATCGGCATGATCTTACCGACGACTTCTTCTTTTAGTTTGATCGCTTTGTCATGTGCTGTATCCAGGTTATCTGCAATTCCGCCGAAGTATATTTTAATTTTTGGTTCTGTACCGGATGGACGCAGGCAGAACCAACGGTCGCCGTAATCGAACGTCAGGACATTTGAAGACGGAAGCGTAGATTTTTCCTTTGAAGCAATGCTGCCATCCGCGTTGTATTTTGTGATTTCCGAAGTTTGAATATCCGTATATACGGCAGGTACATTGGCTGTAAATCTGCCCGCTGCATTACGCACCACATCCATAATTTTTTGAATCATACGGAGTCCGGATTCGCCTTTCAGATTGATCGATACCTGTAACTCGTTGTGATAGCTGTATTTTTTATAAATATCATCCAGGGCTTCAAAAAGTGTTTTGCCGGAAGCTGCATAATGAGCAGCGGCTTCCGCCATAAATAGGCATCCCGCGACGGCATCTTTGTCTCTTGCGTACGTTCCAGGCAAATAACCATAACTTTCTTCAAATCCAAACAGAAAGTTTTTGTCTCCCCGTTCATCAAGTTCCATAATTTTCTCCCCGATAAATTTAAAACCAGTCAGAACATCGATATATTCTATATTATTTGTTTCGCAAATCTGTTTTGTGAGTCTTGTTGAAACAACAGTGGAAACTACAAACGGATTTACCGGCATCATTTTACGCATATTATGACTCTCAATGATCCGTTCAAGCAGTAAAACGCCGATCTGATTACCGTTTAGCATTGCATAATCTCCGCTCGGCGTTCTGGCATAAACACCGGTTCTGTCGGAATCGGGATCAGACGCGAGTACAATATCCGCTTGGACATTCTTTGCAAGATCCAGTGCCATTGTAAAAGCAGCAGGATCTTCCGGATTTGGGAGGTTTACCGTTGGGAAATTTCCGTCGGGCTGCATTTGTTCTTTCACAGTGTGCAAATTGGTTACGCCGCATTCTTTAAGAATTTCGGGAATCCATTTTGCCCCTGCGCCATGCAGTGGCGTATAGACAACTGTGATTTTGCCGGCATTTTTTTTGAAGCCTTCTTTATCTGCAATCAATTTTTTGACTTCTTTTAAATAAATACTTTTGATATTGGAATCTACGTATTTGATATTGTTTCCCGTTTTGAAAAAATCAAAACTGAAAGACGGAACTTTTGTATAATCCGTGATGGAAAGCATAATTCGTGATATCTGCGCGCTGTCAGTTAGGGAAAGTTGCGCGCCATCCGGTCCGTATACCTTATATCCGTTATATTCTTTCGGATTGTGACTTGCGGTGATCATGACACCTGCCGCACAGCGGAGATGTCTGACCGAAAAAGAAAGCACGGGAACCGGTATGATTTCCGTATGCAGATACACTTTAATGCCATTCCCGGCAAATACCGCGGCAGCTTCTTTTGCAAATTCTTCCGAAAAGTTGCGGCTGTCATAACCGATCACAATACCGTCTTTTTTCGCTTTCGTGCCTTTCGAAAGAATATGCGCAGCAATTGCCGTACTGAGTCTGCGCACGACATATTTATTCATTCTGTTTGTGCCGGCGCCTATAATGCCACGGATTCCTGCTGTGCCAAAATTCAGTTCTTTGTAAAATCTATCTCTTATTTCAGAATTGTTGTCCGCTATTGTTTCAAGTTCTTTTCTTGTTTCTTCATCGAAATACCTGTTCGTCGCCCATTGTGTGTATATTGTGCCTATATCCATTCCGTAAATCGCCCCTTTATTTTTTTGTTTCATATTTTATTATACATGAAATACGCGAAAAATACAAACCGTTACATACTAATTTTTTAATGCAAAATAAAAAGGGACTGCCCTGCGTAGGGAATCCCTTTTGTCTTATAATATTATTTATACACCGGAATATGCGGAGAAACCGCCGTCCACCGGGACTACGATTCCGGTTACAAAGCCGGAGGCTTTGCTGTCCGTAATCCATAGCAATGTTCCGATCAATTCTTCCGGCTTTCCAAAACGATTCATCGGTGTGGCACGTAGAATTTTCTCCGTACGTTCTGTAGGATTCCCTTCTTTATCAAATAGAAGATCCTGATTTTGTTTTGTTACAAAAAATCCAGGAGCGATGGCATTCACGCGGATATTTTCTTTAGCAAAATGTACGGCAAGCCACTGGGTAAAATTTGATACTGCCGATTTTGCAGCGCTGTATGCTGGAATTTTCGTCAGCGGCTTGTATGCGTTCATGGATGAAATATTTACGATCGAACAACCTTCCCTTCCCAGCATATCTGCCGCAAATACTTGTGTAGGTAGCAGCGTGCCCATCAGGTTGAGATTAAATACAAAATCGAAGCCCGTTTTGTCTAGATTGAAAAATGTCATAACATCGTTTCTCTTTTCATCTCCGATTTCGTACATTTCATGCGCGGTAATACATTTGGGACTGTTCCCACCTGCTCCGTTGATTAATACCGAGCATTTCCCTAAGTCGTATAAAATGTTCTGATGTACTTCTTCCAAATTATCTTTATCTAAGACATTCGCTTTGTATGCTTTCACGGTCACGTTCTTTACTGACTTGTTTCTTTTGATTTCTTCTGCGGCTAATTTTGCAGCTTCTTCATTAATATCTAAAAGCGCAATATCATATCCGGCGCCTGCCATTGCCTGTGCAAAACAGGAACATAAAACACCGCCCGCACCTGTAATTACTACTAATTTATTCATGAAATAAGCCTCCTCTGAATATACCCAAACGAATAATTTAATTTTTTATATTATAAACGGATTTAGAATCATTGACAACTATTTTTACATATGCTATTATAACGACGTTTTCGGGATGTGGCTCAGCTTGGTAGAGCGCCTGCTTTGGGAGCAGGATGCCGCAGGTTCAAATCCTGTCATCCCGACCAGTGGGAATGTTCTTACAGCATTTGAGAAGTTAGTGGCTTCTCAAATGCTGAACACTCAAAAGTTCATATTGTTTTGAGAAAAGGAGTAGCTTAATGCTACTCCTTTTCTCGTTTGCATGATAACTTCCGGCTGCGGGAGCTGCAATTTTTCGGGTATCTCAATGACACCGACACAATTATAATAAATCGTAAGCCGCTGCACATGAACACCGTCAATCTTTTCGGATTGATGCACCTCTATGTGGTCGATCAACTCGGTCAACATGCGTTCTGTTAGCTTTTTGGCTCGTGTGTATTTGCGTACCGTAGAGATAAACATATCCGAAGTACAAGCCCTTTTCCTCCGCGTTTTCCAGTTCGGAACGGAGTGTTTTCACTTTAACGGCAATGTCATTTTGTTCTTCTGTGTAGCTTTTTGACATGCGCGAAAACCGTTCATCATCAATCTTTCCGACAATATTGTCCTCATACATACAGTTAAACAGCCTATCCAGTTCCTTATCGCGAGCAAGCAGTTTTGTTAGTTCCTGTTGCTTTTTTTGCCGTTCAAAAGCCGCCGCTTTCTGAGAATGGCCCATAACAACCTGTGCAAATTCATCTTCATACCGACTCGCAAATTTAGTAAGCCGACGTATTTCCTGTAAAAGCACCTGCTCAAGAAAATCGACCCGTATGTAATGCGTGGTTTGGCAGTTCCCGCGATTCCCCTTGTAATTAGAGCAACTGAAATACCGGATTTCCGGATTTTTCTGATTGAAATGATACCATAAGTTGTGACCGCAATCGGCACAGACCAGCAGACCAGAAAACATGTTCTTTTCACCGTCATTTGTTTTTCGTTTGCGGGTTTTACCTCGTTTCTGCTGAATTTTTTCCCAATCGGCTCGGACAATAATCGGCTCGTGTACATCCTTGAAAATCGCCCGGTTTTCTTCCGCATTAGGAATCCGTTTTTTTAACTTGAACGACTTTGAAAAGGTTTTGAAATTGATTACATCCCCACAATACTCCTGCATAGAGGCGGCAAACTTAAAGGCTCTCCGGCATTACCTTTGACTACGTTCGTCAGTTTGCGCTTTTTGGATATGTCCCGCGCATACCATTCGTTCATGAGATTTCGGAACGGTGTAAATTCGTCTTCTCCCTGCGCCGAATCTATCCCTTCTGAAACAGAGATAAAGCGTATGTCATGTTCGGGGAAAAACTCCTCTAAAAGAGAATCCGCGCGAATATGATCGCGGGCAAGACGGGACAGGTCTTTTACCATGACCGCGCCAATGCCGCCTTTTTCGAGTTCCGCTATCATTCTCAAAAAGTCTTTGCGATCGCGGCTCGTTCCGGTAATCCCGTCATCTGTAAAAATCAACAGTTTTGTAAATCCCATTTTTTTCGCCGCACCAGTTAATAGCTTCTTTTGATTGCTGATACTGTAACTCTCATCTTTTCCGGCATCCTCCCGGCTGATACGCAGATATAACGCTATGGTTTTATCTCGATTTGTTCCGTTATTTGACTGTCTCACAAATCCTCCTTTCCGGCAGTCAAACAAGCAATATTTACTAAAATATTATACCACATTTGACCGCCAAAATCATCCGTTATTAAGCCTTTTCAATGTCTTTTTTTATAAGCCTTAACAGGATTTCATCCAATGTTTCTGCCGGTTCATCCTTATATACCGTATCTACAATAAATTTTCTGTCATTCACAGTATAAACGGCAGGTTGAGATCGTTCCCTTGTTTCCGGCTGGTTTGTTTCGGGAGTAGTGTTCATAAGGAAGTCCTTTCCGACACACGGAAAGATTCCCCTTAATTCTTGTTTCTGCTATATTAACCAAAATTCAAAGTCAAGCTGCTTTTCATTGTTTTTATGCGTGTGTCTGTAACGATAGTATGACCGCTTACCACATTCTTGCAACATACATCTTTATACCGCTTGGGCCGCGATTTTTTCCGTGTCCCAGTGCGGCATTTGTTTTTGATATGGCTTCTGTCTTCGTACAACCGTTTTTTCGCAGCATATCATAATAGGTTTGCGCCCATGTTTTTCTCATACCATGACAGCGGTTGCCTTTATAC
>PPYF01028292.1_pt1 | contig 13880 bp, 15 predicted proteins | sample 1559871 | NCBI WGS metagenome assembly PPYF01 (sample SAMN08240021, study PRJNA423297) | Human gut metagenome, whole genome shotgun sequencing project. | reverse complement strand
GTCGGTTGACAATGTGCGTTACAAAACAGCGACCGGACAAGAATGGGCTGAAGGGGAAAACGGACCTTCGGGGTCTGGTGCTGAAGACGGGGAAACCCCATCGCTCATAACTGATATTGTCATTCCGTTACACGAAGTAGACTACACGCAAGCTGATCACGGATCATGTCGAGCGTGGATTGACGAGGCTGCGACCTATATTGAGAGCAAAGGCGAACCCGACAAAGCGAGCGCGCTCAAAACCGCCGCGCTTGCCGCTCTTGATTCTGCGCAAAACACCAAACAGGTTGCCCAGTCTGCTGACGGTGAGCTTAAAGTTCACTTTATTGACGTTGGTCAAGGGGATAGTGCTTTTGTGGAATTACCCGATGGAAAGACCATGTTGATCGATGCAGGTACGCGCGCATCATCAGGAGTGGTGAAGGGTTATGTGGAGGCACTTGGCTATGACCGCATTGATTATGTTGTGGCGACGCATCCGCACGAAGATCACATCGGTGGGTTGCCCGTGATACTGCGCTCTTTTGATGTGGGTGCGGTGTATGCGCCAAAAGCGCAAGCAAATACGCGCATTTTTGAGGAATTTCTTGATGCGGTTGAGGGTAAGGGTCTTGAGATTACGACGGCATATAAAGGCCGCGCGATAGGTGAATATGCAACTGAGCAAACGGGTGGACGCGCAAATGGGCGCGCAAATGAGCGTGCAAACGACACCGAAAACTACAAAATCTCAATTCTTTCACCAACACAGTATGCAAATCCTGAAGATCTTAATGATGCATCGGTTGTGATACGTATTGAATATGGAAAGGCATCATTTCTTTTCACCGGTGATGCGGGTAGTGATGTTTTGTCGTCCACAGTGTATCAACCGTGCTCAGTCTTAAAAGTATCCCATCATGGAAGTCGAACAGGCACTACTAAGTCGCTTGTAAAAACCCTCAAGCCAGGAGCTGCGGTTATTTCAGTAGGTGAGGATAACTCGTATGGTCATCCCTCACAACAAGTGCTTGAAGCTCTGGGTGATACCAAGGTGTATCGGACAGATAAGAACGGAACGATTATTGCCACTACTACGGGTGATGAAGTAAGAATGGCCACTTCATCAAAATAGGAGATTGGATCATCGTGATCATTGTTGATAGACTTGAAGGTGCGCTTGCCGTTTGCGAGATGGACGACAATAGCATGCAAAATATTGCGCTAACAGAGCTCCCTGCAGGAGTGAAAGAGGGCGATGTACTCGCAGTGGAAAATGGCGCTTATGTGATTGATGCCAAGCAGACCAAGGCGCGCTTCGAACGCATTGCGCAAAAGATGAACCGGCTGTTTAAGTAGTTTTGCGTTAGCCTAAGGCAACTTTTCTTGTTTTTAGCCGTTTTTTGACGAGATTGGACTTATAGTGAGCCTTTGATTTTTCTCGCGAGGCACTTCAGCCTCATCGCTATCTAAAAACGGTTAAAATCCTCACACAAGGTACTAGTTTTGTCACGATTGCTCTGATAGTTCTTCTCCGCCCGTTAAAGCCTTCATGGGCACCCTCGCAGAAAGTCTTATCTCGTCACGCGAGGATGAAATTTCGCGTAATTTCAGAGACAGGAGAGCACGAGCTCGATTTATACAAGCCGGATCGAATAACCTAAGCGTGTTTTAAGTTGTTGAGGTGTCAAGATCCAAGTACTTGACCTTGACGGGCGGATTCTTGTGGTGATGTTTGTGTCTGCTGCTACCCACGTGTGCGGGTACGGAATTTTCCGTCTTTGCTCCTGACGACTCGGTTGCTTGAGTCGCGCCATTCTCATCTGGTGTAATCTCGCCCGTGCCAGCAAGAGCCGCCTGCCCGATAGCTTCAAGCAAGTAAGCCAGCTGGTAGCCGGGGAGTTTTTTGGTGATACCGCTTCGTTCGAGCGTGGTGAATTCAAGCCAGTTGTTGGTGAGATCCCCCTTGATGAGATAAAGAGTGCGCAAGGTGCCGCGCCCGCGCACTGCAACAGCCGTCATGGTTTGTAGCGCGTTGTAGTCATTAACAGGAACGCCAATCTTTTCGTACCATTCAGGAATATTCTTCACGCCCTCGTCAGCAAAGAATTGCTTAATTTCTCCTGAGGTGGAGAGAGGATAGGACGGGATGTCGTAGCCCTGGCTTTTGGCGTAATGATACACATAGCGCGATGCATTTCCCACCTGCACGCGATCCCCCAACACGAGCGCTGCAAGCGGAACTAGCCTATACAAATTCAAGTATCCACTCTCATGCTCGGCGCGCATGTACTCCATAAGCATGTCAAACGCCCGATCCGTCGCAATACGCGCCGCCTCCACGAGCGCTTCAGGCGTTTGCGGTTCTTGTGTTTGGTTTGACGGACGCTTGCGCTGAGCAGCCTTTGTCGCGTTGATTTGTTCTTGGGTGGGACGTTCTGGCCCGAGCGGATTGAGATTGTAGTTAATGGCCATGAGGTATCATCCTCTCATTTTTGCACCCATTTTTGCCTTCATTGTTGCACTCATTTTGAGTGGTGGTATTAGAGCGTGAGCGAGTAAACGTGCCCGGCTCCATAGAGTTTACCAAAGAGGTATTTATTGGATGCAGCTTCATCAGTCACGTATACCTGACCATCTTCACTCTCGATGCCTTCAAGCATAGGAGGCGCTAATACATCATTGGTGAGGCTTGTGTTGTCGAGGCAATAGAGCGGTACGTCAACCCCATCGGCAAGATAAGTACCTGTTTGGACAAGATTATCCTGGCTATAAACATAGAGGTGTGAGCTATTCGCGCCAAACGATTGACTCAGTACGATCTCGCCTGACTCGGTCTGGCAGGTACCCTGGATCATACCGGGAATAGAATAGACGGCAGCGGGTACGCGCGCGAATCCGTAGGGTTGCGTTATATCCTGCGGATAACTGTACATTACGGCGGGATTCTCAGTGCCATCAGGCGTAGTGATGTGCATGGCGGCAGGCGTTTCGTAGTCACCGGGGTGATAGAAAACCCCTAAATAAAGAGCGTCGTTTTCGATATTCATAAATGCAGGACTGAAGTCAAGATTGATGCGGTCAAGCGCAACTACAGTGTCTCCTTCTTGTGCGGCAGCTAAAGCGTTTGTGTCAAAAACGAGGTAGCTTTGTTCAGCTGCGAGAAAAGCATACTGGTCAGTGGTAGTGATGGCTGATCCATGGTCAGTGTAGGGTGTGCCATCGGGATTTGCGAGCTGAATTTTAGTTACGGTGTACGCGCTTTCTGTGGTGTTAGTTTCTGCATTGTTGGTTGGATTATTCGTCACGTTATTCGTCACGTTATTCGTCACGTTGTTTGTTGCATTGTTGGTCCTTTTATAAAGGGGCGATGGGCTGCCGTCATTCATATAGCCACTAAAGAACCAGATGTTTTCCGAATCCAGATAGTCGAGATCTTGGGGAATGAAGCCGTTGTTGATACCGGGGATTTCAAACTGTTTTTCAGCCTGGTCATAAAAGGTAGCATACGTGGTATTCACATAGATATTAATAGCTGCCACAATCGCGATAAACAGTCCCATGAGGACAAGAACGATGATTCCGACAATGCGAGACCCTTTGTGTTTCATGGCAAACTCCTATCTTACTTAGTGGTTATGCTAGTGGTATTTGTCAAGTACACGTGCGGCAAGTATGAAGTGCAACGGACGTGTTACAAAATTTCATCAAGGTTTTTACTTACGGGTGGCTTAGCCCCATCGCCTTATAAAACGAGGCTAGACTGAAAACAACTCAAGAATAAAGGGGGAGATTATTATGGCTGATCCGGTAAAAGTAACACCTGAACAGGCTGATGAGATTTTGGAAGTGGAACATCCTGTATTGGTTGACGTGCGTCCTGAGGGATTATATGAAGGAGGTCATTTGCCTGGCGCGATTAATGTTCCGTGGGATCAGATTGACAAGGAGCGCGCGGCAAAGATTGCAAGTGAGACAGATAAGCCGATTATGGTGTATTGCCAAAGTGGCATGCACAGTGCAAATGCGAGCAAGAAGCTGACTGATTTGGGATACACCAAGGTCTATGACATGCAGGGCGGCATCGAAAACTACAAGGGCTCTATCGTTAAGGATTAAAGCGCAATTATAGGAACACGAATATCGTGTGCTTCAACCGGCACCTCATTGACCTCTTGCTCTGCAAAAGCAACAGCGGCGATGCGGGTGCCGTCTTGTATCTGGGTGAGGTATCGGTCGTAATTACCGCCGCCGTATCCAAGGCGGTTGCCGTACTTATCATAGGCAACAAGGGGAACCACAATCATAGTAAGATCGCGCGCGCGTACGTAGGGAAAGTCGACCAAGCTTAGATCATGATGATAGTAGGTCTTAAGCGGGTTTGCTAAAAAACTTTCAGGTGCTTTTACTTGATGAGTTGGCGTTGTGGGTTCAGCGATATATTGCCCTGATCCGTCGACCTGCATGATAGATTCGTAGGTCGTCTGATCCACGATGCGCATTTCCATAGTTTGCGTCGTCGCGTTGTCGCTTTGTGCGTCTTTTACCAGAACGGGGAACGCGACTGAGCATCCCTTTTCGTAGGCGTTCTCAATAAAGTCGTGGAGCTGCACTTCGTCAGGAAATGCGGAATAGACGGCAATAATAGTATGCGATGGGTCGCGGTCGGTGAGCATCAGTGTCATATCAAGCGACTGGATCAGCTGTTTGCAAATTTCTGCAGATTTATGGGCGCGATAGGCTTCATCAAGGTTGTGACGGATTGCTATAACCTCGCGGCGTAAAGCGGTGCGTTTTTCTACATCAGGGACGTCTGCCATGAAGTGTCCTTCCTACCCAATTCTAACTGCTAGCCAATCCCAAAGATTTGCATAATCAAACATATAATCGATAAAATTCCTACCACCACAATGGTGATGTAGAGCAATCCGCGCGTCACGAGAGGTACGGTATGGGCTCCCATCATACGTTTGTCGGTGCAGATGATGGCCATAAAGATGAGGAGCACCGGCAAAATTACGCCATTCACAAACTGTGCGGTGAGCATAATGCCCATCAAATTGAGTCCAGGAATCACAATGACGATCGCGCTCATGACAATAGTCGCAGTAAAAATACCTTTGAAAATAGGTGCTTCTTTCCACGAGAAGTTCACACCTGCTTCCCAGCCAAATGCCTCGCAAATCACAAATGAGGTGGTGAGGGGCAAAACGCAAGCAGCAAGAAGTGAGGCGGCGATGAGACCCACGGCAAAGAGCGCTTCTGCGTACTGTCCGGCAAAGGGGGCGAGAGCAGCGGCTGCATCAGCAGCTGATTCGATTTCGATACCTTGAGGATAGAGTACAGAGCCTGTGGTTACGATAATGAACCATGCCACAATGCAGGCAACCACAGCGCCGGTGATGGCATCAATGCGCTGATAAAAAAGTTCTTTAACCTCCACACCTTTTTCAACCACCGAAGACTGGGTATAAAACATCATCCAGGGCGCAATGGTGGTACCGACCATGGCAACCGTTAAGGACAAGAAGCTCTGATCGAGAAGCGCTTCGGGTATTACGGTATGGATCAGCGCGAGATTCCAGTTGGGTTGACACATAAATGCCGCAATAATGTAGGAGATAAAGACAAAGCTAAGTGCCAAAAAAACATTTTGAACGCGCTTGTAACTACCGCCCACGATAAGTCCCCACACCGCCGCGGCAGCAATAGGAACGCTAATCCAGCGTGGTACCCCAAACATTTCCATACCTGAGGCAATACCAGCAAACTCAGAGAAGGTGGTTGCGACGTTACCGATAAGGAGTGCAAGCATAGCGAGGGCGGTAAGGCGGATACCAAAGCGCTCACGAATAAGGGCTGCAAAGCCTTTGCCCGTGACAGCACCCATGCGCGTTGCCGTGGTTTGTACTACCACAAGCAAGATACACATGACGGGAATAACCCAAAGTGTTAGGTAACCAAACTTCGCGCCTACGGTAGAGTAGGTTGAAATACCGCCTGCATCATTGCCGGCCATAGCGGTCACAATGCCGGGACCCATCGCCATTAAAATAAGCAAGAGTTTGGAACGTTTTTTAAGCGGTGCTTCAGACGATGCGTTAGGGCTGACGCTCGCTGAAACGACGGTATTGGACGTATCGTGTGTGGCTTTTTCTAGTTTTGTTTTGGACACCATCATGGTCGATACTCCGGAATTCCTAATTGCCGACCAGATGGAGAACGAGATAGGTGTAGGGGATGAGAAGCACCGCAAAGCAGAGCGTAGTTACGGCAAGTTGTACGCCTGAGATATGAAGCTTGTGCTCCTCGGCATCATCTTCAATAACATCGAGCGCGTCGTCAACCGTGACAATACCCAGCATGACACCCGCCTCATCAATAACTGGAATAGCAAGTAAGTCATACTTGGAGATGTCGGCGGCAACCTCTTCTTCCTTTTCTTCAGGAAGCGCGGTGATGAGTTCATCAAACATAATGTCTTCAAGGGGCGTGTTTTTGGGCGCCAGTACAAGCGTGCGCAAAGATAGCACACCCACGAGTTTGTCATAGGGGTCAAGTACGTAGACATAGCTTACGGTGGGATGATCTTCATCAAGGGCACGCAGCGCATCTACCGTTTGCTCGACCGTGTCGGTGGTGTGCATAGCCACATATTGAGTGGTCATCAAGCCGCCTGCAGTATCATCCTTATAACCGAGCAGTTTGCGAATATCGGCCGCATCTTCCACACCCATCAAGCGCAGAAGGGTTTCTGCTTTTTCATAAGGGAGGTCGCCAACGATGTCGGCTGCATCGTCTGGATCCATGTCGCCTAAGAGGCGTGATGCACGTGCCTCATCCAAATCCGCAATAATGTCGGCCTGGAATTCATCTTCCATTTCAGAGATGGCGTCACCTGCTTGTGCGTCATCCAAGTGCTTAAACACATTGGCGCGCTGCTGCGGATCGAGCTGCTCCAAAATGTCGGCGACGTCCGCGGGGTGCAGTTCCTCTAAGCGGGTATGTGTGACGGAAAGCTGTACCTCGGACAAGTCGCGATCCAGCAAGTCCATATAATTCCAGGCGATGAGTTTCTCGTCGATGTGCTTGCCAAATAAGTGCGCTATTTTGGTGGCAGCTTTTTCAAGGAGAGGATGAAGACCGCGCAAAATGCCACGCATGCCCACTTCAGCACCAAGGAGGCGTAGCTGATTGCCAGACTGCGAGAGTTTTAAGTCATTTACGCGTACAACCTTCATGCCTTGCGTGTCAACAATCTGACGGTCAAGGAGATCACGAGCCAAGAGAACTTCGTCTGGTTGGAGATAGGAGAAACGAATATCTTCCTTGTCGACCTTAAGGCGGATACCTTCTTCATCAAAGTCGCCGACGTACTTGCGCCAAGAGATCATAAAGGGCACTTTGCCCGGACCGGTAAAGGCGAGCGAGGTGATGCGTGGGAAAACCTCGCCTGTTTGGATGGCAAGGTCTGAGATGGTACCCAGTTTTTCTCCGTTAACATCAACGACCGGCTCGCCGATCATTTGTGATAAGTAAAGCATATTCCTCCGAATCTGCAGATCCGCGTATGCTATGTGCTTAGACGTTGCCCAGTACAACACGCTTACGTAATAAGGGCGCTAGGCCGCAAGCAGACATGCAGCCAAAGACAGGCGTGCACAACGACACACCCCATCGGCATTACATCATACATAAAGCAGCGTCAAAGCAAATGCAAAACGAAATCCGCTTCGTCGCGTCGCAGTGTTCCTTCAACTGCGCGGCGCGATGCGGAGGCAGATGAAGGGTTACAATCGGTGAGGTTTCGGTTTTCGAACCTTCAAGTGTTTCCTTCCATAATACGAATACGCATTCAAACAAGCCCGCGTTCCACACCGGGGTGGTGCTTGAACGCACGTCTGCTTGAACGCTTTAATTTTACTGGATTGCGTAAGAGTTGCTGTGAGAAAACTTGTAAAGGGGTGGCGATGAGGTGACGCATACCGTTGTAATGGGGAGCGGCTGTCACGTAGGGGTGAGCAAAAAGTCTTAAAATGCGCCGCCAGGGGTATAGATAAAACGAGGCTCGACGATACGTTTGCGTACAAATCTCATCGTCTCGTCTTCTCCTTTTTCAGCCAAAAGCGAAAGAAGCGCATAAAGAAATGCAGCTGACTCCGGATTCATGGGCAAGTTGCCAAAGGAGAGTTCGAGCTCAAAATATTCAAGTGGGCAAGAGTCGTTGTAGTCTTTGCCCTTGTAGACTTTGGAAGCAGCGATGCGATCGCACATCATTTCAACCATATAGCGCGTCGGAATGGGAACACCGTAGAGCGTACCATCGCCACCTTCGCGCATGTCAGTCCAGTATTCATAATGATGGGGATTGCGTCCTTTGTGATGCATCCAGCCTTCAGAAAAACCTTTGTCATGACGCTCTGCTGCGTTAGGGGAACGATCACCCTGGAAATAGTGGGCGCCAACGCTAAATTCAGTGGGTGAATACTTGGAGAGGTCATGAGTGAGACCTTGCCAGGGAAGACCAGCCTTTGCGCAGAGTTCAAACACGAGTGCTTTGTGTTTGGTGATCGTTGCGAAATGATGCAGCGTATTTGAGAGAAGCTGCTCGTGGCTGATATGTCTGTTTTGGTATTCCATGGGCTTCATTATACGAGAAACAACAAAAGAAACCTGTGTAGACTCTGCAAGTTTTTATCACGATCATTACTTCATCATTCTCCATCATTTTGCGTTCCAGACTGAGCTCGAAAAGTATTCAGGTTTCATTCAGGCCGCTTTCAAATTGCTGTGAGAAAACGTGAACATACTTTGATTAGAGATAAAAGTTCTTATAAAGAAGAAAAATACTAAAAAGTATTTTATAATAAATACTATAGGGAGCCGCTATGGTAAAAAGAAGGGACTTGGTCAAAGAATTAGTCGATGCTGGTTTTATTAATAAAGGCGGAACTAATCACGAAGTTTTTATAAAACCTGGTTTTAGAACTACGGTTCCCAGACATAGAGAAATTGATGAAAACCTTGCGCGTCAAATCAGAAAGCAAGCGGGACTACTATAACAAAACTCCGATAGTTGAATAAAAGACCTGATAAGACTGGAGTAGACATGTTACATGTATATGAGTTTGAATTATTTAAAGACGGCGATATGTATTTAGCTTTTCCTTATGATATGGCCGGTGGAACTCAAGGAAAAACCATAGAAGAAGTTTGTCGTATGGCAGCTGATTGGCTTCAAACCGAAATGGAATACAGGGATATGGATGGGGAAGATTTCCCTGAGGCCACGTTTGGAAATAAACCTAAACATGGTGGGCAAACACTCATTGTTGCAGTTAATGCTGGTAAAGATACCGTGAAAAAAGTATCAGCTTCAGATGCCGCCAGAATGCTAGGCGTAACGCCGGGACGAGTAACACAAATGATAACAGCAGGATACTTACATGCATTTAAAGAAGGTCATAAGACTTGGGTGACGGTTGATAGTATTAATGCGCGTCTTGCTGAAAAACCAAAAGCGGGTCGTCCTCGCAAGCTGGCTGTGTAAATTTTGTCTCAAGAGAAATGTGATAGCTGAATAGACATGTCATAGGTATGTTATAGAAAAACAGTAGAACTTTGTGACCATAGACCGTTAAGCGTGATAAAGAACCAATCGCCTGTCATTTTTCTCGCTTTTACTCTATTTGTTAAATAGTATTTGACTTCTTTTTCCATTGTTGTATTATTTCTCTTGCTGAAAAACGCGCCGTTACCTCAGCTGGATAGAGGGACTGACTACGAATCAGTACGTCGGGGGTTCGAATCCCTCACGGCGCACCATCTAAAACTTCCCCGTTTTGCCTGGTCAAAGCGGGTTTTTTGTTTTATAACGTTCGATATTATTCGCTAAAATTGGCAAGTTTTGGCAAGTTGCTGACCAGGTGGAACTTCAATTTACAATTTGTCAAATAAATTTTTTGGCAAGTTTTGGCAAGTAAAAAGAGACCCCAAAACGAGGTCTCTTTGGCCATGTTTATGTTGCCTGTAAAAGATGTTTAGATACGTTTAGCAAATGTAGATCCACTTTGCTTAATACAAATCCATCCGGATGGAATCTTACCCCAGACTTCATCCCCAGTGGTTTTTACTTCAGACACATCAACTCGTGTAGCGTTGGCCAACCCATCGCGGAACCAATGTTTTTGAGCATCAGGAGTAACTTCGCTTTTCGTTTTAGCTCGATAATTTGTACCGGCTCTAGTGCGTACTCTTAGATACGTTGACACCTGGATTTGGTATCTACCGGTTGAGTAGGTACCATTTGCCGGTGTAGTAGGAGCTGGAGTTTTAACGTCGAGTAAGACATTCACCAATGATTGTACTTTGGTGGCATCATATCCAGCCGAGGTGAGCTTATCGCGGCGTTCTGGGTTATTGCCCCATTTGCCGGAGATGACTTCTTTAGCTACTTCATCGTAGGTTTTCATACCTGGCTTAGGAGCTGCTGAGGTCGAACCTGACCATGGAGTATGCACAAAACCAAGTATGTACCATGATGAACCGACAGCGCCGATCTCGCGTGATCTGCGCATGACAGCGCCACCATTATCGTTAGACGTGACAGAAGTATTTCCCTCAATAGTTTGATACTTGGTGCCAGAGATTATCTTCTCGACAAACCCAACATGACATGCGGTTCCTTTGTTGGCAAAGATAATGAGATCGCCTGGAGTGCCACCTTGTTCTCGTGTCCTCCATTGACCATTTGACTTAGCCCAGTTTACGATTGATGGGCAATAACGGAAACGACCTTCATCTTTATTGAACGTCCAGACACCACAAATGGAGTAACCGTTAGCAGTGAAACAAGCACACCAAGGCTGTCCTTGGTAGTTGACGCCACATCTCTCACGGTAGTAATCCCAGAACTTAACGTGGTTAGATCCTGCTGGATTCTCTTTGACACCAATCTGCGACGCTGCCCAGGTAAGTACTTCTCGTGACGTTACCATGGTTAATCACCGAAGTCAGGCTCTGGGGTTTGGTCAGGAATATCTTCGACGTCTGTCACTACGTCAGAAGGCATATTTGCCAACTCTTCGTTAGCCGTCTCATCCATTACTCAGTACCTCCGATCTTGAAGTCCGGAGTATTGCGAGCAATAGACGCATTAGCCCACATAACTGCTTCATCAAGCTTTGTTAAAGCAAGGGATTTCTCGCGTGATGTTGGGCACTCATCGTCGATAAGATGAGCGAATCGTTTGCCTTCATGACGAATGAGTTCGAACGTGGCCACGTTGTCATCAGTAGGAGCGTGATACGTGAAATTGTTATCGATGGTCTTATCCATGACTAGAGCTCCTTCTTAGTATTGGTGCGAGCTCGTGTCTCGACGTCATCATGTGGCTGCTCTAATTCAACGGTAATTTCAGCTCGATCTGGATCATGTGTTTTGAGTTGTTTAACTACCGGCAAGCTTGCGATTTCTGGGTTAAGCGATGCTAAATTCTCCAGGATACTTACGATCTCAATGGCAACGATAAATCCACAGATTACTCCAACAGCTGGTAATTCTGGGATACTAACGCCCATAGCCGCTGTCTCTGTGTTGATCCAGACACTTCCAACTTCCCATATATAAGCCAAAAGAATAAGTCCAATAAAACCTGCCTTGTGCCAAAGACCTTCGCGCATTTTGCCTGACTCTACCGTGCCATTTTTTGTAGCTGCAGCAAATCCAGTAAGGATATCAAGCGCCATCATTACAACAGCAACCGCAATAGGCTGCCATTCAACAAACAGTGAATTAAACACTTCCATGCTTCCTTCTTTCGTCCAGTTTTCACTACGACAAAAAGTAATGGAGGTGTCGTTAAACCAATTTTGAAAGGATCCACTAATGAACCTCGCAACAATCGCTCACGACCACTATCTACCCGAAAAGGCAAAACGTCGCCGTGCCAACACCGTGGCTGGGTATGAGTCATCAATCGAACTGCATGTAATCCCTAAGTGGGGACACCTTGAAATACAGGAAATCAACCGAGACGAACTGCAAGACTGGGTGGACGAATTAGGCCGCGAGGTAGGCGCAGGCGGAGCAGAAAAAGCGTACAAATGCCTACGTCAGATCATCAGGTGGGCAATACGTAAATGGTCTTTATATGTCCCTGACCCAACGGTAGGTATTGAGATGCCTAGAAAACCAGCCTATAAACCTGCCGTACTCACGACGCGTAGGCTCAAAAAGTTGGTACGTGGTTTTGTTGGTCATCGACACGAAGCAACGCTGATTATCAGTGCAGCATTGGGAGTACGTCCAGGCGAAAACTATTATCTGCATTGGTCTGACATTAACTGGCGTACAGGCGTAGTACCAATTCGCGGCACTCTGCAAGAAGTCAAAGGCGTGCTCTACGAATACCCAACAAAAACCGCAAAAGGCGAACGAGACTGTTGCCTACCTGCTTGGGCGCTAGATCGCTTACACCAATTATGGGTCGATCTAAGCAGACCTAAGGGGCGCATAATAGGCGATTTAAAACCTAGCCAGGTTGCAAGAAGTATTAAGAGATGGATAAAACGCAATCGACTACCCTACGTGACGATGAAAAACCTACGTCACACGTGGGGCACTATTGCAGCTGCCGCTAAGGTACCAATACAGGATGTGGCGGCGATGATGGGTCATAGCAACATACAGACAACATACAGGTATTATTATGCGCTTTCAGTTGCATCCGCTAAGAGGGCACAACGCAAAGTAGCGAGATCAATAATTGGTAAATCGTGCGCTGATATGTATGCGGGTATACGGGTAATCACGGATTGTAAGATGGCGGCGTGATTCCATAATCCAGTTACCTGTTCTGTGGGCGAACGATGGCGGTATAGGTATTGGAGTCAAGATTGGAAATGATGTTGCTTACCAAATACGCATAGCTAGCACTGGTGATGTTTCTATTTTCAAACCATGATATTCCATAACCCAGCTTAATGGCTTAAAAATCGAACAATGGAACGCGTCATGCACAATCGAAATTCCTACTAGGAGCGGTAAAGTTGTTCAATTGTTTCTTAACCCTTCACTTGGTACAAACTCAGGCATATCGCTAACATACGCAAACAACGAGTAATTCCATATCGCGATGTGTATTTAACAATGTCAATAGCGTCAGGTTTTATATTGTTGGTGATCTGGAATAGAATTACGTCTTGCTAACGGGAAGTTTGCTCGATTCGGCACTGATATTATTGACTCTTAGTATTCCATATCACAGAGCAAACAGACGCTACCTATTGGTGAGTGTTTTGCCGTCAAACAAGGCTCTGTATCGCTCTCTGGTTATGCAGAAATAAGGCATGTTGGCAAAATTGTTATAGTCTCTATTGTCTTAACTCCTACAACAAGATTGGAGTCTAATACTGTTATTGTCCTAAATCTCAAAAATTCCTTACCAACACCAGCAATAGAAGGTATAGCAACTGGCAGTGTTAACTTTTGTGGTGTTGTATACAATGATCGTATTCAGGGTAACACGACAAATCCAATCAATTCAGGCAGTGCGTTCAGAATTGTTGCGATATACGCAACTGCTTAATGAGCAGTGCCAGTAAACCAATACTCTTTGTTGTCAAGATCAGTCACAACAAGATAATGGCCACTTGACCCGTGAGTAAACCATGCCTTGTTTACGATCTGATCACGATTAGGCACATTATATGCCGCGTGAACAGCCTGTGATATGGAATTACTTAATCCATTGCCTTACGCCATCAATCATGTACTCAATCTGTCCAGCCTTGTAGTAGCGAGTTGTGTAACGATGTCCGTCGCCAGGATATAACGTTATTTGCATATTGTCGGTGTCATAAATCGCCGGAACCAATTTTTTTGACAGGGATATGGAATAC
>PPYF01370785.1_pt1 | contig 13883 bp, 9 predicted proteins | sample 1559871 | NCBI WGS metagenome assembly PPYF01 (sample SAMN08240021, study PRJNA423297) | Human gut metagenome, whole genome shotgun sequencing project. | reverse complement strand
ATGTTCTCCGCGCAAACGGCGGCGGAGTTAACCAAAGCGATTATGAAAGCCGTGCTGATGGGCAGCGTGGCGGGCTTTTTTATGTGGTTCCACTGGCCGCAAATGATGCGCCTGGTGAGTGAATCACCACTTTCAGCAATGGGGAATGCCCTCAATATGGTGGGGCTGTGCGCGCTGCTGGTGGCGCTGGGGATCATTCCGATGGTGGGGTTTGACGTTTTCTGGCAAATCCATAGCCATCTGAAAAAACTCCGCATGTCGCGCCAGGACATTCGTGATGAATTCAAACAAAGTGAAGGCGATCCGCACGTTAAGGGCCGTATTCGCCAGATGCAGCGTTCGGCGGCGCGGCGACGGATGATGGCAGATGTTCCAAAGGCTGACGTAATCGTCAACAACCCAACGCACTATTCCGTAGCGCTTCAGTATGACGAAAACAAAATGAGTGCCCCGAAAGTCGTTGCCAAAGGGGCGGGGCTTGTGGCACTGCGCATTCGTGAAATTGGTGAAGAGAATCGGATTCCAATGCTGGAAGCTCCACCGCTGGCGCGTGCACTGTACCGCCATGCCGATATTGGCCAGCAGATCCCCGGCTCGCTGTACGCCGCCGTTGCGGAAGTATTGGCCTGGGTGTGGCAACTGAAACGCTGGAAACTGGCGGGCGGCGTGCAGCCGAAACAACCGGATAACATACCGGTGCCTGAGGCACTGGATTTTTTGAACGAGAAGGACTCTGATGGCTAATCTTGTCGCAATGTTGCGTCTTCCCAGCAACCTGAAATCAACCCAGTGGCAGGTGCTTGCCGGCCCGGTGCTGATCCTGCTGATTCTGTCGATGATGGTGCTGCCGCTTCCAGCGTTCGTCCTCGATCTGTTGTTCACCTTTAATATTGCGCTTTCTATTATGGTGCTGCTGGTGGCGATGTTTACCCAGCGCACGCTTGAATTTGCCGCCTTCCCAACCATTTTGCTGTTTACCACGCTGCTGCGCCTGGCGCTGAACGTGGCCTCCACGCGTATTATTTTGATGGACGGTCATACTGGTGCTGCGGCTGCGGGAAAGGTGGTTGAAGCTTTTGGCCACTTCCTGGTCGGCGGTAACTTTGCCATCGGTATTGTGGTGTTTATTATTCTGGTCATCATCAACTTTATGGTTATCACCAAAGGTGCGGGGCGTATCGCCGAAGTCGGTGCGCGCTTTGTGCTGGACGGGATGCCGGGTAAACAGATGGCGATCGATGCTGACCTTAACGCCGGGATTATCGGCGAGGATGAAGCGAAAAAACGTCGTGCTGAAGTGACCCAGGAAGCCGATTTTTATGGCTCGATGGACGGTGCCAGTAAATTTGTTCGCGGTGACGCCATCGCCGGGATCCTCATCATGGTCATTAACGTCATCGGCGGTCTGCTGGTAGGCGTATTGCAGCACGGGCTGGAGCTGGGCAAAGCGGCGGAATCGTATACGCTGCTGACTATCGGTGATGGTCTGGTCGCCCAGATCCCCGCGCTGGTTATCTCTACCGCCGCGGGTGTTATCGTGACCCGCGTGAGCACCGATCAGGACGTTGGTGAGCAGATGGTCGGCCAGTTGTTCAGTAACCCGCGCGTCATGATGCTGAGCGCCGGGGTTCTCGGGCTGCTGGGGATGGTGCCAGGCATGCCAAACCTGGTGTTCTTACTCTTCACCGCTGCGCTGCTCGGTTTGGCATGGTGGATCCGCGGCCGTGAAATGAAGGCCCCGGACCAGCCGCAGCCGGTAAAAGCTCCGGAAAGTAACACCCAGGCCGTCGAAGCCACCTGGAGCGATGTTCAACTCGAGGATACGCTGGGCATGGAGGTAGGCTATCGATTAATTCCGATGGTGGACTTCCAGCAGGACGGCGAGCTATTAGGCCGTATTCGCAGTATCCGGAAGAAGTTTGCCCAGGAGATGGGCTTCCTGCCGCCGGTGGTGCATATTCGCGACAATATGGATCTCCCGCCGGCCCGCTATCGCATTCTGCTCAAAGGGGTGGAAATTGGCAGCGGTGAAGCCTATCCGGGACGCTGGTTAGCGATTAACCCGGGGACAGCGGCAGGGACCTTGCCGGGTGAAGTCACCACCGATCCGGCGTTTGGTTTGGCCGCTATCTGGATTGAAAGTGCCCTGAAAGAGCAGGCGCAGACCCAGGGCTTTACGGTGGTGGAAGCCAGTACCGTAGTGGCGACCCATCTCAATCATCTGATTAGCCAGCATTCATCGGAACTGTTCGGCCGCCAGGAAGCGCAGCAGCTTCTGGACCGCGTGACTCAGGACATGCCGAAGCTGACCGAGGACCTGGTGCCGGGCGTGGTGACGCTGACCACGCTGCATAAGGTGCTGCAAAATCTGCTGGATGAAAAAGTGCCGATTCGCGATATGCGTACCATTCTGGAGACGTTGGCGGAGCACGCGCCGATTCAGACCGATCCGGGCGAGCTGACGTCAGTGGTGCGCGTGGCGCTGGGGCGGGCGATTACCCAGCGCTGGTTCCCAGGGAATGATGAGGTGCAGGTTATCGGCCTGGATACGCCGCTGGAGCGTTTGTTGCTGCAGGCGCTGCAGGGCGGCGGTGGTCTGGAGCCGGGACTGGCCGACCGTTTGCTCGCCCAGTCGCAGGAGGCGCTGGCGCGTCAGGAAATGCTTGGTGCACCGCCGGTGCTGTTGGTTAACCACGCGCTGCGTCCGCTGTTGTCGCGCTTCTTGCGCCGCAGCCTGCCGCAGTTGGTGGTGTTGTCAAATCTGGAGCTGTCCGACAATCGCAATATCCGCATGACGGCGACCATTGGAGGCAAGTAATGCGCAAATTGCTGTTGTTGCTATGCCTGCCACTGGTGGCGCAGGCGGCAGGTGAGGGCGCGTGGCAGGCCAGCGCGATGGGGATCACGCTTAACCATCGCGGCGAGGCGGCCTCTTCCGCGCCGCTGGTTTCCTCACAGCCGGTTCAGGGATCAACCACGCGGGTAGCCTGGAATATCCAGCTTAACGGTCCGATTCCCGCTGGGCTTTCTACCCGGTTGTGTTCGTTGACTCGCTGCATCGAACTGGATGGACTCAGCGGCAGTACCATGGCGTTTAGTCAGGTTTCGCCGGCAGAACCGTTCCGCTTTATCTGGGAAGTTCCCGGTGGCGGGAGATTAATCCCTGCACTTAGGGTGCAAAGCATTCAAATCATCGTTAATTACCGCTAGTTGCCGCACTTTTCACCAATCGCCATCGGATTTCGGTGGCGACTTCGCATTTTTGACCCTCGCTTTTGAAAGTAAAGAAACGTTGTTTTATAAATCAGTGACACTTGTGCCACGACTCTTTGCATTTTTGCCAGCCACGCGTCTGTACTGGCAGAAATAGGAAGGTATCCCTTTACACATACTTCTACTGTAGCCGTGTCAGTACTCCTTTGGGTGAAGCCTTAATCGGCTGGAGGAGTTTCATAATAAAAGACACAGGATTGACGGCTAATGAATAGAACGCGAAAAATTGGATTGGCGAACTACCTCGCCTACGGTTCGGGCGATTTCCTCGGTGCAGGAACGACCGCGCTAACCGCAGCATGGCTTCTCTATTTCTACACGACCTTTTGTGGTTTATCCCCTATCGAAGCGACCTTTATCTTTGCCACCGCCAGGGTTCTGGATGCGGTGGTAAGTCCGCTGATGGGCTTTTTAACCGATAACTTTGGATCGACCTGGTTTGGTAAACGCTTTGGTCGGCGTAAATTCTTTATTCTGTTAGGTATTCCTTGCGTGTTCAGCTACTCCTTTATGTGGGTAGGGGACATGGGTTTCTGGTATTACCTCGTCACCTATCTGATTTTTGACGTGGTTTACACCATGATCCTGGTGCCATATGAAACGCTGGTGCCGGAAATGACCGACGATTTCAAACAGAAAACCAAATTCTCCGGCGCGCGCATCGGTATGGCGCAGATGTCGGCAATTCTGGCCTCCTTCCTGCCGGGTATCTTGTTAAGCTACTTTGGCAAAGACAACGCCGTCTCTTTCTTCTACGCAAGCCTGGTATTCTCCGTGCTGTGCGCCATCATGCTGACTCTCGTCTGGTTCTTCACCTGGGAACGTCCGCGCGATGAGTGGACGGAAGCAGCGCTGAAAGCGGAAGAAGAGAAGAAACACCTGACCTTCGCGCAGAGTATGAGCCGTCTGTTCACCGAGCTGAGCTCCACGCTGCGGATTAAGATTTTCCGCCAGCACCTGGGGATGTACCTGGGGGGCTATATCGCGCAGGACGTGTTCAATGCTGTCTTCACCTACTACGTGGTGTTTGTCCTGATGCAGGAAGCCTCAATGGCCTCCAACCTGCTCGGTACCATGGCTATCTTCCAGTTCATCGCCGTTATCGCCATGATCCCGCTGTGTATCCGTTTCGGGCCGGCTCCGTCGTACCGCATGGTGGTGGTGCTGTTCGGTCTGGGCTCTTTCTCCTACGCCGCGCTGTACTATGCGGGCATGAGCGATATCTACGCGCTGCTGCTGCTGATCTCCGCCATTGCCGGTCTGGGCCGCGGGGGCATCAACTATGTTCCATGGAACACCTATACCTATATTGCTGATGTTGATGAAGTCATTACCGGTCAGCGCCGTGAAGGGATCTTCGCAGGGATTATGACCCTGACCCGTAAAGCGTCTCAGGCGGGTGCCGTGATGCTGGTGGGTATCATCATGCAGATGTCTGGCTTCGTTTCAGGCCAGAAAGTGCAGCCACCGGAAGTGAGCCATACCATCCTGATGATCCTCAGCATGGGCACCATTGCGGTTTTGGCCTGCGGCTTCCTGGTCTCCCTGCGCTTTAAGCTGAACCTGAAAACGCACAGCGTGCTGCGCGAAGAGACTGCCAAAATGCGTACATCCGGTCATGCGATGCCTGAGTCCGTCACACCGCAGGCGCGTGCCACCGTCGAAATGCTGGCGGGGATGCCTTACGAATGCCTGTGGGGTAATAACAACATCGGCTATCTGAATCGTAATAAACCTGCTGCACCTTCGCTGAAGCAGGCTGCAACATTGAATTCGACTTACAACAGAGGTTAAAGATATGAAAGTTTGGCCCGTCAAACATAGCCCATTATTACGTCAACCGGAGCATTTTATCTCCCGGGAAGAGCTGAAAGCCTTGATTCAGACGGTGACGAACAATTTGGTGAATATCAAGGATGAGACAGGCCAATTTCTGCTGCGTCTCGACGATGGCCGCGTGATTGACACCAAAGGGTGGGCCGGCTGGGAGTGGACCCACGGCGTCGGTCTGTACGGGATTTACCAGTACTATCAGCAGACCGGCGATGTCGCGATGCGCGATATTATTGATAATTGGTTTGCCGACCGCTTAGCGGAAGGCGCTACCACCAAGAACGTCAATACCATGGCGCCGTTCCTGACGTTGGCCTATCGCTACGAAGAGACGGGCAATCCGGCGTACCTGCCGTGGCTCGATAGCTGGGCGGAGTGGGCGATGCATGACATGCCGCGCACCGAGCATGGCGGCATGCAGCACATTACTCTGGCGGAAGAGAACCATCAGCAGATGTGGGATGACACGCTGATGATGACCGTGCTACCGCTGGCGAAAATTGGCAAGCTGCTTAACCGTCCGGAGTATGTAGAAGAAGCGGTGTATCAGTTCATGCTGCACGTGCAGAATCTGATGGACCGGGAAACCGGTCTGTGGTTCCACGGCTGGAGCTACGAAGGCAACCATAACTTTGCCAACGCCCGCTGGGCGCGCGGCAACAGTTGGCTGACCATCGTGATCCCTGATTTCCTCGAGCTGGTGGACCTGCCGGAGAACAACGCGGTGCGTCGTTATCTGGTGCAGGTGCTGAATGCGCAAATTGCAGCGCTGGCAAAATGCCAGGATGAGAGCGGTCTGTGGCATACTCTGCTAGACGATCCGAACTCCTACCTGGAAGCCTCAGCGACCGCCGGTTTTGCCTACGGTATTCTGAAAGCGGTACGTAAACGCTACGTGGGCGCAGAGTATGCGGAAGTGGCAGAGAAGGCGATAAAGGGGATCGTCAAACACGTTTCTCCGGAAGGGGAGTTGATGCAGACCTCGTTTGGCACCGGGATGGGATCAAACCTCGATTTCTATCGCGAAATCCCGCTGACCTCCATGCCATATGGCCAGGCGATGGCGATTTTGTGTTTGACCGAGTATTTGCGTAAGTTCTTCTAAATATTGCCTGTTTGAAAACCCGGCTGTCGTGACAGTCGGGTTTTTTATTGCCATTTAAATCAAAAAAAGTTTAATTTTTTAATTTTGGTTATAAAAAATTTTTAACTCGATCGCATTCCTGCGTATTACTAATAGCCGTAGCAACAATAGTGATTTAGCTCACATTTCAATCGTGCTCATAAGAATATAAAAACACTGTTTCAAAATTATAAAACATGAGGTTTATTTTTATGGCAAGAAATGCGGCTTCAGCCCCTAACGGGCTGCAGGGAAGACCTGTCAATCTGCGCCATCAACTGGCATACGGAGGGGGAAACCTCTTGGGAAGCGGCGCGCTAGCGATCAGCGGTGCATGGCTGCTTTACTTCTATACCACATTCTGCGGGCTGACGCTGATCGAGGCCGCATTTATTTTCTCCGTTGCTAGCGTCATTGACGCCATCAGTAATCCATTAATGGGTTACCTGACCGATAACTTCGGCAAAACTCGCCTCGGTAAACGCTTTGGCCGTCGCCGCTTCTTCCTGCTGATCGGCATCCCACTGATGATGTTCTATCCGCTGCTGTGGGTCGAAGGGCTAAGTTTCTGGTACTACCTCTGCACCTATGTGGTGTTTGAAATTATCTATACCTCGGTGATGGTGCCATACGAAACGCTGGCGACAGAAATGACCGATGATTTTGCGCTGCGTTCAAAACTGACCGGTTATAAAGCCATCTTCGGCAAACTCGCCAACTTCCTCGCCGCTTTTATTCCGGGACAGTTTATCCTCCTGTACGGCAAAGAGTCGGCCACGCCGTTCTTCCTGACCGGCCTGACCTACGGCGCTATTCTCATCTGCGCCGTGGCCTGCCTGTGGTACAACAGCTGGGAGCGTCCGCGGGAAGAAGAACCTGAGGTACAGAGCAAAAGTAGCCTGCTGAATACGCTAATCTCACTGGCGAAAGATATGCGCTCGACTTTTTATCTGCGCGTATTCCGTAAGCATCTCGGCATGTACCTGTGCGGCTTCGGCGCCGAGTGGTTGTTTGCCTCAATCTTTACCTACTTCGTGATTTTTGTTCTGCAGCACGATCCGGCGATGGTGGCGGGCTTAAACAGCCTGAACTCCATCCTACAGCTGGTTTCCACCGCGCTGTTCATCGGTCTGTGCGTGAAAAAAGGCTTTAGCAAGCCGTATATCATGGCGCTGAGCGTGGTGATTTTTGCCGTATTCCTTTACACCTCGCTGTGGTTCTTCCACCTGCCGGTGCATCTGGCGACCATCCTGATGTTTGGTATTACGGTGCTGTTTGGTTTGGGGACCGGCGGTGTGTACTACATTCCGTGGACGGTTTATACCTTCCTCGCCGATGTGGATGAAATCTACACCGGTCGTCGTCGCGAAGGCATTTACGCCGGTGCGATGACCTTCTCCGGTAAGATCCTGCGCTCCATTATTGTGTTCGTGATGGGGGCGGTACTGAGCTATTACGGATTCCAGTCAAAAGCCCACGTTCAGCCGGAAAGCGCGGTTAATGCGATTGCGGTGGTGTTCTGTGCCGGGGTTGCGCTGCTGGCGCTGGCGGCTATCGTCTTCAGTAAACAGATGAAGCTCGATCGCAAAACCCACTTAATTGTCCTGCAGGAAGTGGCGCGTATCAAAGCCGGCGGCAAGCTGGAAGATATCGCTCCGGAAGTCCGCGTAGTGGTGGAAGATCTGGTCGGTCACCGTTATGAAGAGTGCTGGGGTAATAGCCCGCTGTTCAAAAATGAGCACACTCCGGCTGTTGTTGAAGCGGTATCCGCCGGGCGCTAAGCACCCGTGGAATCCCTTCACTGTCCCTGAGGCGGCAGCGGTAGCTGGTTGTCCTCAGGGGCAAAGAGGTGGTCGAGGATTTTGCGCATAACTGGCGCGGCGACCACGCCATCGCTTCCTCCATTCTCCAGCACCAACGCCACCGCAACCTTCGGATTTTTATACGGTGCAAACGCGGTATAGAAGATGTGGTCGCGCAGACGCGTCGGGATCATTTTCGCGTTATAGGTCTGGTTTTCTTTAAGACTAAACACTTGCGATGTGCCGCTCTTCGCGGCAATACCATATGCGGCGGTGTGGAAGAACTTGTAGCCAGTACCGTTTTCGGCGTTTGCCATGCCAAACATCGCCTGACGCACCAGCGCCCAGTATGGCGACGCGGCGTCAGCAATTTGTGTCTCGTGCGCGGGCTGGCGATACGGGATCAGCGTTTTGCCGGACTCTTCATCTTTCAGCAGGTGGGGAGGAATGACTCGCCCGTTATTGAGCAACGCCACCATCGCTTTGACCATTTGAATCGGCGTCGCAATCCAGTAACCCTGACCAATACCCACGGATATTGTATCCCCCTGATACCAGCCTTTTTTATGCACTCGTTGCTTCCAGTCGCGGCTTGGCAGCAGGCCATTGTACTCTTCATCGAGATCGATCCCGGAGGGCTTTCCGTAGCCGAACTGGCTCAGCATGGTGTGAATACGGTCAATACCCATCATGTAGGCGACTTGATAAAAGAAGGTGTCCGCCGACTCTTCAATGGCCTTGGTAACGTTCAGCATACCGTGGCCGCTTTTTTTCCAGTCGCGATAGTGGCGCTGAGTACCGGGCAGCGTCCACGTCGGCGCGCCAAAGAAACTGGTCTGCGGGGTGATCACGCCGTTTAACAGGGCCGACATCGCCATATAGGGTTTGACCGTGGAGGCGGGGGGATAGAGGCCTTGGGTGACGCGGTTAATCAGCGGCAGATTTTTGTCCTGCAATAAGGTTTTGTAGTCCTGGTAGCTAATGCCTTTCACAAACGGGTTTGGGTCGTAGCTAGGGTTCGATACCATCGCCAGCACCGAACCGTCGTGCGGATCTTCAACCAGTACCGCCGCGCGTTGGCCAACCAACAGGCTCTCGATATACTCCTGAAGGTGCAGATCCAGCGTCAAATGAATATCTTTGCCGGCGACCGGTGGCACATCTTTTAGCAGGCGCACGATACGCCCATGGTTGTCGACCTCGACTTCCTGGTAACCGGTTTTACCGTGCAAATCGTTTTCGTAGTAGCGCTCAATCCCCTGTTTACCAATGTTATGGTCAGCGGCGTAGTTTTCTAATAATCCATTCTTATCGAGGGCTTTCAGATCGCTGTCGTTAATTTTCGACACATAGCCGAGCACGTGCGCCAGCTCTGCTCCGTAGGGATATTGGCGATCTTCATAGCTGTCGATGGTGACACCGCTAAAACGGAATTGATTGACAGAAAAGCGGGCGATCTCCACATCAGAAAGGGCGTTCTTCAGCACTACTGGGCGGTAGCGGCTGGTTGATTTCAGGGCCTTGTGGAACTGGTCGATATCATCCGGCGTCAGGTCAACCAGCGGCGTAAGCTGACGCAGCAGAGCGTTCATATCGCTGATTTTATACGGGGTCACGGTGATATCGTACCAGGTGACGTTTTTAACCAGAGGGATACCGTTGCGATCGTAAATGATACCGCGCGTAGGGGCGACGGGCAGCATTTTGATATCGTTGGCATCGGAACGCGTCGTGTAGTAGCTGTGTTCCTCGACCTGCAAGTGATAGAGGTTGAGGGTCAAAACGCCAAAGCAGGCGATGACCAGGCCGAAGGCCACCAGCACGCGACGGACGAAGAGTTTTCTCTCCGCTTCATAATCTCTAAAAGTCATTAAGGCACCCAGTGTTTAAGCCGCCTAATCATACGGAGCGGTCACGGGCATGACAGACAAAAAATGTACCATCTCTTAGGGAAATGTGTCATTCCTTGTGATTTGTAACAAATCAATGAGATAGCTGTTGGGCGAGGGAAAGGGATTGCGAAAAAAAGCCCGCGACAGAGCGCGGGCTTTAAGCGACAAATCGCTAATTACATACGTTCTACGGTTTCGATACCCAGGGTATCGAGACCCATTTTCAGGGTTTTCGCCGTCAGCAGCGCCAGCTTCAGGCGGCTGTTGCGTACCGCTTCGCTGTCGGCAGACAGAATCGGGCAGTGTTCGTAGAAACCAGAGAACAGACCCGCCAGATCGTACAGATAAGAACACATCACGTGCGGCGTGCCGTCACGGGCAACCACGTTCAGCGTCTCTTCAAACTGCAGCAGACGCGCAGCCAACTGGGCTTCACGGTCTTCGGTAAGGGTGACGGCCGCATTGATGATGGCACTTTCTTCCAGCTCCGCTTTACGGAATACGGACAGTACGCGGGTATAGGCATATTGCATATACGGTGCGGTGTTGCCCTCGAAGGCCAGCATATTATCCCAATCGAAAACGTAGTCGGTGGTACGGTTTTTGGACAGGTCGGCATATTTCACCGCGCCAATCCCCACGACGTTTGCCAGTTTTTCCAGCTCGTCTGCTGGCATATCCGGGTTCTTCTCCGCCACCAGACGACGTGCGCGTTCCAGCGCTTCATCCAGCAGGTCTGCCAGCTTCACGGTGCCACCGGCGCGGGTTTTGAACGGCTTGCCGTCTTTACCCAGCATCATGCCAAACATGTGGTGTTCCAGCGGTACGGAATCAGGCACGTAGCCCGCTTTACGCACGATGGTCCACGCCTGCATCAGGTGCTGGTGCTGACGGGAGTCGATGTAGTACAGCACGCGGTCAGCGTGCAGCGTTTCATAACGATATTTCGCACAGGCAATATCGGTGGTGGTGTACAGGTAGCCGCCATCCTTTTTCTGGATGATGACGCCCATAGGCTCACCTTCTTTATTCTTGTATTCGTCGAGGAATACCACGGTCGCGCCTTCGCTCTCTACCGCCAGACCTTTTTCTTTCAGGTCTGCCACGATGCCTGGCAGCATTGGGTTGTACAGGCTTTCACCCATGACGTCGTCGCGGGTCAGGGTGACGTTCAGGCGGTCATAGGTCAGTTGGTTCTGCGACATGGTGATGTCGACTAACTGACGCCACATTTTACGGAAATACTCATCGCCGCCCTGTAGTTTGACCACATAGCTGCGCGCGCGCTCGGCAAAGATTTCATCTTCGTCATAGTGCTTTTTCGCATCGCGGTAGAAACCTTCGAGATCGGCCAGCGCCATTTCACCGGCGTTGTCCTGCTGCTGTTTTTCCAGCCAGGCAATCAGCATACCAAACTGGGTACCCCAGTCACCGACGTGGTTCGCACGGATAACTTTATGGCCCATCAGTTCCAGCGTACGTACCGCCGCATCACCGATAATGGTGGAACGCAGGTGACCGACGTGCATCTCTTTGGCGACGTTTGGTGCAGAGTAATCCACCACCACGGTTTGCGGCTGCGGCTGTGCAATACCCAGACGTTCGCTTTTCAGCGCTTGAGACACGTGCTCGGCCAAAAACGCAGGGTCGAGGAAAATATTGATAAAGCCCGGGCCGGCGATTTCAACTTTGTTGGCGATGCCGTTAAGGTCGAGATGAGACAGGACCTGCTCTGCCAGTTGTCGCGGCGCCATGCCCAGTTTTTTGGCGACTGCCATCATGCCGTTGGCCTGATAGTCACCGAACTGTACTTTTGCTGACTGACGAACCTGCGGTTCGCAATCGACAGGCGCGCCTGCCGCAATCATGGCCTGACTGACTTTTTCTGAGAGAAGAGCCTGAATATTCACCGGAATACCTTACGTTTTAGACGCTGTCACCGTTATGGTTCAGCGCCGGGTGTGGATAAATTAAGGCGGGAGTATACTGCATTTGCCTGATGCCGTCAGCATCGGCCCCGCCTCATCATGGGCGAAAAACGCTGCCTGAGCAGGGATTAATCGCTCGACAACCGCTAAGGTTGGTTCGCAGCGGACAACAAGGTAGATTAGCCTTTTCATGTAATAAGAGTAGGGCTGAAATGGCAAACTGGCAGACTATCGAAGAATTGCAGGATATTGCTGCGGATCTTCCGCGCTTCACTGACGCATTGGCGGCGCTTTCCCAGCGTCTGGGGTTGGATATCACCCCGCTGAATGCCGACCACATTTCCCTACGCTGTCACCAGAACACGACCGCAGAACGCTGGCGCCGTGGGTTCGAGCAGTGCGGCACGCTGCTTTCGGAAAATATCATTAATGGCCGCCCCATCTGTCTGTTCAAGCTTGAAGACCCGGTGTGCGTTGCCCACTGGCGCTTTACGGTGATTGAACTGCCGTGGCCGGGTGAAAAGCGCTACCCGCACGAGGGCTGGGAACACATCGAGATTGTACTACCGGGGGAGCCGGAAACGCTGAACGCGCGCGCGCTGGCGCTGTTGTCTGACGACGGCCTGAGTCAACCGGGGATTTCGGTCAAAACCAGCTCACCGAAAGGGGAGCGCGAGCGGTTGCCAAACCCAACGATGGCAGTGACGGACGGTAAAGTCACGGTGAAGTTCCACCCGTGGACCATAGAAGAAATTGTTGCCAGCGAACAGGCAGTGTAACAATGTGAAGTCACGCGAAGTCTACGTACGGGATCAGTGGCATGATTTGTCGCTGGATTGAAACGGAGAGAAAAATGGCATTGCTTGAAATCTGCTGTTACAGCACGGAGTGCGCGGTTATCGCGCAGCAGAACGGGGCCGACCGCATTGAATTATGCGCCGCGCCGCTGGAGGGAGGGCTGACGCCATCATATGGCGTGCTCAAAGCAACACGTCAACGGGTATCCATTCCCGTACATCCGATTATCCGCCCGCGCGGCGGTGACTTTTGTTATACCGACGGTGAATTTGCCGCCATGCTGGAAGATGTGCGTCAGGTTCGCTCGCTGGGCTATCCCGGTTTAGTCATTGGCGTACTGGATCCCGATGGGCAGGTCGATATGGCGAGAATGCGGCAGATTATGGTCGCCGCAGGGCCACTGGCGGTGACATTCCACCGCGCGTTTGATATGTGCGCCGATCCGCGGCAAGCCATTGAACAGCTTGCAGAGTTAGGCGTGGCAAGGGTGCTAACCTCAGGTCAACAGCCGTCAGCCGAAAAAGGTATTTTATTAATTCGGGAACTTATTGACCAGGGTGATACTCCAACCATTATGGCGGGTGCGGGGGTGAGAGCGAGTAACCTTTCGCTGTTTCTGAACGCCGGTGTCAAAGAAGTGCACAGTTCAGCCGGGCAATGGTTGCCCTCCGATATGCGATACCGCAATCCCGGACTGTCAATGTCAACGGATCCTGAAGCTGATGAGTATTCGCGTTATGCCGTAGATGGTGAGGCGGTGGCCGCGATGAGAGAAATCATTGAGCGTCATGTGTAGCTAAAAGTTTTTACCGCGTGTCATATTCGCCCAATATGATGCTTGCTTGTACCAGGCCCCTGCCCATTAAACAGGGGCCTTTTTTTATCCGTCATATTTTCAACCGGCACGGCGGCGTACGCTGCCGGAAGAGGTGTTACGGCTTACGCGCAATCAGTACCGCGCGCAGCGGAGCCGGATACCCTTCAATGGTTTTGGTCGGGTCGTTCGGGTCGAGGAAGTCAGCCAGCGACTCGGTGACCATCCACTCGGTGCGACGCTGCTCTTCGGTTGATGTGACGTTCATATCGACGATACGCACATCCACAAAACCGCATTTCTCCAGCCAGTTTTTCAGCGCTGGCGCGGAGGGAATAAAGTAGACGTTGCGCATTTGCGCGTAGCGATCGCCCGGCACCAGCACCGTATTTTCGTCACCTTCCACGACCAGCGTTTCCA
>PPYF01220539.1_pt1 | contig 13886 bp, 10 predicted proteins | sample 1559871 | NCBI WGS metagenome assembly PPYF01 (sample SAMN08240021, study PRJNA423297) | Human gut metagenome, whole genome shotgun sequencing project. | reverse complement strand
GGTGCAGCGCGCGGTACTCGGTCATGACAAAGATGTTCTCGCTCTCGAGCTGCGCGGCGGCAGGGAGGGCGTCGGGAATACGAATGGGCATGGATGCTCCTTACGAGTCAGTTGCAGCTATGGTACAACGACCGGCCCCATCCGCGCGAGCGCATCGCCCAGCGATGCCGTCAGCGGCCCAAATCACTCCAAAAGTAGAGATTAAGGCATGCCCAAAAAATCTATGGCGCTTTAGCCTAGCAAAGTGACAGCTGGACGCTACAATGGTCCGACGCAAAAAACTCGGTCGAAAGGATACATATATGTTCCAGACGCGTAAGATCGGCGTGGTCGGCCAGGGCCACGTAGGAGCACATGTCACCAACAGCCTACTTATGCAGGGCATTGCCGATGAGCTGTACCTGTGCGATATCAACGAGGCCAAAGTGACGTCCGAGGTCCAGGACCTGCGTGACTCCCTTTCGTTTGTCCCGTACAACACCAAGATCGTCAATTGCTACGACCACTACGAGGAGCTGGCCTGCTGCGACGTCATCGTCAACGCCGCCGGCAAGGTCGCGCTGGCCGCCGGCAACCGCGACGGCGAGCTGTTCTTTACCACCGATGCCGCCCGCACCTTTGCCAAGCGCATCGTCGACGCCGGCTTTGACGGCATCTTCGTGAGCATCTCCAACCCCTGCGACGTCGTGTGCACCGAGTTGTGGCACCTGACCGGCTACGATCCCAAGAAGATCATCGGCTCGGGCTGCGGCCTGGACTCCGCCCGCCTGCGCACCGAGATCTCCAAGAAGGTCGGCGTGAGCCCCAAGTCCATCGACGCCTATATGATCGGCGAGCACGGCTTTAGCCAGCTTGCAGCCTTTAAGGCCGCGGCCATCGCCGGCAAGAGCCTTAATGAACTTCAGGCCGAGAACCCCGACAAGTACGCCTTCGACCACATGGAGGTCGAGGAGCTTGCACGCAAGGGCGGCTATGTGACCTACCAGGGCAAGCAGTGCACCGAGTACGCCGTCGCCAACTCCGCCGCGCGCGTCTGCGCCGCCGTGCTTCACAACGAGCACGCCGTGCTTTCCGCCTCCACGCTTATGACCGGCCAGTATGGCGAGGAGGGCATCTTCACCTCCCTGCCGTGCGTGATCGGCGCCGAGGGCGTCGAGGAGGTCTACACGCTGGACCTGTCCGAGTACGAGCTCGAGGGCTTCCACAAGAGCTGCCAGCACATTCGCGACAACATCGCCCAGCTCGACTGGTGGGACGCCGAGGCCTACGACGCAAAGTAGGCCGCTGGCTGCCGCAACCTTACGAATCTAAGCGCGATACTAAGCGGGCTGCGCCGGAAATCCCCGGCGCAGCCCGCTTTTCGACTCATGCAACACGCTCGCACATTTAGGTCTAATACTTTCCCCGAGAAGTGAACGAGCAAAATCGAGCCCCCGGAGCATCGACACTTTATGGGAGCCATTTCCTGCAGTTTCATTGAGATTATCCTGCGGTTTTGGCGCCAAAAAGTGTCGATGCTTCGAGGGTCCAAAATAGGTCGTTCACTTCTCGGGAAAAGTATTTGACTTCGTTTTTCGACAAACAAAACCGGTCATCGCAACGCAAACGGGGCCTGCGCTTAGCGTAGGCCCCGACGTGAGAAGTTGTTATCCCGGTAACTTAATACCGCTCGATTAGTACTGCTCGATACCCATGTAGCGACGGACCTCGGGGCTGTGGTCGAACACCTTGCCGCGGGCGGCGCGCAACTCGCAGCTCATCGCATAGAAGAAGATCGGCTCCAGGAACGAACGCACGCTGGCGGGCACCTCGCCCACGCCGTACTCGAGCGCATCGAGCACCATGACCGTATCGGTGTGCGTGTTGAGGAATGCAAGCGCGCGCTCCTCCATGGGGCGGCACTCGCCCGATCCGAGCTGCACGAAATAGAACACGCCGGGCTCGGTGGCCTCGAACGGGCCGTGGAAATACTCGCCGGAGTGGATGTAACAGCAGTGCTGCCACTGCATCTCCATGAGCGAGCAGATGGCCATGGCGTAGGTCTGGCTAAAGTTGGGGCCGGAACCCAGGATATAGAAGAACTTGTGCTGCTGGCAGAGCTCGGCAAAACGGGCGCCTAGCTCGGCGTTGACCTTCTCGCGGGCAGCGGGCAGCAGCGCATCCATCTGCTTAAGGCCGGCGTACATGTCGGCAAGCGCCTCGTAACCCTCTTGCTGGTCGAGCAGCTCGGCAGCCATCAGGGCGCCGATGCCCTGCGGCACCTCGGCCTGCGGCACGCCTTCGCCCCACGGATAGACCCAGGTGGTCCACTTGCCGTTATCGATCTTGGAGCCCTCGCAGTCGGTGAGGGCGACAACCTCGGCGCCGGCGGCCAGCGCCATCTCGCAGCCGTCGACGACCTCCTGCGTGTTGCCGCTGTGGCTGCAGGCGATGACGAGTGACTTCTCGCCAAGACTCTTGGGAGCCATCAGGCAAAACTCGCGTGCCGTGTAGACCGTCGAGGTAAACGTGGTGGCCTCGCGCTTGAGTAGCTCGTTGGCCGGCATCAGGTCGATCATCGAACCGCCGCAGGCGATCCAAAAGACGTTCTCAATCTTGCCCTTGCGCTCGATAATTTCCTGAACCAGATCGTGTGCGTTCACGGTGATGTTCCTCCTTGTGTGGCGGCTTTGGACGACGGCAGCTCGTACCTGCTGTCGTTCTATGTTGTCCTATTTATAGCACGCACGACGATGCACGTGAAGTCATTTCACCAAACTTGTTCTATGTTGTTCTATCTGTGGACGTTAGATGTCGAACACGTAGCGCGAGCCCACGATCTTTTGGCGTCCGAGCAGCAAGGGCCGCTCGTCCGCATCGGTAAAGTACGCCTCCATATAGAAGAGCGGCTCGCCGACCGGCACCTCCAGCAGCGAGGCCGCCTGAGCATCGGCAAGCGCAATCTCCACCGTACAGGGGTCGGACTTGAGCGGCGCGCGGCCCGAATGCTCGGCAACGAGCGCAAAGATGGAATTGTCCGTGAGGTCCTTGTCGGCAAGCGTCTGCAGATAGGGATGGTCGGCCAGCACAAAGGCGTTGTTCTCGAGCATGACGGGCACGCCGTCTGCCGTGCGCACGCGCTCGACAACGATGAGCTCGCAGCCGGGTTCCACACCAAAAAACGCCGCGTCCTCGCGCGTCGCCGCAACCACCGTGCGCGACACCAGGCGTGCTCCGGCCACCATGTCGTTGGCGGCGCAACCCTCGGAAAAGCTCTGAACGTCACCCTTCTGGACAATCTTGCGTTTGAGCTTGGGCGCACACACAAACGTGCCCCTCCCCTGCTGGCGGTTGAGATACCCCGCGCGCGACAGCTCCTCGACGGCGCGGCGCACGGTGATGCGTCCCACGCCGTAGTACTTCGCGAGCTCCATCTCGGAAGGAATGCGCGAGCCGGATGCGTACACGCCGCGCGCGATCTCGCCCTTTAGGTCGTCCATAACCTGCTGGTACAGCGGCACGGCGGACACCTCAGTGCGCTCGGTTTTATCGTCGGATGCCATCATTACGCTCCATCCCGTGCATGCTCGGACTCAAACTCTTCAATCGCCGCCATAAACTGCTCGCCAAAGGCATCGGCCTTTTTCTCGCCAATACCGTTGACCTGGATAAGCTCGTCGCGTGTCTGAGGTCGTAGGCGGCACAGGCCGCGCAGGGCCTTGTCAGAGAAGACCATGTACGGCGCCATCTCCAGCTCGGTCGAAATCTCCTTGCGCAGGGCACGCAGGCGCTCGAACAGCTCGGCATCGTCACCCACGCGCGGGCGCTGATCTAGCTCGGCCTCCTCACGCAGCAGATCCACCGCGCGGCGGGCACGGGCCGAGGCCTTGTGCTTGGACGCACGACGCTTAACGGTAAAGGCAAACGCCTCATCCTCGACCTCGGCGGCACGCGGGCCCAGCCCCACGACCGGGTACTGCCCCTGCGAGGCGGCCAAGTAACCGCGGCCGCACAGCTGGCCGATGATGTCCTTGATGCGCCCGACCGATTCGCTCGACAGCTCACCATAGCCGCGGTCCTCGTCCAGATGCATCTGGCGAATGCGCTCGGTGTTGCCGCCGTGGAGCACGTCGGCGATGAGCGACTTGCCAAAGCGCATGGGTCGCGTGGCCACATAGCGCACAACGGCGCGGGCCATATCGGTGACGTCCTCGACCTCGAACTGCGTGAGGCAGTTGCTGCAGTTGCCGCAGCCCTCGGCCTCGTCCGTGGCGGTGGCGCCCGCACCAGCCGCGGCAGCATGCTCGGCCGCGGCCTCGTCGCCAAAGTAGCGCAACATATATTCGCGCAGGCAGCCGGTGGTATTGCAATAGCCCTCCATCTGGCTGAGCAGACGATATCGATTCTGGAGCGCCCACGCGCGCTGCTCGTCGTCAAGCGCCTCATCGGCGGCATCGCCGCGGTCGATTAAAAAGCGGCGCATGCGAAAATCGTTACCGTTCCACAGCAAGTGGCAGCTTGCCGGGTCGCCATCGCGACCGGCGCGACCTGCCTCTTGGTAGTAGGCCTCGATGCTCTCGGGCACGTTGTTATGAATCACGTAGCGCACGTTGGGCTTGTCGATACCCATGCCAAAGGCATTGGTGGCAACCATCACCTGAATATCGTCGTCGATAAAGGCGCGCTGGCTTTGACGACGGGCGTCGTTGCCCATGCCGGCATGGTAGCGGCCAACGCGAATGCCGCTGGGGCCCAGCGCCCCGGCAAGCTCGCCCGCCAGCGCATCGACCGTCTTGCGGGTCGAGCAATACACGATGCCGCTCTCGCCCGAATGCGCAATCACATAGTCGCGCACCCAGGCGGTCTTGGCCTTGTCGCCCATCTCCTCGCAACCAAAGTAGAGGTTCTTGCGATCGAAGCCCGTCACCACCGTCGCGGGGTTTTGCAGGCCGAGCATCTGCTGAATGTCCGCGCGCACACGCTCGGTCGCCGTAGCGGTAAAGGCTGCCACGATAGGGCGCTGCGGCAGGGAATCGATGAACTCGCGAATCTGCAGGTAGGCGGGGCGGAAATCCTGGCCCCATTGGCTCACGCAGTGGGCCTCGTCAATGGCCACGAGCGGCACGCCAATGCCGCCGTCCGCCGCGGCCTCCTGCGCAAAGGCCAAAAAACGCGGCTCGAGCAAGCGCTCGGGCGCCACGTACATAAGCTGATAGCGGCCCTCGCGCGCCCGCTTGAGCACGGTGTTTTGCTGGGCCGGGGTAAGGCTAGAGTTGAGATAGCTGGGTCGCGCACCCGCCGCGAGCAACGCACGGGTCTGGTCCTCCATAAGCGACAGCAGCGGACTCACCACAAAGGTGATGCCGGGCAGCATGAGCGCGGGCACCTGGTAGCAAATGGACTTGCCGGCGCCCGTGGGCATAACACCCAACGCATCGCGACCGGCAAGGATCGCATCGACCATGCGGTCCTGTCCCGGGCGAAACGAGGTGTAGCCAAAATGGGCGCCGAGCGTGTCGAGCGCCATCTGCTGCATGCTATCGGTCATGGTTTCCTAACGTTCAAGTCATCTGCCGCCGATTATACGCCGCCACGCGGACCAGCGCCTAGTTGCCGCCAGCCACGAGCAGCGCGGTCCAAAGGGCAGTCATTTAAGTCTGTCCCCAATGATTACCTGGAGCAAAACAACACCGCAGGTAGAGGACGGACAGCGAGCGACGTCCAGGGCGAACAAGTTGGCATGAAAAAGGCAAGGCATAGACCTTCTGGTCATGCCTTGCCTTTTGAATGACAAATTGTCGCCCTGGGCGGCGCGCAGCGTCGGCCCGTTACGCGGTTTGGTAAAACCGCGTAACTTACATGACCATAACGTAGCGCGATCCCACGTAGTACTGCTTACCCATCAGGACCGGCTCGCCATTGGGGCCGATAAAGCCGGCACGCAGGTTGAGCAGCGGATCGTGTGGAGCAATGCCCAGCTCAGCCGCCTGCTCGGCATTGGCGCGAACGGCCTCGACCGTGCGGTAGCCAACCGAGACAATCGGCGTTCCGCCAACACGCTCGACCTCGGCAAAAATCGACTTGTCCTCAAGATCGGCCGTCAACAGCTCACGGTAGGCGTCAAACGGCACAAAGATGTTCTCCTCAAAGATGGGCTCGCCGTCGGCTGTGCGCACGCGCTTAATATGCAGCAGCAGCGCGTCCTTTTGCAGGCCAAAGAACTCCATCTCGTTTTGACGTGCCGGCACAATCTGGCGATCGACCACATGCGCGCCCGCCTTCATGCCGTTGCTGGCACACAGCGCGGTAAACGTCTGCAGCGTCGAAGCGTGGAACTGACGATTGATGTGCGGCGTGGAGACAAAGGTACCACGGCCCTGCTGCTTAACCAGGTAGCCATCGGAGCACAGCTCCTCGACGGCGCGGCGCACCGTAATGCGGCTCACGTCGTACTGCTCGGCTAGCTCAAGCTCGGACGGAATACGCTCCTTGGGTGCATAAACACCTTTCTCGATCGCATCCTTGATTTCGTCGTAAATCTGCTGGTAAAGCGGTGCATTTTTGGGCGCAGGCATATCTAATCACTCTTATCGAAATATCGAAATAACTAATACGTATATAACGTCTAGTTTCATATTACCTCATAATGATAAAACGATACACCCTCCCTACCAAAAAGCGACAGCTTCATTTTGGTAGGTTTTATCTGGGCAAACGAGAGCCTCTCGAAAGCAACGGGGCTTTCGGGGGGCTCGTTCGGATGGGTTGCGCAGGACCGGCAAAATGCCAATACCCTACTTGCCGTCGTCCTGCTGCAGGCTGTCCTGTTCGCTGAGGCGCGCCTGCCTGCTGGCCATGCGTGCGGGCTTGTCGGGATCGGGAACGGCCGTGGGCATGGGCTCGTCGACATGACCACCCCACCAGCCGCCCACAAAGTTGAGCGTGTGGAACACGTTGATCACGGCGCCGGGATCAACGTCGCACACCAGCTTGATAATGTCCTGACTCTCGTAGGTCGAGACAACGGTGTTCAGCAGGTACATCTTTTCGCGGCTATATCCGCCGACGACCTCGGCGCAGCTAATGCCGTGCTGAAAATGGTTTACGTAGGCAGTCATGACCTCGTCTGCCTTGCGCGTCGTGATCTGCAGCGTCACGCGATCGTAGCGACGATAGAAACTGTCGATGGTCTTGGTCGAAATAAACTGGAACACGATGGAATACGCCGCCTTGTCCCAGCCAAACATAAAGCCAAAGATCGCCAGGATAAAGCAGTTGAAACCAAAGATGACGCCCCAGATGGTCTTGCCCGTGTGGTTGGAAACCCACAGCGCGATAAAGTCGGTGCCGCCGGTGGATGCGCCGGATTTAAGTGCGATGGCAGCGCCCAGACCCGAGACCACGCCGCCAAAAATGATGAGCATGATCTTGTCGCCCAAAAACGGCGCGAAGTGAAAGACGTTGAGGAACAGCGACGAGAGCACGACCTGCATCATCGAGAAGATGACGAAGCGCTTGCTAATGCCGCTCCAGCATAGGAGCGCCACGGGGATGTTGAGCGCGAGCATACCGAGCGAAATGTCGATGCGAACGCCGCCCAGCGAGGTAACGCGATCGAGCAGGACCGCAACGCCGGTGAGGCCGCTCGGAAGCAGGTCGGCGGGCTGAACGAACGCCTGGATCAGGAATGTCTGGAGAACGGCGGAAATCGTGACCGCCACGGCAGTAATGGCGCGGCGGACGATGGTGAGGCGGCCGAGTACGAGCACTCGGTCCGTGAGCTGATCGATGGCGTTCGCCACGCAGGCTCCTTTCGAAGGCAGATGTAGTTGTGGGGTATGTCCGCGATTGTAGCATGGAGCGTGCGGGGGCGCTTCAATTCACCCTCTCTCGACAACCAAAGCGGGACCAGCAACCCCACGACCAAAGGCCCAAATTACAAGTGAGTAGACTTTACGCGACCTGCAGAGCACACCCAAAACCGCCACCCCTGTGACCTGCGGTTTTACTAGAGCAGATGCGCTTTGTGCTCGTCTTGCATCAAAAAGTCTACTCACTTAGTCCGAATCGAAGCCAAACGGATCCAAATAGATGACAAATTAAGCCAATCCGCAGCAAAAGACGCGTGAATCAGTGCTTCTCTCGGCGGATTGACGCTACAAAGCGGCCAAAATGTCGGTCAGATTATCGATAACGGCATCGGCTCGCGATTGATCGAGGTTGACACCCTCGTGCGGACGCAGCGCCAGGACGCGGGCGCCGGAGCGCTTACCAGCCTCGATGCCCAAAGGCGAATCCTCGATAACCAGGCACTCGGCAGGCTCCACCCCCAGCGCCTCCATGGCACGCAGGTAGATCTCGGGGTCGGGCTTAAACGCACTGCACTCGTGACCGCTGATGGTGTAGTCCAGCACGTCGGCGATACCGGCAATCTCCACCAGCTCGTCGATCAACTCGCGATAGGACGAGCTCGCGATGGCACACTTCACGCCACGCTCATGCAGCTCACGCATCACCGGCTCCGCCTGCTCGTTGAGCAGCTCGGCATACGGAACGGGGTGGTCCGGGCTGTAGACCTGCTTGTACTCCACGCGTAGGCGCTCGCGCAGCTCAACATCGTCGGGCACCAGCGCCTCCCAAATGGCCGGCTCGTTAGACCCCGAAAGATCGGGAATCTCGTCAAAGTGGAACCCCTTCTCTTCCATAAACGCCACGCGGCGGCGGTTGTAGAACCACTCGGTATCGACCAGCACGCCGTCCATGTCAAACAGCACTGCCTTGATCATACGCATCTCCTCCTACCTGCCAAAAAGGGACAGGTTTATTTTGGTAGGTTTTATCTGGGGTTTTATGACGCGACAGACACGCCCCCAGAGCAAAAAAGGGGACGGGGCACAAACCCCATCCCCTCTCAATCAACCCGTAAGGTCTACTTACTTGTGATTAGTAGGAAAGCTTCCACATGTAGCGACGCATGGTCAGCGGGTGCTGACGGGCCTCGGCGATCTGGTTGCCGTACTCACGCATAACGGCGAGGTGCAGCAGCGGGTTGAAGTAGGTGATGACGCTCGCGGGCACGGCGTCAGCCAGGCCGTAGTCCTTGGAGTCGATCAGAGCGACCTTGGCGCCCATGCGCTCAAGGAAGGTGAGGGCGCGGGCGTCCATCGGACGGGTGGCGCCATCGGACATGAAGAAGACGTAGGGCTTACCCTCGGTGGAAACCTCGAACGGGCCGTGGAAGTACTCGCCGGTGTTGTAGGCGGCGGCGTCGATCCACTGCATCTCGGTGAACAGGAAGGCGGCGTGAGAATAAGCCATCTTCTCGGAGGCACCGGAAGCCATGAAGTAAATCATCTTGTCGTCCTTGAAGTCCTCGGCGAACTTCTTGGCGAGCTTCTTGCAGTGCTGAGCGGCGTTCTCGCAGAGATCGAAGATGTTGGTGAGGCCGGTGATCATGTCCTCGTAGTGGTCATAGCCCTCGGTCTGCTGAAGGATCTCGAGAGCAAGAGCGATAGCATAGCCGGGCTTCTCGCACTTGGCAGCGTAGTTGGCGTGGAAGCCGTGAACGATGACGTGGTCGGCGTCAACGGTCAGAGCGGAGCCAGCCTTGTTGGTGAGGGAGACGACCGGGCAGTTGTGCTTCTTGGCGGTCTTGTTGGCCTCGACGGTCTCGGGCGTGGAGCCACCGAGGGAGCAGGTGATCACGAAGGTGTGCTCGTTGACCCAGGAGGGCGTGTCGTAGTTGAACTCGTTAGCGGTGAAGATCTGAACGTTCAGCTTGTCCGTGTTGTTGGCCAGGAAGTACTTGGCGGGGTACAGGTCGGACATGGAAGCGCCGCAGCCGACGAAGGCGACGCTGTGGATCTCGTGGTTGGACAGGACGTCAGCGACGATCTGCTTAGGGAGGTTAAGGTCGATCTCGTACATCTGACACATTCCTTTCGATTTTTGCGGCGCCACATTGCCGGGCGCTCGCAGGGTTACCGTGGTTTGGACCGAGTCGCCGGCCCGTTGAGGATGCGACAAAGGAACTGTCCCTTTGTCACATTATTGGGGATGGAAGCCTGCCTGGGGTATGGGATGCCAGGCAGGCCCCCGGGGGAAAGCGGTTAGGCGCTTAGTCGCGACTAGGCCAGGATGCCGGCCGCGGAGAGGGCGATGCCGCCCACGATGGCGATCACGAGAAGCCAACCGGTGTTGACGTTCTTCTTGATGAGCCAGTACATAAGGCCGGTGAGGCCGAGGGAGATCATCTGGGGCATCATGCCGTCCAGGATGTCCTGGATCACGACGGTACCCTCAGCGAACTGCAGCGGGGTAGTAGCGCCGATCAGCGTAGCGATCATGCCGCCCACGGACATAAGACCCACGATGCCGCAGACATACATGAGCTTCTCCATGAGGTCGCCGCCCTGAAGCTTGCTCAGGTACTCGTGGCCACCCTGATAGCCCATCTTGGCTGCGAACCAAGTGATCAGCACAGAGGGGACGATGGAGATGAGCATGGCCAGGATCGGGCCCATGATGGAGCCCTGCTGAGCCAGCTGAACGCCCAGGCCAAAGGCGATAACGCGGATGGTGCCCTGGAAGAAGGAGTCACCGATGCCGGAAAGCGGACCCATGAGGGAGGTCTTGACCGCGTTGATCGAATCGGGATCGAAGTTCTCGGGATCCTTGGCGTACTCCTCCTCCATGGAGGCAGCGAGGCCCAGGATGAAAGCGCTCGTCTGCGGGGTGCAGTTGTAGAACGCCATGTGACGGTGGTAAGCCTCTTTCTTAGCAGCGAGCTGCTTGGGGTCGGACTCATCCGGATAGAGGCGATCGAGCGTGGGAACCATGCCGTAGAGGAAGCCCATGTTCATCTGACGCTCGTAGTTCCAAGAGGCCTGGATGGCCCAGGAGCGCCAGAAGAACTGGCTGACCTTCTTGTTCAGGGACACGTCCTTGGTTGCGGTTGCCATAGTGTGTTCCTCCTTAGTCTTCGTCGTCTTCGAGCGGATCGTAGTCGGAATCGACGCCGGCAGCAGCATGGGAACCGTTGAACTTGAAGCCCATGAAGACGACAGCCAGGCACACACCGATCAGAGCGACCGCGATGACGGACAGGTTGAGGTAAGCGGCGAGCAGGAAACCGATGAACAGGAACGGAGTCATACCCTTCTTGATCATCATGGTGAGCAGCAGCGCCAAGCCGTAGGCGGTCATGATCTTGGTCGAAACGTTAAGACCAGTGGACAGCCACTCGGGAACCATGTTGACGATGGCCTGAACCAGGTCGGTACCAACAAAGACGGCGAGGAAGATCGGCAGGAAGTACATGACGGCGTACAGACCGGAGCCGGCGCAGATGTGCATACGGTAGGCGGTCTTGAACTTTCCGTTATCGATCGCGCTATCTGCCACATGGGTGAGGGCGGCGATGATGGAGCGGAACACGATGCCGAGGAGCTGACCCAGGACGGCAACCGGGATGGCGATCGTCATGGCGGTCTCGGCAGAAGCATCGGTCAGGCACGCAAAGGCAGCGGCCACGATGCCGCCCAGGACCATATCGGGCGGAACGGCGGCGCCGACCTGCACCAGGCCCATGGACACGAGCTCGACGGCGGCACCGACGGCAAGGCCAGTGGGCACATCGCCCAGCAGCAAACCGACGAGCGTAGCGCCAACGAGGGGCTGCTCGAAGTTAAGACGACCGAGCAGGCGGGAGTCCCACATGCAGAACACGCCGACGAGGCCGACGAGCACCGCACTGATGAACGTATTCATACCCTTCTCCTTTCAGTCAGGCAAAAGCCTGGTTGATTACAGCTTGGCGTCGATGTCGACGCTCTGATACGTAGGGGTCTGCTGGACGTAGAGCTTAATGCCCATGTCGAGCAGCTGGTTGACGTCGGCCTTCTGGGTGGCGTCGAGGAAGACGGAGCTGTCCTTGCTGCCGACCTGATCGGCACCGTCGTGGTTGGCGGTGGCGCCCAGGTTGATGGCGTCGAGCTTGTAGCCCTGGCAGAACTGCAGCATCTCGGCAGTGTTGCCAAAGACGAACATGACGCGCTCGCCGAGGGTGTTGAGCTTGTCCATCTTGGCGAGGGCACGCTCGACGGTGAAGACGTTCAGGCGCACGCCCTGAGGCTTGGCCAGCTTAAGAGCGCCCTTCTTGATGTCATCGTTGGCGGCAGCGTTGTCGACGACGATGATGCGCTCGGCCTGAACCTTGGTGGTCCAGGTAAAGACGACCTGGCCGTGCAGCAGACGGTAGTCAAGACGTGCGAGGACGATCTTGGCGGGACCGGAGCTGTGACGGGACGCCTTGGCCTTCTTGGCGGGAGCCGCGGCAGCCTCGACCGGTGCGTTGGGGTTGGTCAGACCGGTGCGGGCCTCGTTGATGAGGGCTGCGAGCTCGGCGCCCTTGACGGGAACGGGGCTCATAGCGAGCGTCAGTGCCAGCGGAATGTTGAAACCGCTGACAACCGTGAACTTCGTGCCGTTCTTGGAAAGCTCGACCATGTTGTTGTTGACCGAGCTGCCGAGCATATCGGTCAGCACATAGACGGTGTCGTCCGCGTTGAACGTGGCGATCATGGCGTCCACCTTATTGGTGATGGGCTCCTTGTCGTCACGAGCAAGCGACACGACGTGGACGTTCGACACGTCGCCGAGAACCATCTCGAGCGTGTCTTTGGCGCCTGCGGCCAGGCCGCCATGAGATGCGAGAATGATCTGATTCATCTTGCCTCCTCCTTTTCGTTATGGTCATTATAACGTCTTATACGTTGCTTATATTGCTAATTAGTATAAAGACCGTTCGCGGGTGAAAATCGACCGTTGACGGGTTTAACGTACTCGAAACGTTGGCGCAGGACAGGCCGGCGCTGGCTTGGCGGTGCCCGATCAAGCGCCCCGCTCATCCCCTATCGCACGAAGTACCAGGGGCTTTCCTGCACGGTGGGCTCCAGCGCGATGCCGGTGCGTTCCTTAAACAGATCCATGTCCTGCGATTTCTCCGTCCACCACGCGTTGGGCTTAAAGGTCATGCTCTCAACGACATGACCGACAAACACGCTGTTGCGCAGCTTGGAGAAGTCGGTATTCATGATCAGGATGGACGCGAGCACCAGCACAATGCCCAGAACCTTGATCGCGCCGGCGGGCTCGGCATAGACACCAATGCCCACCAGTACGGTGACGACCGTCTCGAAAGACATTACGACGGGAACTTTCGATGTCTCGAGCCCCATGGACAGACCCTGCATATATAAGATGTAAGCCACGGCTGTGGGGATGAGCCCAAAGCCAAGGAACAGCAGCAGCAGCTGTGGCGACATTGCCGCGGCGACATCCGGCCACGGAGCCGCGATAGCTGCCATAACCGCACCGCCAAAAACAAAGCCCCAAAACGTGACAGCCAGCGGGTGGACCGTCTTGGTTGCTATCCGGCTAAACACCGCGAGCGACGCACCACAAAAGCCCGCAATCACGCCCGACGTGACGCCCCAAACCGAAAAATGAAAACCGGAAAGGTCGCCATTGGTCACTGCAAGCACGCAGCCAACGATGTTGAAGACAATGGCAACGAGCTTGTTGGGGGTCACGTCCTCGCGATAAAGCACGCGACCGAGCACGACGCCAAACACCGGCGAGGTATAGAGCAGCACCGAGGCCGTGGACATGCCGACCTCGCCCATGCACTCGTAATAGCAGGTGTTGGCGGCGGCCAGACCAACGATACCGACAAGTGCGCAGGGAACAAGCTCTTTAGGGCTTGCCTTGAACAGGGCCAGGGGACCCTGAGCCACGGTAGACCCCTCACCCGGACGGCAGCCCATAAACATCAGGACCGGCGCCAAGATAAGCGCTCCGACCAACAAGCGAAAGGCAGCCATGCTCTGGGACGAAACGCCCATGGC
>PPYF01603456.1_pt1 | contig 13888 bp, 16 predicted proteins | sample 1559871 | NCBI WGS metagenome assembly PPYF01 (sample SAMN08240021, study PRJNA423297) | Human gut metagenome, whole genome shotgun sequencing project. | reverse complement strand
TTTTGTACCATTACTACTATGTCAGTAACTGGTATATCTTCTTCTAAGAACTTCATAACTATTGGAGTTGTTATATAGTATGGAAGGTTTGCAACTAATTTAACTGGTCCTCCATCTAACTTTTCTTTTACTAATGTTTCTACATCAACCTTTAATATATCTTGGTTTACTACTTCAATGTTATCAAATTCGCCTAATGTTTCACGTAGAATAGGTATTAAAGTTTTATCTATTTCTATAGCTACAACTTTGTCTGCTACCTTTCCCATTTCTCTAGTAAGTGTCCCTATCCCAGGACCTACTTCTATTATTTTATCTCCCTCAGAAAGTCTAGCTCCTGCTAATATTCTGTCGATTACGTTATCATCTATTAAGAAGTTTTGTCCTAATGATTTAGAAAATTTAAAGCCATGCTTCTCTACAACGTCTTTTGTAGCTCTATGTGATGAAAGTCTATCCATTATCATTCTCCTATTTATTTTATTTTCACTCTATCGTGAATCTTATAATCTATTTAAATTAAAGTTATTCTAATAAAAATTCGCTTCGCTTAAGCGATGTGTTGGCGAAACATTTCATTTTATCAACAATATATCCTTGCTGAAAGTATGATACATATATTGCTCAAAAACACAACTTATACTATATTTGAGTTAATGCTTGTTCAAATTCTTCTCTGCTAACTCCATAGGCATGTTTACATCCTGGTACTTCTGCAGCTATTTTTTTTCTAATTTTTTCACCTGCGAAATCTGGATCAGTAAATATTATTACACCTCTTCTTTTTTGAGCTGCTTTTATTCTTTCCATTACTCCTTTAGGAAATCCAAATCCACCAGTAGTTATAAGCTCTGCATCTAATGCTCTTTTAACTGCTGTTACGTCGTCTCTTCCTTCTACTACTATTATTTCTTTTATCATATAAATTCACCTTTTCCGCTCATTTTTAACTTAACTTCTTTATATTTTAAGCCTTATATGTATTTTTATCAAGTTTATATATTTATCTTATTATCTATTTTTAACGAGTTTACATCATAATATAAGCATATACATTAAAAGAGATTTCAATATGCTCTTAATAGAATATTGTTTAAATCTTATATCTAAAATTTTTATAGTTTATTTTTAATAAAAAAATGCTATAATATAATTAAAATAAAAAGAAATTACAATCTCTTTTGCCGTAGAGTGATAATTTCTATACAAGAACTATATAAGTTAAATTATAATATTTCTATAAGTCACTCTTATTGCCGTTAGAGTGATTTTTTATTTTATCATATAAATAACACGTTAGCATACCAATTATTATGGTATCTGAATTATTTAATAATAACTTTAAAATTTCCATACCTTTTCACCTCCTTCTCTTTAGAAGTAGGTATTTTATTCGTATAGAAATATCACTCTAAGATTGTAATTTCATTAAAATATATTACACTATATTAATATTTTTGTAAAATATTATGTTATAAAAATTAGTTTTACTATTTTTAATAAAGTAAAAGCTATGAAATATATAATCTTACTCAAGATTTTATTTCATAGCTTTTTTATTTAATCTATATATAAAATACCAACCTATTTTATATTAAATAATCTTTTTGCATTTTCCTTAGTAGCTTCACAAACTTTTTCATAAGATATGCCCTTCTCTTGAGCTATCTTGTCTGCAACAAATGCTACTAATGATGGGTCATTTCTTTTACCTCTATGTGGCTCTGGAGCCATATATGGAGAATCAGTTTCTATTAATAAGTACTCTAAAGGTATTTCTTTTGCTACTTCTCTAGTTTTCTTATTGTTTTTGAAAGTAACTGTTCCTGGTTAATAATCTAATCCTATTTCACCTATTGCAACTACCTTTTCATTTTCAGTAGCTAATTTTCTTAATGTATCTATAGCAGTGTCATCTAAGTCTTTTACATCATGTGGATGTACTCCAACTGCTGCATATATAAAGTCATATTTATTAGCAAGCTCAACACTAGATATAGATGTTTCTATATCAGCACCTGGATTTAATACTAAATCCACGTGCTCTTCTTGTAATTTTTGTATTAATGCTTCTCTATCTTCATCAAATCTTGCATCATTTAAATGTGCATGTGAGTCAAATAACATAGTTTTCACTCCTTAACGAACTTCGCATCCTGAATTTGCACCAGTTGCAACTGGTACTATTAAGTCATCTCCATCATTTCCAGCAGCTAATATCATACCTTGAGATTCAACACCTCTTAACTTAACTGGCTTTAAGTTACATACAACTATAACGTCTTTTCCAACCATTTCTTCTGGCTTATACCATTTAGCTATTCCAGATACTATTTGTCTTGTTTCTGGTCCAACTTTAACTTGAGATACTAATAATCTATCAGCCTTTGGATGTTTTTCACAGCTTAATATTTTACCTACTCTAAGTTCTACTTTATCTAAGTCATCTATTGTTATATTCTCTTTGTGCTCTATTAGCTCTTCCTTTGGTTCATCTTTCTTTTCAGAGAATAATTCATTTAATTCTTCAACTTCTTTTTCTATGTCTAATCTTGGGAATAAAGCTTCACCTTTATGAACTTTAGTGTTTTCTCCTATAAGTCCGAAAGTCTTAACACTTTCCCAAGTCTTTAAGTTTTCATCAGTTATTCCTAATTGGTCGTATATCTTAACAGCTGTTGCATTCATTATTGGATTTATTAATGTAGCAACTATTCTTATAGATTCACATAAGTTGTATAAAACTGTATCTAACTCACCTTTTTTAGCTTCATCTTTAGCTAAAGCCCAAGGCATAGTTTCATCTATATATTTGTTAGTTCTTCTTATTAACTTCCAAGCAGATTCTAAAGCTTCATTAAATTGAAGTTTGTTCATCTCTATTTCAAAGTTTTCTACTGATAATTTAGCAGTTTCTTTTAAACTTTCATCAAATGCAGTAGCTACATTTGCCATTGGTATTATACCATCATTGTATTTTTCAACCATAGAAACAGTTCTGCTTACTAAGTTTCCTAAGTCATTAGCAAGGTCTGAGTTAAGTCTTGTTACAAAGTTTCTATGAGTGTAGTTTCCATCTTGTCCAAATGCAAATTCTCTTAATAAGAAATATTTTAATGCATCTACTCCGTATCTTTCTATCATTTGCTCAGGGTAAACTATATTTCCTTTTGATTTACTCATCTTATCATTATCGAATAATATCCAACCATGTCCGTATACTTGTGTTGGCACTTCTTCACCTAATGCCATAAGTATTGCAGGCCATATTATAGTGTGGAATCTCATTATTTCTTTACCTACTATATGAACGTTAGCTGGCCAGAATTTCTTATAATCAGCATCATTTTCACTCATATATCCTAAAGCTGTTATGTAGTTACATAATGCATCTACCCAAACATATATAACGTGTTTTTCGTCAAATGGTACTTTTATACCCCAGTCGAAAGTAGTTCTAGTTACACATAAATCTTCTAATCCTTTATCTAAGAAGTTTGCAACCATTTCGTTCTTTCTTGATACTGGGAAGCAGAAGTTAGGGTCAGCAAATAATTCTCTTAATCTATCTTCATATTTAGATAATTTAAAGAAATAAGCTTCTTCTTTAGCTATGTAAGTGTCTCTTCCACAGTCTGGACATTTATTTCCTTCTAATAATTGAGATTCAGTCCAGAAACTTTCACATGGAGTACAATATCTTCCTTCATATGAACCTTTATATATATCACCTTGCTCATATAACTTAGTGAATATTTTTTGTATTATAACTTTATGTCTATCTTGAGTAGTTCTTATGAAATCATCATACGATATATCCATAGTGTTCCATAATTTCTTTATATCCGCTATCATTCCATCTAGGTATTCTATTTCTTTCATACCTTTTTCTCTAGCAGTCTTTTGTATTTTTTCTCCGTGCTCATCAGTTCCTGTTAAGAACTTTACATCGTATCCACAGAAACGCTTGAATCTTGCTATTGCATCTGCTGCAACAGTTGTATAAGTATGTCCTATATGTAAGTTACCACTTGGGTAATATATAGGAGTTGTTACGTAAAAACTTGGTTTTGTCATTGTACTTCCTCCTCATATGTAGAAATTAATATTAAAAAACTCGCCTCCTATGAACATGCATAGGGGCGAGATTATTCGCGGTACCACCCTAATTTATCTAAATTTTATTATATGCTTATTATTAATTTCTTTTAAAATTAATTTTTATAATGTCTATAATTTAGATATCTTAACAGACTATAACGGGTCCAATCGTTTTATCTTAAAGATAGGTAATCTATCATTCGGATAAAAAGCTCCGAGGCCATCTTCAATAATTCCTTTAACGCTAGCTTTCACCTATCCTAGCTCTCTGTAGAAAAAGTTATTACTTACTCTTCTCTTCTTAGCTTTGTACATTTGTATATTTTACTATAATAATATATTTTATACATATTATTATAACTTAATTTTTTAATATCTTAAAATTAATTATAAAAAATTTAAAATTCTATGTAAATAGTTTTTTCTATTTCAATATGTAATTATATCATACTCTAATTCCATTACACAAACATTATATAGCATATAAATACAGATGCTATAACTCCTACAATATGACTTATCATAGCACATGTTAATGTGTGCCTAGTATTTTTTATTTTTAAGCTACCGTAATAAATTGCCATAGTATAAAATATTGTTTCAGATGCACCAACTATCGTAGCCCCCATTCTTTCAATAATAGTATCCACTCCCACTCGTTGTGCAAGCTCAGTATACATACCCAAAGCACCACTACCAGATAATGGCTTAACTATAATCAATCCTATTAATTCCTTTGGTATACTCATTAGATTCGCTATAGGCTTAAATATAAATTCAAGAGCTTCTATACCCCCACCTGTTTTAAATACTCCTATAGCTAAAAATATTCCTATTATGTACGGCGTTATTGACCATGCTGATTTTAATCCATCAACTGCGCCTTTTACAAAACTATCATATATATCTATGTTTTTAGACTTTCCGTAAATAACTATGTAAAGTATTATAAGTGGTACTAATATATTAGAAAATAACTCCATTATCTATTCCTCCCTTGCAAAAGCTTACAAGATATCACGGCTATTATAGTAGACATTGTTGTAGCAAATAATGTTGTAAGTATAATATCACTTGGAGTTTGAGCTCCCATATCTAACCTAATTTTAAGCATTGTAAATGGTATTATCTGAATTGAAGATATATTTATAACTAAAAACATAATCATATCATTAGTAGCTGTATCTTTTTTATTATTTAGAGTCTGTAATTCTTCCATTGCTTTGAGTCCAAATGCTGTTGCACCATTACCTGCCCCAACCATATTAAGTGCCATATTCATAACCATGTAAGACATTGCCTTGTGCCCCTTAGGTATCGACGGAAATAATCTTCTCATTATAGGATTTAGCTTTTTTCCTATCTTATCTATTAATCCTGAATCTTTAGCTATATTCATTATTCCCATCCAAAGAGCCATTACTCCAGCTAAACTTATTGCAAACTCTACACCTCTTGAAGCTTCATTTAATATAACTTTATTTAATTCCCCTAAGTTATTAGTTATTATACTTCCTACTATTCCTATAGAAATCATGTAAAACCAGATTTTTCCCATTGAAATCCCCCCTTCTTAATAATTTTATGAAGCTTGTGTTCTACTTTATACTTGAAACTTCTACTATATTATGTTTTAGTATAATTATGGGGTTTTTTATAATTTTTTAACATTAAGGAGAGATACAATGAGAAATTTAACACTTCTTACGGACTTATATCAGCTTACAATGTTAAACGGATATTTTGAAAAAAACATTCATGAGGATATGGTTATCTTTGATATGTTCTTTAGAAAAAATGCGTGTAATGGCGGATATACTATCGTTTGTGGTATAGAACAATTTGTGGAGTATATAAATAACATTCATTTTTCAGAAGATGATTTAGCTTATTTAAAAAGTTTAAACCTATTTTCTGATAAATTCTTAACATTTTTAAAGGATTTTAAATTTACAGGGGATATATATGCAGTTGAAGAAGGAACAATAATGTTCCCTAACGAACCTATACTTACTGTGAAAGCGCCTTTATATCAAGCACAACTTATAGAAACAGCTTTACTTACAATAATTAATTTCCAATCACTTATTGCAACTAAAGCATCTAGAGTATGTTTTGCTGCTCAAGGAGATCCAGTATTTGAGTTTGGTCTTCGCCGTGCACAAGGGCCTGATGCAGGTACATATGGAGCTAGAGCTGCTGTTATTGGTGGTTGCTCAGCTACTGCCAATGTTTTAGCTGGTAAAATGTTTGATATACCTGTTGTTGGTACTCAGGCTCATAGTTGGATTCAAAAATTTGATACTGAAGTAGAAGCATTCAAAGCCTATGCTGATATTTATCCAGATAAATGCTTACTTTTAGTTGATACTTATAATGTATTAAACAGTGGTCTTCCTAATGCTATAAAAGTCTTTAAAGATTTAAGAGAAAAAGGACACAAACCTTTAGGAATAAGATTAGATTCTGGAGATTTAAAATATTTATCTAACCAGTGTAAAGATGCTTTAGATAAAGAAGGCTTTACAGATATTAGCATAACTGCATCTAACGACCTTGATGAATATACAATAGCTTCATTAAAAGCTGATGGTGCTTCTGTAAATTCTTGGGGTGTTGGTACAAAATTAATAACTTCAGCTGATTCACCTTCTCTTGGAGGAGTTTATAAATTAGCTGCTTCAGATTAGAGAGTATGTAAATAATGAACTTAATTCATTATGGGAAGAATATAGAAGACTTTCAAATCCTCAAACTTATAAGGTAGATTTATCTAGAGATCTTTGGTATTTAAAAACTAAAATGATAGATTCAAAGAAATTTATTTAATATGATTAAGGGGGACAACACTATGGATATTACAGATTACAAAATTATAGAAATCCTTCAAGAGGAAGGTAGAATATCTATGAAAGATTTAGGAAAGATAGTAGGTTTAACTTCTCCTGCTGTTTCTGAAAGAGTTAAAAGACTAGAAGAAGCAGGGGTTATAGAAGGATATAAAGCTATCGTTAATCCTAATGCTTTAGGAAGAGTTATAAAGGCATTCGTTCATATTTCTTTACCTAGTAATAAATATAACGAGTTTATAGAATCGGCTCGTAAAGATCCTAGAATAGTAGAATGTCATCATATAACTGGAGATGATTGCTCTGTTTTAAAGGTTATAGTTAAGGATATGTATGAATTAGAAGAGGTAATAGACTCTATAAAAAAAGTTGGCTCAACTAAAACTAATGTTATATTATCAACTCCAATTCAGTCTAAGTCTATATTATAAATTTATTTTTAAAGATAAAAGGCTATAAAAAGCTTATTTAATATTAAGCTTTTCATAGCCTTTTAATTTTGCTTATACTTATATATATAATTTGTAAGTACATACTCCATATATGTTTTGATTACTCCCATATCTTCATTAGGATTTAATAATTTTCTAGTTGCTACTATATCTGCATATCCTAATAGCATTATTCCAATGGTATCGTCTCCTAGTTCATCAAATATTTTAAATAATCTTTCTTTGCTCATATCATCAGTTTTATAAAGAACTAAAAGTATCATATGGTTCCTTATATACTTACATAGTAATTCTTTAGCCATTAAAGATAAATTTAAATTGGTAGCTATTTCTTCTCCAATTTTTTCCCCTATTACTTCATGGCCTTTAAAATGTACTCTCCCTGTACTATCAGTAGTTTTACTTCCCGGCTTTCCTGCATCATGTAAAAATAAACCTAATTTTAATATATGATATCTGTTAAATTTATTATCAACTTTAGCTTCTAGATATAATTTAATTTCATCTTTAAGATGACTTCTAAAAAAGTCTACATCTCTCATATCTTCTTCTAATTCTTTTAATGAATATAGGGAGTGTTTATACACATCAACTACATGATATCTACACTCTCCAACTATCTTCATATCTTTTACTATAGGTATTATTTTCTCTAGCTTGTCTTTCTTATCTAAATCTTCAAGCTTGATGTAGGTATTATCAAGAATTAAACTATCTAATAATTCATCTCTTAATTCCATATATACCACCTCAAATTATACATTTTATAAATCTAGTACTTGTTTATAAACAACATCCTTTTTTAATTTTCTATCTTTACAAACTGTCTTGATAGCATCTTTTTTATCCATTCCATTTTCCATTAAAGTTATTACATATTCTCTTTCAGTAAGGTCTTCATAAGAATTTTGTACTGTCTTTTCGCCTTTAAATCCTTCTACGATTAAAACAAATTCTCCCTTTACCTCTTTTTCATTAAATATGTTTATAACTGTTTCTATATCTTCTCTTATTATTTCCTGATATTTCTTTGTTATCTCTCTATTTACTGCTATACGTCTATTTCCTAATACCTTTAACATATCTTTTAAAGTATCTTTTAATCTGTGAGGAGATTCATAAAATATTATAGTTCTACGTTCTTCCTTTAGTTCTTCTAACTGGTTTCTTCTAACTTTTTTATCTCTATCTAAAAATCCTTCAAAAGCAAATTTTGCTGTTTCTAACCCAGATCCAACTAATGCAGTTATAGATGCAGTTGCTCCTGGCAACACTTCTATATCTATATTATGTTCAATAGCTTGCTTTATTATATCTTCACCTGGATCTGATATTCCTGGCATACCAGCATCACTTATTAATGCTATATTTTCACCTTCTAGTAATTTATTTATTAAATATCCGCCTTTTGAGTCTTTATTATGTTCATGATAACTAGTTAAAGGTTTTGATATTTCAAAGTGATTTAAAAGCTTTATACTGTGTCTAGTATCCTCAGCTGCTATTAAATCAACTTCATTCAATATTCTTATAGTTCTATAAGTCATATCTTCTAAATTACCTATTGGTGTTGGACATATATATAATTTACCACTCATTTATTTTTCTCCTATATCTTCATTTGCATATATTGCTTTTAGTTCTTCAGTGTAGTTTCCATCTTCTCCATAAACATATAATGGATCTAATATTTTAAGCTCAGGCTTACCATCTTTCATAAATTCAACTAATACTAAGTTTGGTGCTTTTCCTGCTCTTGGATGTATAAATTGAATTTGTTTTGGTTCCATATTATACTTTCTACCTAAAGTTAATATATCAACTAATCTTATAGGTCTATGAATCATGAAAAACTTTCCTCTTGGCATTGTAAGTCTAGAAGCTGCTCTTATTACATCTTCTAAGTTACATTTAACCTCATGTCTTGATATAGCCTTTTTATCGTTAGGGTTTTTTATTCCATCCATATGCATATATGGAGGATTTGAAGTTACTACATGATATCCATTTACTTCTAATACTTTATCTATTTCTTTTATATCTGCATTTACTATTTCTACTCTTTCTTCTAAATCATTTAATTTAACCGAACGAGTTGCCATTTCATATACTTCTTCTTGTATTTCTACACCTATAATTTTACTTGCTTGACTTTTTCCAGCTATAAGTATTGGAACTATTCCTGTTCCTGTTCCTAAATCTACAACCTTAGCTCCTTTTTTTACTTTAGCAAAGTTAGCTAATAATACTGCATCTATACCAAAGCAAAATCCGTTAGTATCTTGTATTAGTTTTAGCCCTTTTAATTGTAAATCATCTATTCTTTCTGTTTCTTTTAATTGTACTTCCATATTAATCTCCTCTCATGTCTTAAAATCCGCTTTACTCATATATGTTGTTATAAAAGGTTGTTTGATTATAAATTATAAACATTATATATTTTTTATAATTCCTTAATGTATTAAAAAAGGTAGGAAAAGTCCTACCCCCTTATTATTTATAATTAGTCTTCTAATTTCTTTAATTCTCTTAATGTAGCTTCATCTAATCCTTCATCTCTTAGACTTCCACATCCACCACATTTTTTAGGTTCATGTAAAACTTTAACTTCATCTTTATGACATACTTTTATAGTCTTATCATTAAATTCTATTCTTACTTGCTCTAGTAAAGGATTTACTTCTATTACCTTTCCTTTTGCTTCATCTACTTTTACTAAGGCACCTACAACTGGCATAGCATCTATAGCTTCTGCATAAACATCATGCTCATACTTTAGACAACAGAAAAGTCTTCCGCATATTCCTGATATCTTAGTTGGATTAAGTGATAAACTTTGGTCTTTAGCCATTTTTATTGAAACAGGTTGGAAATCTCCAAGCCATGATGAACAGCAAAGTTTTCTTCCACATGGTCCTAATCCACCTATAGTTTTTGCTTCATCTCTAACACCTATTTGTCTTAACTCTATTCTTGTTTTAAATATAGATGCTAAATCTTTTACTAATTCTCTAAAGTCTATTCTACCTTCTGCTGTAAAATAGAATATTAATTTATTTCTATCAAAAGTGTATTCACAATCTATTAAAAACATATTTAAATCATGTTCTTTTATTTTTTGTTGACATAATTCAAAAGTTTCTTTTGCCTTTTCTTTATTTTCAAGATATACTTGTCTATCTTCATCTGTAGCTATTCTTATAATTGGCTTTAATGGTGAAACTAATTCACTTTCATCTATTTCTTTTGGACCCACTACTACTGTTCCATATTCTAATCCCCTAGCTGTTTCTACTACTACATCTATACTTTTTTCTACCTCTAATTCTACAGGATCAAAGTAGTATATTTTTCCAGCATTTTTGAACCTAACACCCACTATCTTTATCATTTTATCACCTCATATATATTTAAAGCCATAACTTGTATACTAATGTTAAAGTTACAATTGCTTCTTATCTTTTTCTTTATATCTTCTATTATATCAATAATTTTAGATACTTGAGAATATGTAATTTTTTTGCTCATATTCTGTAAAAATGTTATTTTATCAATGTTTATTATCATACTCTTATCTACATTTTCTTTTAAAAGCATCATATCTCTAAAATAGTTTATAAGCATATCTAATATACTTATAGCATCTTTTTTATATTTTTCCATACTTGCGGGTATTTCTAAAATATCTATCATATCTTTGTCTAGCATTATTTCTATATAAGTTTGTATTTCATCTCTCATTATAGCAAATTCGGCTGATTCTGATAATTCTATAGCTTTTTCTATACTTCCCCTAGCAAAAGTAGATAATAATTGAGCTCTATTCTCATCTATTCCTTGACTAATCAAATAATTATTTAAGTCTACTAGAGATATTGGTAAAAATTTTATTATCTCACATCTAGATTTTATCGTGTCTAATAGAGCTTCTTTATTACTTGTTATTAATATTATTATAGCATACTCTGGAGGCTCTTCTAATGTCTTTAATAGGGCATTTTGAGCTTCTATAGTCATGCTCTCAGCCTGATTTATAATATATATTTTATATTGATTATGAGGTTTTACTATTATATCTGTTTGTAACCTTCTTATTTGTGCAATCTTTATACTGTTTCCATCTGGATATATATTTATATAATCAGGACTATTTTCTACATTTTCTGTATCTAAAAGTATTTTTGATAATTCTTGGCTAAGCTTTTTTTTACCTATACCATCTATTCCCTCAAACATATATGCATGATTTATTTTATTTTTTTTTATTGAATTTGTAAGATACTTCTTAGCAAAATCCTGGCCTATAATATTATCGAAATACATATTTACCTCTCCATAGACTTTATCCTATCTATTACTAAATTATAAATTTCTTCATGTATGCTATCTATGCTTCTTAATTTATCATTCTCTACGCAATTTATTTTATTCCAATTATACTTATCCGCTATATATAGAGAATTTTCATATGATTTTTCTAAGTATTTTATATCACTTTCATGGATGTCTTTTTTCTTTTCACCTGTAAATTTATTTTTTCTATTTTCCATAAGTTTTTTACTAAAGTTTACAGGTACATCTAAAAATACAACACAATCTGGCTGTGGTATTTTATACATATTAAATTCATAATCTACAAGCCAATCTAAGTACTTATCTCTTTCATCTTCATCCATTTTAGAAGCTTGATGTACCATATTAGATGTTGTATATCTATCTGCAAGAACTATTCCGCCATTGTTATAAAATTCTTCCCATTCTGTTTTAAATGAGGCATATCTATCTACTGAAAAAAATGTAGATGCTATATATGGATCTACATCCGTTGCCTTCTCACCAAATTCACCTCTTAAGTACATTTTTACTAGTGCAGATGATTCAGAATCATAATTTGGATATTCTACTTTTCTTACATTATATCCATCTTTTAATAATCTCTCATATAACTTTTTAGTTTGCGTTGCCTTTCCACTTGCATCTGATCCACTCTCTATAATTATTAACTTACCGCTCATTTTTATATACTGCTTATATTATTTTATAAAGCAGTTTCCACCTCCATATATTCTGTATTAACTATAATTGATGTTAGTTTATTTCTTTGGCCCAATTTATGGACTATTTCTATTTATTAAAATTTATCCATTATAACTATTCTCTATAATTTGTATATACCCTAAGCTAGGGTCTTTCATTCCACTTATACTCATTCCTTTTTGGTGACAAACTAAAATATAATCGATAACTTCTTTAGTTATGATTTCTCCTGGAGATACTAAACATATGCCAGGAGGATAAGGTATGATATATTCTCCACATATTTTACCTATACTATCATATATTTTAACACTTTTCTTCTCATTATAAAATGCTTCTCTTGGACTTAATTCTTTTACTGGTATATTCATAGGATAGTCTATATAGCCTATATTTTTATTACTTATATGATTTAGGCTAATATCTGCTAATGCATATTCTAAGCTCTTAAAATCCCCTCTATCGTTTCCTATTGTACATATTAATAATATTCCATAGTAATTTGACAATTCTACTTGTACATTATAATTCATTCTAAGCATCTCATCCAATTCATATCCTGTCATCCCCAATTCCTTAGATGATATGAAAATTTTTGTTCTATCATTGTCATTATATATATTTATATTTTTATATTTTTCCATATTCTTTTTAAATATATCAATCTCCTTGTTCTAATGCTGTCATAGGTAACTTATCACTTAAACCTAGATGAGCACCATGAGCCTCATCTACTATAACCATCATTCCTTTACTATGAGCATAATTACAAATTGTTTTTAAATCATATACTTTTCCATAGTAAGTAGGATAAGTTAATAGTATTGCCTTTGCATCTAAGTTTTTATCTATTGTGTCTATAGCATCTTCAATCTTTATCCCCATTAATATATTAGTTTTATTATCAATTTGTGGATATATGTATGCAGGTTCTATATCTCCAAGGATAAGTGTGTTTATAACTGATTGATGGCAGTCTCTATTTACAATTATTTTATCTTTTGGATTACATACAGACATTATAGCTGCCTGTATACCACACGTACTTCCATTAACTAGATAATATGTATTTTTACTGTTAAAAACCCTTGCTGCTCTCTCTTGAGATTCTTTTATTATTCCTTCTGGAGAGTGTAAATTATCCGTACCTAATATTTCAGTTGTATCCATTTTATAAAGACTCTCTAATATATTAGAATAACCTAATCTATCATATATCTTTCCTAATTTATGACCTGGAACATGAAATGAAACTAGATTATTATTAACAATTTCACCTAGTTGATTTAAAATAGATTTTTTCATATTTATCTCCTTATATTAAAAGCCGTTGATGTAAATTATATCAACGGCATAGTCTTAATTAAATAAAAATTGTGTTTTTGGATTTATAATGTCTTGGATTTATGTCTATAGACAATAAAAAAAGACTACGTGGCTACGTGCTAC
>PPYF01525948.1_pt1 | contig 13889 bp, 15 predicted proteins | sample 1559871 | NCBI WGS metagenome assembly PPYF01 (sample SAMN08240021, study PRJNA423297) | Human gut metagenome, whole genome shotgun sequencing project. | reverse complement strand
GGATGGAGTGATGAGTATCTAACTAATTTGATAAACACCTTTATTAAAGCGTTTTAGCTCGTGCGTTTTCCCTGTTTGCCGTAGAGTTATCAATGATTCACTAACGTGGTTTAATTAAATAACAAAGGTCATCTAATTGAATGACAATTGTAGTTTGAGTGAACCACGATAGTGGTTCGTTGATAACTCTAAAGGTTTTGTATGAAAAGTATTCATTATAAAGACGTTAACTGCTTATGGCTATACTTTACGATTGGTATGAGAATCCCGGTGAGTCCGACGATTCGGAAGAGAAAGGCTTGCATCCCCGCATTTTTTTGAATGGAAAGCTGGGGATGGACAAACTGTGCCGGATGATTCACAACCGCAGTTCCCTTTCTGTGGGTGATGTGAAAAATGCGTTCGAGATGCTTGCCCAAATCTGTGGCGAGGAACTGTGTGAAGGGCGTGAAGTGCATATTGAAGGGCTCGGCTATTTTGCCCCTATCTTGAGAAGCACGGAGAAAGTGACTCGTAGCACTAAGAACAAATCGTTGAAAATGGAGTTGAAAACAATCGGTTTTCGTCCCGATGCCCGTTTGAAAGGTGAGCTTAGAGGTGTCAAGGTCAGCCGGAGCAAGTATGCACGCCACTCGGAATCCTTGTCGGAAGTGGAGATAGATATGCGATTGAAGGAATATTTTACCGAGCATGATGTAATGCTTCGTTACGATTTTCAGGAAGTGTGTTGCATGACACGGACTACGGCGAACCGTCATCTCCGACGATTGCAGGAAGAAGGGAAATTACGGAATATAGGTAAACGCATGCAGCCGATTTATGTACCTGCGGCAGGGTATTACGGGGTGTCGCGCGAATTGGTGCGACGGTAGGTTGAACTGGCTTGAGGGATGCATTTGCGGTATGAAGGTGAAAGCCGTGCAGGGGAAATATAGGAGGCTTGTAGTGTCGCTTTCACCCGCTTTCGTGCTCTGGGCGGGTGTTTTAGGAAAAAGGTGGAAGCGGTGAAAGGGCAGTCACCTCGTTGGATAATAGGTGACTTATTTTGTCTTGTGAAAAAGATTTTTGAGGATGATTGGCTATGTGGATAATCTTTTCGCTATATTTGTGATTCAAGAACACAAGATAAAATGAGTCATGAAATTTTCGATTTATCCTTTTAAGCAATTACTGTCAGGTGGTGTACTCTGTTGTTTGATTCTGATGACCGCCTATATATTTCAGGCCTTTTTCCCTGAAATGTATGTTGATGCATTTTCATCTTCTATGCATCTATTGATGTGGCTGATCCTTTTTGTGGGGGCGTTATTGTGGACATTTCGTGCAAAAGGAGAGCGTATCGGAATTTCTGAAGTAATAGACTGGCAGTTTATTGCTGCTTTTATTTTGATTACGGCAGATGAAATTTATATGATAATGCCGAAGGAAATTCATATGGAAATAGCACCTGTATTGTCGGAGTATACTATTCCCGTGTTGGCCGTTATTGGTATAATGGTAGCCGCTACAATAAAAGTCTCTATTACATTGTATCACAAGTTGGCGGATGAACGTCGGCAGGCTATTCTTCAAACTCAAAAAATACAGCAATTACTTGATTCTCCACCGACTGGACAGAAGGATATTATTCTCCTTCGCAAACTTATTGAAAATCGGTCTATCGCCCAATTTTCAGCCAAAGACTATATTTTGCTGGTAGAAGAATGTCGGATGATTGATCCCGAATTTTTTGTTTGGTTGAAGAAGCAAGACTGTCAACTTCCACCGCGGGATATTGTACTATGTGTACTTATTCGGATGCATAAAACGAAAGAGGAAATATTAACCGTCTTTTGTATTACTGACGGAACTTATCGTACAATGAAGTCTCGTGCCCGAAAGCGTCTGGGGATTGGCGATGAGGAACTGGAGTCTTTCCTGCAAACAGCGCTAAAACAATAACTTTTGTAAGGTACCTGCCAATCGTATAAATGTGTCAATAATAGTCAAACTCCCACCCATGATGATATAATAGAACCACACTCTTTTATTAGAGTATGGTTCTTGTGGAAATATACTGATAGCTCCTGCTACAAGTGCTATGCGTGCAAGAAGTTCGAAGAAGATAATGAGGAAATCTTGAAATGTGTAGTTTAGGTTGTCAATAAAGCAATCTAGATAACACATTGCAATGCTGGTAAGCCACATTACATTATTTAGAACTAGATATATAATTATCTTTTTATACATTCTTCGTATGCTCTATCAGACGCTCTTTTGCTTCTTTCATATTTGGCTAATGCTTGCGTGTAACAATAATTATTTGTAGAAGACTCTTGTCTACATTTTATAATGGCATTATCGTAATCAGCTTGTGCTTGTGCATACGCTGCTTGTCTTTTTGCTTCACAGCTATTAGCATCTCCGCCTTCAGTGCGTGTTTTTATGAGTGTTTTACCTGTAGATTCATGGCTCTCGGCATACTGTCTGAATAGAGATATACGTTCATCTTCGCTTAGTCTGGAGAATCCGGTGTGTAGAAGTAAGTTTTCCTTAGCTTCATTCATCTGTTGAAGTTCTTGTTCTAAATTCGCTTTTTTGATAAACTCTTCCATGTAATCATCATTGTTTAAGTTTTCCATGAGTTTTCCATACTCTTCTTCACTCAGTGTTGAAGTGTAAGCCTGAAATTTATCTGATAAGAGTTTACTACTCCTTTCAAACTCCCAAAATTCATCAGAAATAGCAATAGAGTCAATAAGTAAATTCGCATTATTTACTATGTCTGATGAAAGTGCGGATTTTTCGGGTATTCTGTTTCCTTTTATTTGTAGTTCGTCAGAACAATATTCGTCCGTGCTGCAGCTATAAATAACAAAGATTGTTGCTAATCCACAGGCAAGTGCCATTGCATAATACAAAAAATGTCTTTTCTTTCTCATGATTATAAGTGTTTGGTTAGATTTAGAGTGTAAAGTAACGAAAAAAAATATTCTAAGGATGATTTTTTTTGAAAAAAATAAGGACGTATTTAGCTTTGATACATATTACAGTGTTACAATATTGTATTAAATTAAGAGATAGAAAGCTGTGAGAATCTTTTCTGGATTGGTTTAGCGACTTTATGAGTGTAACATTTATGAGAATAGAAGTAGACCTGTTCTGAAAAGGATAAGTTGATTTTTCCAAAGAACATGAAAGCCATTTTATATTGTTACAATATTAGAGAAATATGAAAAAATATTGTGCTAGAATCCTCTCTGGGCTTTTGTAAAGCTTGAATGAGTGTAACACTCTCTTGTATTGTGTAAAAATAGCTCATACATTTGCAATAAAATAGTACAGACAATGTATCCTGTTGTGTGATATTCATGTATGCTATTTGAATAACTAATTAAATCTAATAAAAAAGAGTATGAATTTGAATTTAAAAAAAAAGGTTTCGTGCTTTGGTGCTATTATTTTTATCGCCGGCATGAGTGTGGCTATTTCTAGTTGTAGTTCTGATGAAGATGGCTCTGATAACAGAACTAAAAATGCACTAATGGATTCTGTTGCAGAGTCTGATGAATTTATTGATTTTGTGGATATGAGTGAAGTCTTGTCCAAAAAGACATTATCTTATACCTCTACTTTATCTCAAGAAGAGTTTGACGAGCTTGTGTATAATTTGAATAATGATGATTATATGGAAGAATTTGTGACTAAAGCTAATATTAAGAATGAGATATCAGCAATCACAAAAGCAAAGGAAAAACTTTTAAATAATACAGATTTTTTAAATTTGAATGAAACGGAGCGGACTAAGCTTTTTTTAGAAACTGCGAAGCGAAATTCTTCAATTATGTTGAAAACTCGTTCGGAAATGACTTCTAATGAGTGTGACCAACGAAGAGCTCAAGACTACTCATGGGCTAGAGCTCAAGCAGATATCGCTCTGATAGGTTGTACATGCTTATGGGAGATACCAATTGCAGCCTGCGCATGTTATGCGCTTGCTATGGCCAATTATGCAAACGATATAAGACTTGCGGATAGAGCTTATGAGGATTGCATGAGAAGTATTCACTAGAATTAGATACAGACTAAACAAATGAAACGTTATTATATTGCGTTATGTCTTTTATGTTTGTTTGACATAATAATCATTGCAGTAGATATCTTCTATCGAATAGATACTCTGTATTCTTCTTTAGGCAGTATATCAGTATGGGCAATGTTACTGTTTATATTGGCAAAAATAAACTTGAATAAAGAAAAAAAAAGTATCTGGATTTATTTGTCAATGTTTTGTATAGTTCTGGTGATATTGATGATTATTTATAGAATGATAAATAATTTAATATAAGAAAAAATCCAAAGTCGGATTTATCTCTCTCTTCTATAAGTATCTGCTGATAGGTGAATTTGACTTTGGAATATTGCAAATATTTGAACCATACAATTTGTAAGGATGGAGTAAAATGATAAGAACATCTCATTATCTGTTTGAGTATATTATTTTACAGGCAGAATGAACAGAAAGATACAGGGAGATCTGTATATGGTTTTATCATTGTTATTTCTTGCTTTTTGCAGGCAATGTTCGGGTCTGGAGCTACCCTCGTCCAATATAACAAGAAATAGTAGATTATGATAGGATTTGAAATATATATTAACGATGAAAAGCCTATAATAATGGCTTCAGATCGTGTTGTATCTGTAATACTCGGGTATGGTTATCCTTTGGGCTCTACTATTAGTTTGATTGGTCGTGATTGTTCTAATGATCTTACTTGGCTTAAAGGTAAGCCGGAGATTGGTGATAAGATAATAATAAAAGTTATTGAGACTGATGAGGTGTCGCCATGTAAAAAGACGAAATGTGACAGGGAATGGATGATACAACAGTATGAACGACTCAAAATTAAACTTCAAGAGAAAGGACTTATATAGGATGAAAGGAATTATTGTAAAATATAAAGATAAAGTATGCAAAGCTGGTGTTCCTCACAGTGGGACACTTTTCACCGCTGATATTACTTGGCATAGTGGTGCATATTGGAGTGTTGGAGGTTTGAAAATGCCTGAAGAAGTACACCTTATATGGAATGGCAGCATATTAGAGGTGGGAGATGTAATAGAAGTGGAAGTAGCTGAATTTGATGAGGCTTCAACACCTGTTACAGACGAAAAGCACAGTTCTCTGATAGAAAAGATGTCGGAGAGAGTAGAGGATTATTCAAAAGATTTAGAACTTTATTATCAGTTGAAAAAAGTATTGGAGGATGAGAATCTGATAGAAGTGGTTGATGATTGATTTTGAACGTTTTTGTTCAAAAAGTGATAGAAATGTTTGTAAAATACAAAGATGATTTTTTAAAATAATTTGTTATGTAGCTGAGTTACATATCGTTTGACTCAGTTATATACTATAAAACCTTTGAAATATGAAACTATATTTTTTCCTTTTGCCATTCCTTTTCGTGGGTGTTTGCCATGCCCAAAAGGTAACTCGTGTTAATAGTAATCGGATTACCGTAGAAGGCGACACGATTATATATTTTGATGCAGAGCAAAGACCTATAACAGAACAGGCGCATTCTGACTCTTTAGAAACGGGTAAATATATCATTTCTATCAAAGGAACGGATGAAATAACGGAAATTCACTTAACTTATAAGCATCCTAAGCTTGAGACATTAATTGGTAAAACGCTTCCTCAGATTGATTTAGTTGATATGAGTGGAAAACCCGTTAAAATGGGTGAATCTGATATTACGGTTATATGTTTTTGGAACAGGCATTGTCGCCCTTGTATACGGGAACTTACAGCTTTAGATATACTTGCCGAAGATTATCCGGATATTCGATTTGTAGCACTGACGCCCGATTCTAGTGGAGAAGTAAAAAGGTTGATGGGGAGATTGAACCTAAAGTGGGAAAATATAATTGTTGTTCCCGGTTATAAAGACGAATTTGATGATATATTACATATTTATGTATATCCCTCAAATGTTATTATTGATAAAAACAGAATTATCCAAGGAGCAACAGTCGGAGGTGATACACGGAAACTTTTGAGGTCATTGGAAAGATTGAGTGGAGCTTCTAAAAAATGATTGTTGGAAATAGGTAAAATGATAAGAATATCTCATTGTCTGTTTGCTATATTGTGTTTAGGCAGTCTCTTTGTCTATTCACGACAATTTACGGATTCATATATTGTTCCTAAATGGTGCTTCGTTGTGTTTGCGCTATTAGTGGTGTTAGTATATGAAGCTGTTAACCTATTGTTTGGTAGGTGGAATAAGCAGTCTGAGATGGGGAAATCAGTGTATGGCTTTGTTGTCGTTGTCTCTTGCTTTTTGCAGGCAATATTCGGAATAGTTCAGTTTTTCGGCTTCTTTCAGGTGTCTACTACTTTTGGGGTTACGGGGAGTTTTGACAATCCTGCGGGCTTTGCGGCATGTCTCTGTGCAGGTTTTCCTTTTGCAGGATTCTTATTGTCAGATAGTAATAAATATCTCCGGTATGTAGGAGGATTGATAGGATTGGTAATTGCGGTAGCTGTGGTTCTGTCGCAATCAAGAGCTGGCATTATGAGTATTGCTTTCATTTGTTTCATATTTCTGAATATGAAGTTCTTTCATAAGAGGTGGATGAAGTATCTTTCTTTAGTCTGTTTCGCCTTATTATTGTCAGGATGTTACTGGATGAAAAAAGATTCCGCTGATGGCAGGTTGCTTATTTGGCGATGCAGTGTAAATATGGTAAAAGATGCACCGTGGTTGGGACATGGGATAGGTAGTTTTGAGGCTCGCTATATGGATTATCAAGCAGATTATTTCCGCCAACATGGGCAGAATCGTTATTCCATGTTAGCTGATAATGTGAAACATCCTTTTAATGAATATCTGGTAGTTCTCTTGAATTTTGGATTTGTCGGCTTGTTGATGATATTTGCAATGATAACTTTGTTAATATACTGTTATAAAAAACATCCTTGTCTGGAGAAACGGATAGCTTTTTATTCCCTTATATCAATAGGTGTATTTTCGTTTTTTTCTTATCCGTTCACTTATCCTTTTACGTGGATTGTTGCGCTTTTGTGCATTATTATCCTTACAGAGGAGTATAGTGTTATGATTCTTGACTGTCCAATGATAAAGAATACTGTATGTATCTTCATTCTTCTTTGTTCAATTGGGGGAATTTACATGTTTGTGGAACGTATAATAGCGGAAAAGGAATGGGGAAATATATCCGGACTTGCGCTTTGCGGAGCGTCAGATAAGATTCTTCCGGATTATGAAAAGTTAGAGAAGAAATTTGAAGATAATCCCTATTTCCTTTTCAATTATGCAGCTATACTTTTGGATAATAAACAATATGAGGAGGGTTTGAAAGTTGCACTGCAATGCCGTAAGTATTGGGCAGACTATGATTTGGAACTTATAATCGCTGAAGACTACCAGAAATTGGATAAATATGAGTTGGCGGAGAGATATTATGACAATGCATCTATGATGTGTCCTTCCCGCTTCGTACCTCTTTATAAGTTGTTTCATTTATATAAGGAGCTTGATAACCGTAAACGTATGTTGAGCGTTGCCGGGATAATTATAGATAAGCCTATGAAAATTAAAACTTCTACTGTTCGGATGATGAAGAGGGAAATGGAGAGGGAACGAGCGCGATTATTGATTGAAGAAAATGGTAAATGATATCCATATAAATAAGATTGAATATGAGAAAGAATAGCCTTATTATTGTTTTTTTTCTGTTTCTGCTATTAGGCTGTACAAGTGAGGTGGACAAACGTGTTGAAACTGTTTTGTCAATTTCTGGGTCGAACAGGACGGAATTGGAAGCTGTTTTGGATCATTATAAGCATGAGCCTCGGAAATTGAAAGCTGCAAAGTTCTTGATTGCGAATATGCGGTATCATCATTCGTTTTATTCTTTCAGGAATCCCCGGCAACACCCGTTATTGGACTCATTGACAAGAGCCGCGGACTCTCTTTTCTATCATTCAGTGTATGTGGCTACTGATAGTTTTCATAATGGGAATATACAAAAAATGATAGATAGTGTTCGTATTGGATTCAGAGAACAGAATGATGTCAGAGTATCGGAGCAATCTGTCAAAACATTCTGGAAAGAAGATTATGATTTTAATTGGATCACAGCCAAGCAATTAATCAATCATATAGATCATGTTTTTGAATGGAGGAAACAAATAGACGGCATACGGCGGTTGTCCGTTGAGGACTTTTACGAGTATATCCTTCCTTATCGAAGTATACCCGATTATTCCCTAATTGACTTCTCGGATGTCCATTCTGCATTTATGGATAAATATCTGGCAGATATTAATAAGGATTCTGTGCAGGAAGCGATTCAGCGATACAACTTTGTAATATATCAGTTACGTAAGTTTTTCCCGTTGTATCCTTATGGAGAAGAAGTCGGTTATCAGGAACTTTTCTTTAATGGCTTTCATGACTGCATTCCGATTGCAAGTTATGGTGTGTCTATATTGAGGGCTTGTGGCATACCTGCTGCTGTGGAGTTTAATGCATGTTATAGACAGTTTCAGGGAAGGCATTATCATGGAGTAGTATTAGATAAAAACGGGAATTGGCTGGCGTTTAATCCGGAATCATCAATACCGACTAGTGACAATAGTTCTTTTAAAACGAAAGACATACTGAATATTTATCGTTTTATGTTTTCAGAACAAAAAGATACTCCTTTCTTTCTGGAAAAGAATGGTGAGTATATTCCTGAGCTCTTTGATTCTCCATTTCTGAAGGATGTAACTTCACACTTATTGAAGACCGTCCCTTTGACTCTTTCTTATCAGGAGACTGGAAATAACAATCTTGCATATCTTGCCGCTTTTAATAGCGGGGTGTCATCTGGTATCATTCCCGTAACTTGGGGGGAAATAAACCGTATGGAGCGCAATGTCACTTTCTCATCCGTAATTCCTGACAGATTTTATTTCCCTGTCTATTATTCACCATTTGGCAAATCATTTTCTTTTGGAGAACCTTTCTATTTGAACAAGGAGGGGAAAATAGAGAAGACCCATATAGGAAAAAAGATTAATAATGTGACATTACTTCGTAAATTTCCCATGAAGCAAGGTTTGGTGGATAAGGCCATAAAGTTGATTGGAACAGTCGTTTTGGCGAGCAATAAGCCGAGGTTTCACTCTTGTGATACTGTTGGGATAATTACTGATACACTGCACCCTTATTTTCAGGACATAAAGCTTGACATGCGCAAAGGTCCCTATCAATATTATCAGATAAAGACTACAAATGAATATCCCCATGCTGCTTTGTCGGAGCTGGAATTTATAACCGACATCCGATATGGATATAAAAATACCATTCCTGCCTCTTCTTTACCTGTATTTTCGCCTGCGGATACTTTGGTTGGAAATACATTTGAAGTTCGGCTTATGGATGAACCTTTGGAACGGATTAAATGGAAGGCTGAATATGATGGTAATCCACAGACATCTCCGGAGCCTTATCCGACTATACGTTTTATGTTGAAGAAACCTCAGTTTGTCACAAAAGTACGAATGATGCCATTGAATGCTGACAATGGTATTATAGCGGGCAATCAATATGAGTTGTTCTGTTGGGATAATGGCAAATGGAAGAAAATCCTGAGTCAACAGGCTAAGTATAACTATATTGCGGTCAGTGTTCCGTCCGGTTCACTCTTATGGCTCAGGAATCTGACGAGAGGAAAAGAGGAACTTCCATTCTATATGGATGATAACGGACAGCAGAAGTTTATTTATATGCAGTAATAGTCAGAGGAAGTTGATGAAAACCGTATGACATTTCTTTGTCTGATAATTAAATATTTCCTATCTTTATAGAAAATATTCTTTTTAGGATCGTTTGACGGATATTGTTGATAATTGAAAAATGACACACTTATGAAACACAAAGCGTATTTTATTATTCTGGTAGTATCTCTGATACTCACTTTTGCAGTTGCACCATTGCGTATGTTCCAACTTTTTGAGAATCCTCCACTTTATTTGGGCACATTGATACGTGGAGTAATCTTTTGGGGAGTGACTGTTTATTTTCTTGCCAAATATAGTAGTATAGTGAAGCCATACAAAATTGTATTGTTGGTGTTACTGGCGGACTTACTACCGGATATTATTGTCAGGGTGTTTATGGGGCATTTCATTATCGCATTGCCTTCATTCCCTGATACTATTTTACAGATAATAGTCGTTTTATCAGGTTGGTGGTATGCCCGGCTCAATAACATAGGAAAGGTGACGCTGGCAATAGTAAATTTATTGGTCTGTGCTGCTATATCTTCTTATGGCTTTATCATTTGGAATGAGTTGGACTTTGTTAAAGATAGCAGGTTTGATAAATTGGAGGTTGTTGAAATCTTAAAACAAGCAGATTCTTCTTTGCTGTCGGATAGTATCACAACTTATTTTCGGAATAAAAACCAGATTGTTTATGTCGGTGGCGAAAACGATGAGGCAAATGAAATAGGATTGTCTTTCTTGCAGAAAGTACAGGATGAGTTTAAAGGAAATAATGAGGTCGCTGTATTATCTCTGATTTGTCTTGACAAGCTTGAAGATCGGAATCAAAAAACTCAATTTTCAAAAGAGACAAAGTTTCCGATTGTTTACATTGATAAAGATAAGTCTTGTCTCAATAGCTCTGCTTTATATCAATGGTATGCGATAGATAGAAACGGAGTAATTAGAGTTAGAGAAAAGGTACATTTTCTGGGAAATAATGATAACCGGAAAGAACAGAATGAATTACAGTTTCTAAAGAAACTCATGGCATGGCTAGACTAAGAATAGAAAAGATGATAATATGTTTTATTTAATAAAGAAAATTCGATAATTATGAAAAACTTTTTTCCTTCCCAGGTAATAGTGTGTGTAATTGCACTGTTTACTTTAACTTTGCCGGTTTCTGCACAAAACCCGAATGCGACAGATGAATACAAAGAAACATTGAAGAAGATAATGGAGCTTTCCGGAACTGCGGCTACTACGGACGACCTTTATCCGAAAATGCTTTCTGTAATGAAACTTAATGCGCCGGGAAAAGATGATGCCTATTGGAATGAATTTGCTAAAGGTTGGAAAGAAAAAATAGAAAATAGGGTGATTGAAATATGTACGCCTGTTTATAAGAAACATTTGACATTGGAAGAACTGAAAGCAGTTGCCGCGTTTTATGAATCTCCTGTCGGCAGAAAATATAAAGAAAGCTCATTGGCTGTGATGCGTGAAGCAATGCCATTATTGGTACAGGAGCTCCAAACAGGAATGTTTAAGGAGTTGAGGCCTGACATGGATAAACAAATGGCCGGGAACAAACAGGCAATGACAGAGTATGAGCAAAAAAGAAAACGTGATAAAGAATTGTATTCACAGGCTTATATGCTTCCGAAAGATAGTATAGTCGTAGTCCCCGGAAAAGTCTATAAGAACGGAATGTCTACAACTCCTTCATTGTACTCGATTGAGAGAAGAAAGAATGATACTAAAGTTACATTCGTACAACCTGTTTATTGGGATTCGCAATGGTTGTATTATAGTCCGGGATTCAAGATTATAGATAAAGAAAGTGGTGACGAATATAATGTGAGAGGATATGATGGTGGGGCCTCTATGGATAAACTGTTGACTGTTGAAGGGTTTAATCATAAATATATTTATATCAGTCTCTTATTTCCGAAATTGAAGAAAAGTGTGAAGGATATTGATATCCTTGAATTGCCTCATGCAAAGGATAAGGAACTATTGCCTTCTAATGACGACGGAAAGGCTAAATCATATTTTAATGTAAGGGTGAAGGACTACCAGGTTTCTTCCAGGAAAAAAAATAAAAAGGTCTATTTCTAGTTTAAGCGGCTGGTGGAACCTCAAATGCATTTGCCATTCCACCACTGTATTTTCGGGTAGGCAAAGTGACTATCCGGAAATACTGAGCCGCCTTATAGTTATATACTTCTCTCCGATGTAAATTTGAAGTCGTATTCCGGCTCGTTATCTTCTTTTATTAGAGGTCTTATCGTCCCTTCAAGAATCATGGATTCGGCAGAACCTAATGCCGGCAATTTCAAAATATTATATCCCGTTGCTGCTTCTCTTACAAACTTTTCATTTTCATCACTACAGATAATCAGTGTATTCTTCGGATTATATAACATAGGGGCTTCTGTCAACAACTTTTCCAGACGCATAAAGGCTTTAAGATTGGTTTTTGGATTTACTGAAATTACATGGATATATGATGGCTTCCATGCTTTATTCAGATTTTCGTTTTTAATAAGGGCGGTTGTTTTCGTGTCGTATGTATGGACGGTAACTTTACTTGTAATATGCCGGATGGGAGTTTGTGCATAGGTGAAACCTAAAGTGATGCAAAGTAAGCATAGTAATAAAATTCTTTTTTTCATGGTTCTATTTTTTATTAGTTTAAAGTGGCATTGGTTTATGCTTTTGAGCCTTTCTTATATAAATACACTTGAAAAGAAGCTATCCCCACAACGGGAAAGTATAAAAAAGTTAAATGCCATAAAGAAGCTTCGGTAGTAATGAAAAAACCACTGGCAACTTTGTGTTGAAAAAGCTGTTAGTGGTTTGTATTAAGTAAAGTAGATGCGATGATAATCAATAAAGAGTATAATCAAGGCGGCGTGGTTAAATCAGAAGTCCGTCCAATAACTCCAGATAGATTCCGATAGCTTCCTCTATCTCTTTTAGCATGATATATTCCTCTGCCGTGTGCGAGCGTGAAGAACGTCCCGGTCCTATTTTTACCGATGGGAAGGACATTAATGCCTGGTCGGACAGGGTGGGAGAGCCGAACGGAACGCATCCCAATTTTACCGCTTTCCGTACGAACGGGTGCTTTTCGTCAATCCGTGAAGAATTGAGACGATACGAACGAGCCTTGGCATCACAAGCGATATGTTTCTTGATTTCGGCAAATAGTTCTTCGTTGGAATAAAGCTCATTGCTGCGAATATCAACTACGAAAGTGCATTTGTCGGGGACAACATTATGTTGCGTACCTGCATTGATTACAGTCACACTCATTTTTACAGCACCCAGCAGTGGGGATTCTTTTTCAAAACGATAATCGCGGAACCAGGCAATATCATTCAATACCTTATATATAGCATTGTCTCCTTCATTGCGTGCCGCATGTCCAGCTTTGCCTGTTGCGGTGACATCCAATACCATCAGCCCTTTTTCAGCAATCGCAGGTTGCATCTCCGTAGGTTCGCCTACGATGGCGAATGAAACGGGCGGAAGCCCCGGCAATACACTTTCAATTCCATCTTTTCCCGAAACTTCTTCTTCGCAGGAAGCGAGATAAATCAGATTATACTTCTGCGAAGTACGACATAGTTGCAGGAACACCTGTAACAGAGAAACAACGCTGGCACCGGCATCATTGCTTCCCAAACCATACAGTTTGCCGTTTTCTTCACGTGGAGTGAACGGGTCTTTCCGCCAGCCGTTGACCGGTTTCACCGTGTCAATGTGAGAGTTAAGCAGGATAATCGGCTTTTTCAGGTCGAACATCGGACTGAGGCACCATACATTGTTTCCCTTGCGTCCGGTCTGCATACCTTCCATTTCGATATAATTTTGCAGAAAGTCGGCTGCCTGAGTCTCTTCCCGGCTGATTGAGGGAATACTAATTAAAGATTTAAGCAGGCTTACAGCCTCTGTTGCCATATACGGAATATCATATTTCATAGTGTAAATCTTTTATCTATTGCCATAATATTTGCACAAAGATAGTCGTTTTGCGCAATAGTTTCAAATAAAACTAATACCTTTGTACCATATTTACTAATACAAAGAGTATGACTTATCATCATTTATCTGT
>PPYF01268520.1_pt1 | contig 13891 bp, 14 predicted proteins | sample 1559871 | NCBI WGS metagenome assembly PPYF01 (sample SAMN08240021, study PRJNA423297) | Human gut metagenome, whole genome shotgun sequencing project. | reverse complement strand
CGCGGAGCTGTGGAATCCCCAACTGCCCGGAGAGGCGGAAACCGTAACAGGCGGCACCTACACCGCACAGTATACGAAGAACAGTGGCGGTAAAGTTTTGTGGTATCAGGAAATCTATCTGCAAAACCCAGACGGTACCTTTAGTCGTTGGAGTTATGGCCATGGTGGCTTCGCCAAAGCAAATACTACGGTGCGGATGGACTTGACGGCGTTTGACGGTCAGAAAACCGCCTGGGGAGATACATTAGGTGTAGAATATGTATTTGATGCAGATAATGCGAAGAACAGATTGTCTGATATTGTTGAAAACGCCGGAAAGCAGACACCGCTCTGTGCTTATTATAAACGAGCACCGCATACAGTAACATACCAGTATGAGGGGACAGTCCCGGATGGGGCTCCAACTGTACCGGCAAAGGTGGACTCTTGGTATGGAGCCAATGTCTCGATTGCAGAGCCCCCCACACTGGCAGGTTATGTGTTCTCCGGCTGGACAACGGACACCGCGGGTGCAGTGATCGACAAGGGCATCCTGACTATGCCCAATACCGATGTTGTATTGAAGGGCATTTGGACAAAGGATGTGGCTACAACTGCTATGGTGACCTTCCGAATCGCTAACGGTACCTGGGCAGATGGCTCTACGGCAGATAAGCAAATACTCATCCTTCTACACGAGGGTAAGGGTACGCTGGATGCCGCCGACATTCCCACCGGCATGAAAGCCGATAGCGGCTATACCGGCGGCACATGGGACCGGCAGCCCGATACCACTGCGGATGCCGTGACTGGCAACTTGCTTTATACCTACTCGTTCCACAGAGACGGCGGCCATGGAGGGAATGGTGGCCACGGTGGGAGTACACGTTATACTCTCACCTATGTGTCCAATGGCGGCACGGAATATAAAGCTGAGCGGTATAGCTCCGGCACCACGGTGAAGCTCAGCAAAACTCCCGTGCGCGAAGGCTATCATTTCACCGGCTGGTACGCAGACAAGAACCTCACGGACAAGATCGACCGCATTCAGATGACCAAGAATAAAACCGTGTATGCGGGCTGGGAAAAGAACGCCTCGGAGCTGCATATCCCTGATATGCTCAATGGTGATGACCATTTTGCCTATGTGGCCGGGTATACGGATGGTACAGTCCGTCCAAATGCTAAGATCACCCGGGCCGAAGTGGCTATGATCTTCTACCGGCTGCTGGATGAAGATGTGCGTGCAGCAAATGAAACCGATAGCAACTCTTTCTCGGATGTGACCAATGGCATGTGGTTTAATACCGCGGTTTCAACAATTGCCAGACTGGGCATTGTGAAGGGCCGCTCCGCAGAAATCTTTGATCCAAATGCGCCAATCACTCGTGCTGAATTTGCAACAGTCTGTGCCCGTTTTGACCATTCCAGCGTAGAAAGTGATAAGAGCTTCTTCGATATTCATGGACATTGGGCAGAGACGTTCATTGAGCATGCCGCCGCACTGGGCTGGGTCAACGGCTATATGGACGGTACATTCCACCCTAACGCCACAATCACCCGCGCAGAGGCCATGGCAATGATAAACCGTGTCTTGGGTCGGCTGCCAGAAAGCGAAAAAGATTTGCTCTCTGGTATGAAGACCTGGCCGGATAATGCAGACCCCAGTGCATGGTATTATCTGACCGTTCAGGAGGCCACCAATAGTCATTCATTTGAGCGGAAAGAAGATGGGGTCCATGAGCGGTGGATCAAATTGAAGTAATAGTAATGTCTGTACTGTAAGGAAACAGCAAGAAGGGTTCCCTGCATATGCAGGGAACCCAGGGATTTATCCCTGGGTTTATACTGCATTAGTAAACAGAATCTATGGAGATATAATGCTTTTGCAAGCACAACCTTTCCAGATATGTTAGGTTCTAGAAAAGATAGGGTGGTGTCCTGTTGAATGAAGCATACCCAAATATGTGGATGCCTGTAAGCTAGAATCAAGGGAACTGTTCTGAAATCACGTTCATTTTGCACCATAAAACAGCTCCGTGCCACTATTGGCATGGAGCTGTTTTATATTACAGTATGACAGTATAGACTGGTTCAATGTTCAGTTACATAGCGGTGCATGGTGGCAAGCAGAATATCTAGAACAGCGTCATTTTTTTCCTCAAACAGATAGGGCGCGTATTGTATCATTCCGTAAGAGAGATAGATCATAGCGGATAGGTTGCTGAGTACCTTTGGGTCGCAGATAGTGGGGTCTTTCCCCAACAGTTTGACCACTCGAATATAATGTGATTCTTCAAAATCCCGGAACTGCTTCCACTGCGCCTCACTCACTTTGGAATGAATATAAAACATGTCCATATAGTTGATTGTACTGGCCTGGATAAAGAGTTCTTTATAGATCTGGCTGAGTTCATCCGTTGAGGCCCTGTTACTGTGGGCGGCCGTCAGGATTTCAAGGTTTCGTGTCATCTGCCAACTGATTGCCTGCAAAAAGAATTCTTCTTTTGATTCAAAGAGTCGGTAGAAATACCCCTTGGAAGCTCCAATTAAAGTGACGAGTTCATCTACCGTGACATTTTTATAGCCACGTTCGACAATCATTTGCAACCCTTTTTCAAATAATGTATTTCGTTGTATGTCTTTTTCTATATCTGAAAATATTTTTGGCATATCGATTCCTCCGAACTGGTATCACTTTTATTATAATAGATATACTTGAGAATGTGAACTGTTTTATTCTTATAAATAGATAAAATTGACAGTTTGGATGAGTATGGTTTATCGAGCGTATAGATAGCCAAAGGTCACTTTCTTGTTATGACTATTTATAATATTAGGTCATTTTTATCTGGACATTTGAGTTGTACCGTAATATAATTAACTATATTAAAGTAGTTATAAGTTATCTCGTTTTATTTTTGCCCTATATATGACCCGATAATAAAAAAAGTCAAAAAGAGAGGGTATCAGAATGAATAAGAAAGAACTGGGTCTTGTATTAGCAGACCGTATGAATCTTACGCAGGTGGAGGCAAAGCGTTTGACAAACTCACTGTTTGATATATTGATGGAAGAGATTAGTTCTGGGGTATCCGTCAAAATATCGGGATTTGGAAGCTTTTATCTCAGACCCAAACTGCGTGGTTCGTTCCGAAGAAGGATCGTATTCCGTCCTGGGAAAACATTGAAGGCTTATGTGGAGGAAAAGGATGGGGAGCTGAGAGACTCTGCACCATCAGAGAATATATAACAAAGCTTTTTGGACATTTACGGATAGGTGAAGCGTGAAGAAAACTCTTTATTGGACACTTACCTTATAAACAAGATACATGAACTGATACCGCAAATGGACCGACAAATCCGGGTTTCTCAGGGAAACTCGTTTAGTAATATGGATTGTGATAATACAAAAAGGAGGATACCATAAAATGAACAAAGATGAGTTATCGAAACGTATTGCAGAACTATCGGGAATGCCCACAAAGGTTACCCAAATTGTATTAAATGCTTTCTGCAAAGCAGTATCTGAAGAGCTGGAAAGCGGCGGTAAGATACAGCTAGTTGGATTTGGCACTTTTTCTGTGTCAGTATCTAAGGAACGGATAGGAAGGAATCCTAGGACACAGGAAACTATTCTGATTCCGGCGCGGAATACTGTAAAATTCACTCCTGGATCAGATTTAAAGCGCTGTGTCCAACAAGGTGATACAGGGAGATAAACACTTATGTGAACCAGAAAGGAAATGTCAGTCCAGTGTGAATAATAATAGTAATATAAGACGGCTCTTTGAGGTTTCGCCCCCAAAAAATCTAAAAAGCCGTGACCGGATTCAAGAAGCATTGTTAAAGACTTTAGATACACCAGTCGCGTACACAGCAGTATATGGGTATTCTATAGATTGGGATGGTTGCACATGGACAATTTGCAATTATGCAATCGCTTGTATTCCAACGCTTGCTATGTTTATTGTAACTCCCATAGATCTCCAAGGAATAGAGACGCCAGCAAGACTATATTCAAAAAAAAATATCGAAAGTATCAAGCGGGACGGTAATTCTAGTTGGACAGTATATCTTCGAGACGAAGATGTACCAATCACCCTGGTCATCCCATCCTATGTCCCAGATATTGCTGAATGTCACGGTCAGTATCCGATTGATCAAGTAGAGGAAGCTGAGATATTCTCCCAGCTAATGGAGTGTTTCCCCCAAAAAGAACTATAAATAGCTGTATCATAAATCTAAGACGAATTTTTCAAAGGCCGCTTTCCGCTTTTGAACAGCTCGATCACTCAGCCTGTACTTCTCACACAGGCTGCTTGTGCAGGAACGTTTTGCGCTAGATAAATAGAGTTCCAGCAGTTCGCCCCGTATGGATAAGGATATTAACAAAGTCTTTTGATAAAGTGTGATTCAGATAGGTTTCATGGACTTGTGACAAAATCCAAATCAATGGAGGCACACAAAATGAAAAAGCCGGATCTTAACTTATCCTACCATGAACAAGATGGAATTTTAATGCCGAACATACAGATTTCCGACTACGCAGAGGATGACCGACCGCTAGGGCGGTACGGAAGAATGGCGCTCACTTATCTGCGTGATAATCACCCGGATCGGTATATGATTCTGAAAATGGATGGAATGCTTATGGAAACGATGCACCAAGTTCAGCAGGAGGCTACGGAGCGTATCGAGCGGTTAACTCAGCAAATGATAATTGACAATCCTATGCCGGCGACGGATGATATTTTGGAACGTACACGCCATTTGAATGATTTGAAACTTATGGCGGAGGAAATCATTTTGCAGGCTTTTGTGCTTGTAGTAAGGTAACAAGGAGAAACCCGTGAAGGAGTTCAAAACTCTTTCACGGGTTTCTTAGGTTAACGAATTGGTATCTAAGCCCGATTTGCAAATCGAACTTTTGGATATTCGGTGGATAAGATATCGATCACGAAATTTGTTCCTCCCACAATAAAATGATAAACAGTGTCAGGAACAAGGTCGTTGTCTTTTCGGAAGTTCTCTAAGAATTCCGACGATTCACTCGTATAAAAAGTCCATGCTTCATCGGGACTGGACACCCACAAGTCTGGTCGATACCTCTCGTCTGTTACTTGATAGCAAAGTACCTCCTGCCAGACCATTTCAAAGTTATATTTGGATCGTTTAGCAGGGTCGAGGTCATCCGGAAACAATGTCAAAACAAATCCCTCATTACGCCATCCGATGTCTTCCATATCATAATATGATTCCCTTATTAGCATTGGTCGTATTGCGTTTCCATTCTTGCACAATCTTGGTGATGTCAAAAGAAACCGTCGCTTGGCTACTACTACCCACAGTCGAACTGGTACTTGGAGAGGTGTATCCATTCCAAGAGGTATTGTTGTAAGTGGCACTCGATTCTGTCCATGTTGACCCAGAATATTGATTAGCATAAATAGTAGTTCGAGTTGATAGCCCTGATGCCTCTTTAATAGAAAGCGTCGCCTTTGTAATGGCATTCGCACCCAATGCTTTGTATGTTTGGTTATCGAAGAACCCTTTTATATCAATATCAACCACATAATGCAGACCGCGCTTTTGTATCATCGCATAACACTGTGCCAGCGCGTGTTCTGCGCTCCTGTTGGGACGGAAACCGTTGCTCCGCTCATGGAATTTCGCTTCGCATATCGGCTCCAGAATTTGCAGGAAGCATTGCTGGATCAGCCTGTCGGCAATCGTAGGGATTCCCAGAGGGCGAGTTTTCCCTGTGTCTCCTTTGGGGATTTCCACCCGGCGCACCGGCTGGGGCTGGTACTGCTCCAACCGCCTTTTTATATAGTGAATGAGTGCTGTGTTTGTGAACTTTGACAGGTAGCGGACAGTTTTTCCGTCCGTTCCCGCCGTTTTGCTACCCTTGTTTTTGCTGATATTTCGGTAAGCAAGTAAGATATTTTCATCAGCGGCCACCAGCTCCATCAGCACGGTAAAGCGTTTGTTTTCCGCACTTTGGGCATAGAGCCTATCCAATACCTCCTGCAAGCCGAAGTATTCAGCGTTGCGCAGTTTCGCTTTCTTTTGCAATTTCTTCACTGTCATAGTCGGCATACCTCCTTTGGGGTGTGCCTTTCTTAGTCATACTCGAACCTATGAATACTGTTCTTTTATTCTTGCTTTCAAAGCCGACTGGTGCCTGTTCCTCCACCGCCATTACAGCAGCTTCAACGGTCGCGGCACCGCTCTCAGTTGGATAAAGGCACGTTATACAGTCTGCTTTCCGTGCTAGCACTTCACAGCGCCGCAATGCACTCCATGCTCCAACCTTTCCACGTTCCAATATTCCTATCTGTGCATATACCTTTAGGTGGCCCCTTTAAGCCAGTGCGCTTGGGCGGCGCCTGTAACGCCGCAGGGAGTTTCATACTAACAACTCTTACTCGTCCCCACGCACACCGCCATAGGCGGCAACCGCATTTCTGCGGCTCATTCGTCTTGACCCGTACATTCAGGGCTTCGTCAGTGCGTTCCACCGCACATCCTCACCATGGGCATTTTATAGACCCCCGGCGTATCATCTGCACACCCCACCGCTGGGGCGCTTTCCTCGGCTTGACCTGTTAGGGCAGACTTCCGCCGACTTCCGCGCGCTCTCGGACACAGTGCGTCTTTGCGCTTGCACCATGCCCGGCGCAGTCTTAGGGCAGGCGTTTCAGGGCGTTACCCCATCATTCCACCTGTCGGAATATCAGTTCTATGAAACTGATTTGTTCTCGAAACTCCTTTCAATTTTCTTATTTTTTTCTCAGCTTCACGCCTAACCTTTTCAGTTAGGAACGTGTCGCACCATTGGCGAACTCGTCCATGACAAAGTGGACATGGACGGGCAGGCGTCCGCCGTGTACCACATCTGCCTGATAGTAGAGTTGCTGGAACAGTTGGGTGTAGAGCATACCGACGATGAAGTTAAAACTGCTGTCATTGTCGGGGATAACTGCGAAAATGGCGGTCTTTTTCTCGCCTAAATTCCACAGCTCCATCTCATCTGTCTGCGTCATACCAGTCAGAGATTCCAGGTTGAATTTTTCTAACCGAGCCACCAACGTGATTTGAATGGATTTCAGAGTTTTTCCACTGCCGGAGCGGTAGTTGCGGTAATATTTCAGGGCAATATGGTCAGGGTTCTGCATCTCCAAGCGGTCAAACAGTTCATCCAGCGGAGAGCGATACTCATCGTTGTCCTCCCGGATCTCGCCAGCCCGGATCATCTCCATCACCATAGGGAAATTCTGCTCATCCTCCGGGGCTTCGTAGTGGAGATAGAACACCAGGGCCAGCAAAAGCATCTGCGCCGCCTGGTCCCAAAAGGGGTCCTGGCTTTGGCTGCCCTTGGGCGTGGTGTTCTTGAACAGGTTTGTCACCAGCCGTTGGATGTCGTTGTCACTGCGGAGATAGGCGAAAGGATTGTAACAATGGCTCTTCTCCATGTTGATAAGGTCCAGGACCTTGATGTCGTAGCCATTGGCTTCTAGCAGGCCCCCAGTATCGCGCAAGAGTTCGCCTTTACAATCCAGCACGATCAGGCTGGTGTTGGCATTCATAATGTTGGGCTTCGCGTAAAACCTGGTCTTGCCTGCACCGCTGCCGCCCACCACCAGGACATTCAGATTACGGCGATGCTTTCTTCCATCCAACCCAATAGACACATTCCGTGTGAGAATTTTATTGTCCAAAGGTGTCCTGTCCGCGTATTTTTTGTTCAACACAGCAGGTACGCCCCACTTGGCGCTGCCATGTTCCTCCCGCCTGCGGTAATTGCGGTCTGTGGAGAGGTAGGCACCGATCCCCAGCCCGTAGCAGAGCAGAAAAATGAGGACAGTTTTCAAACTGTCCTCACACCATATCATGCGAAACGGATGCTCCAGCGCCGCCCCGCCATACTGCACCAGCCTCACCAGTCCGCCGTCCATATAGGGGGCCAGCAGCAGGGCCAGCCAGACAACGGGGATGATGCCACAGGCGTAAAGGGTAAGATGGGCTTTGGAAAACTTATCTTGCCTCACGGTCAGACCTCCGTTTTTCCTGTTTTGTGGGCGCGTCTATGACTTTGAGAATGAGGTCCTCCACATCCTCGGTGGGCTTGCCGTCCCGGATGGCATCGTTGCGGAAATCGGTCAGGCCCCGCACCATAAGCCGTTGTTCGTAATCGTTCAGCGCGACCACACGCTTCTCATCACGCATAGAGCACCCTCCTATCTTGCAGCATCATCCCGGCTCCTCTGTGCCTTTTCCTGGGCGGCAAAGAGCCGGTTCATATCAGCGGTGATGCTGCCTGCCACATCCCGCATGACGCCCGCCTCGGCCCGGAGCGCCCTGGCGTCCATCTCAGCGTAGCTCTCCGGCAGACGGTCAAAAGAAAAGCCCTCCACCGACACACCATTTCTCCTGCACAGCATATAGGATACGCTGTACGCCGTGAAGTCGGGACTTTCGCAGGTGATCCCGCCCCGGTCCATGTGGACGCGGGCCAACTCCTGCGCCAGTCCCCGGAAGATGGTGGGGGCGTCAAGGCCCTGTCGGACATAGATAACATGGTTCTTTGGATGATAGGCTGCATTGGTGCCCTCTGGCAGTTCATTGGAGATGGCAAAGCGGCAGGGGGCGTTGTTCATCAGGGCTTTCAGCAGCAGACGCTCATCCCGTACCGTGGTGGGAGCAGGGCGTTGGTTGGCCTTGGTCTGAGATATATCAAAGACCTTTTTCACATTGTAGGACACACCCACGCTGCCATCGTCCCGTTGATACTCCTTGCCCGGTTCCAGGATAGTGATAGAATCCTCACCCCGCTTGACATAAATGCCGCTGGCCTTCCAACTATCGAAATCAGCCAATTTGGTCGCCTCCGGGCATTGGGCCGCGATCAGGATGGCATTACTCACGGAGTAGAGGTCAAAGCGGGCCTGCACATCCAGGTAAGCTTGGAACAGCCCGCCTTCTTTGCCCATATTCTGCACATAGCTGTCGATCATGGCATAGACACCCTCGCGCTCCGACTGTTTCTTTGCCGCCCAAACCGTCTTATCAAAGGGCTTCTCTTCCTGCTGGGCGGGCTGACCAGTAAACAGATCATCATAGTTCGGCATAGATCATCGCTCCTTTTGTTTTTTGATTTTCTTTTTTGGGGGCGCTTTATGCTGGAGTGGCTTCTGCCGTCCAGCGTTCTCTCTGGCTTTATCCTCCGCCCGCTGTTTCTGTTCCGCCTTGATCTCCTTCAGTGCCTGACGAACAGACGGACGGGAACGCTCCAGTGGATCAGGGATACCCGGCGCGGTAGTCTCTTTGGGCTTTGAGGTAGGCGCGGACGGACGGGATTTCTCGGTCCGGCCCTCGGTGGGGTTTCCAGTCCTGTCCTCCTCTCTGGTAGGGGACGCACTCCGCACCGCCTTCAAAAACTCATCCAGATCCCGGTCTGGATCGGTGCGCTCCGGTACAGCCTGTCCGGTTTCCGAGGCCGGGGCAAGCATGGCATCCAACAGTCCGTCCACCTCCTGTTCGGTCATAGGCTCCTGGGGACTGCCCATCTTGGCTACCGGCTCCACCGCGGGCGCTTCTGGGGAATTCTCCCGCCGCTCCGCTCTGCTCTGCTCGATCTCCTGTTTGACCTGGGCCATATCCACGGTGGCAAGGCCGAACCGCTCAATGATGCGGTTGATCTTGCTGGCGTCCTCCGCCCTTGCCATAATATCCGTCAGACCGTCTGTGGCATCCCGGTCCTTCAGCACACAGTAGAGGATGCCGTATTTCTTTGCCTCCCGGCAAAAGAGCTGAAGGTCGCTGTCCTTGACAGCAAACACCTTCAACTCCTTGCCGCTGCGGAGCATATTGGTCAAGCGGACCTTACCCGCCGTCTTTTTCTGCTCCCGCAGAATGGCATATAGCAAAATGGCAAGCTGTTTTGCCCCGGAGCCGGCCAGCCTGACTGCTACCTCACCTGTTTCCAGCGACATCCTCACGACTTGCTCTGCCGCGTCGCCTGAATAACTCATTTTTTGACTGCTCCTTTCGTTCAAGATCCTTTTGTTTTGTCAGCCGGCCCAGGTTCTCTCTGACCTGCCCGGAACGCTGGGCGATGCCTTCACATAAGGCCACCTCCTTTCTCGCCGCCCTGAGCCTGCCGGACAGGGACCGGATATTCTGTTTCACCTCGTCAATGCCTGTGGGATTGCCCCGCCTGGTGAGTCGGCGCAGGTCTTTTCGAAGTACCTGCCGCTGGGCAGTCAGAGCCTCCACCTCCGCCAATGCTGTTTCCCGGTAGGCAGTCAGTTCCTCAAAGGTCCCTATGTGGTGTTTCCCCAAAAAGCGGGTTTCGGCATCCAGACGGTTCAGCTTAGCGATGTCCTCCCGTAATAAAAAAGACACCCGCTTGACGGATGCCGGACGCTTGACGATCATGTGGAGTTCATAGCAGTAGCGGAAGTACAGCGCCCGCAGGCCGGTGACTTTCTCCCGGGACTTTCCCCTCACTTGGTAACGCTGGGGCTGGCGATGCACAGGCTCCGGGAAGGGGGCCTGCTTGTGGATATTATGCAGGATACGCTCCCGGATCTCATCCAGCGTGTAGCCCTCGCCCAGTTTGTGAAACCGAAAATAACCCTTTGCGCCTGGGGGCTTCAAGGCAGGGTATTTCAGGGGCTTGCCGTCCTTCCCATGGACTTTGATCTGATAGCCCATTTCGCCCATCACCCGCAGGAAGTCCCGTTCCGTGGTGGCGGCACGGATAGCCCGGTCAATGTCGGCCCGGATGCTCCCCCGGTGGGTGGGCCTGCCGCTGCGCTCGGCCTGCCATTCGGCGTAGTTCTTTGTCTGCCTGCCTGGGGCCTGGATCACAGAAATGGCGTATTCCCGGCACAGGCGGTCCGATACCTCCCGCATCCGGGCGTAGTTGGCGGGAGAATTGTAGAATTTGTAGCCGTCCATAAATGACACGGAATTGATGACAAAGTGGTTGTGATAGTGGTCGGTGTTGCAATGGGTGGCCACCACCACCTCAAAGCGATCTCCCCACAGTTCCTCTGCCAGTTTGACGCCGATCTCATGGGCGGTCTCCACATTTACCTCGTCCGCCTGAAAGGACTGATAGCCGTGGTAGCACACCCGGCCATCCAGCTTGCCCCATAAGCGTTTCGTCTCCATGAATTGCGCGGCAGCAGTGTCCTCCCGGCAATTCAGGCAGGACACATAGGAACGGCGCTCCGTTTTCATCTCATCGGCGGCATACTCCACCAGGTCGTTGACCGTGTGGAGAGACGCCAGTTCCGGCAAACCTGCCTCGGTGGTCTTTTCCGGGTTCCGGGCGTAATTGATCACCTTGTCCACACGCCCCTTGATAGGCCAGATGGCGGTCACAGCCATATCATTCGGAAGGGGTAGTGTAGATGTCCACGATCAACTTCTCCACGGTCCGGTTGTCCTCCAGAGCCTTGCGGAGCTGGGGCACATCCAGCAGGCCGACGGCGTTGGCCCGCTTCATGATCTGGTTGAGACTGGCCCCAACACGCCGCACCTCCCGGATCAGCACAGGCACATCGGCGGGTGGAGCCTCTTTCACCGCCGTACCGTTGAGGATGCGGCGGCAGTACCCCTCACGGGACAGGCCGGACTTGCGGACCTTTTTCGTCAGTGTTTCCAGTTCATTTTTAGTGAAGTAGATCTCCACGCGGTGATTTCTTTTTCTCATAACATCCTCCTTGATTTTGTCAGGTTAGAATTTACTGGTTGGCATATCTTTTCATTTAGCTGGCCGTGTGTTATACTGAACACCGAGGTGGTCCATATGACGGCACAACACAAGCGAAGAATAGCGGCGGTCAAAACGGCTGATGCCATCAATGCGATTGAAGGTGCTCCGGTTTCCCGCTATGCCCAGGCACTTTCTCAAAGCTGGGCGCGGGGAGAGATCAGCGGCGCACAGATGAAAGCGGCACTTTTGGTCTCCCACGCAAAGCTGGCAGCACAGGTGCGGAAACATGGTTGATCCATATTTTTATGAGGATATTCCTGTCCTACGAAACACGTTGGACATCAGGGATGAAAAGACGCTGGATCTGATTGAAGCGGAACAGTCCCGCGCAAATATGATGCTGCTCTATGAGCAGGGCTTCTGTGACTTTACACCGGAGGGCCTACGGAGCATCCATCGTTTTCTGTTCGGTGACATTTACCAGTGGGCGGGCAAATACCGGATCATCAATATCGCAAAGCGTGAAAAGCTACTTGCGGGCCGCAGCGTATGGTACAGCAACGATGACGCGATTGCAGATGATTTGGCCGCAGCCTTTCAAGATATTCAGCACCAGAATTGGGCAGCAATGCCCAGAGAAGAATTTGTATCGACTATTGTTCGGTGCTTTACAAAGATCTGGCAGATCCATCCTTTCCGTGAGGGTAATACCAGGACCGTCGTGATGCTGCTGACCTTTTTTGTGGAACATTATGGCTACCACATAGACCAGGACCTTTTAGCGGAGAGCGCCGGTTATGTGCGGGATGCCTTCGTCATGGCCTCCCTGGATCAGTTTTCCGAATATGAGCATTTGGAACGGATACTATTGGATGCTGTCTGTGCTGATCCTGTGGATTACGAACTGGCGCTGGATGCGGAGTCCGAAGCCCAGCAGTCTGAGAAATACCAAAAATACCACCGGGAGCATTACACACCGGAGCCGCATTATCGGCGGGACAACTAAACTATGATGCGCGGTGGTGGCCGTCAACTGATACTGCTATTCAGTTGGCGGCCTTTTTGCGGGGTTATAGGGGCGGCAGACCCCTGTCAAGCGGAATTTGTCCCATCAAATTCGTTGCTTGCTAAGACAATACCGCCATCCTCCGCGCCTGCTAAGACAATACCGCCATCCTCCGCGCCTGCGGCGCGTGAGAGCGTGCGGGCTTGGCCTCTTCGTTATCGCTCATGCTCTTTTTCGGTTCGCATGAGGGCCTTCGCCCGCTCCACTTCATCGGACATCATATAGCACCGCTCAATTTGCCAGCCGTTCTTGCCGCCGTACTCCGATGCCATATACTGTTCCAGGCGGACACAGGGATCGGAGCCATCCAGGGACGAAGCATAGATGGAATATCCGCCCATATTAGGCCGAAACGCCTTGTTGTCGCTGGACACCGCATAGGTACGGCTTTCCACGGAATACTCCTTGTCAAAGCTGGCCGGAGAGAACACAATGAAGCCGGACAGATGCTGGCGGGCACGTTCTGCTGCGCGAAAATAACTTCGCATGGTTGCATAGGTCATATTGACTTCACAAAGGGCCTTTTCACTCATGGAGTGACAACCTCCTATTATGATTTTTGCGGCATCATAGGTGATGCCATACCCCTCGACGGGCGGGAAAAAGCGGCATCATAGGTGATGCCGCTAAAAACTGTTCAGGAAGTCAAACACGGCGTTTAGGTCCTCCGTGCTGGCTTCCGCCTGCGCCGCTGGCCGGTAATAGCCGTTCTTTGCGGTTCGCTCCAATTCTTCAGATACGGTCTGACGGATCAGCTCTTTCAACACATTGGTTTGCTCTTTTGCGTTGATCCTGGCGATGATCTCCTGATTGATGGATCGGGCGTCCATGCGGTGCAGGGCTTCCCACGCCCTGCGGTCATCCTCCCGGTCAAGGTTAAATCGGAGCGAAAACCGTTTGGTATTCATTCTCTCGTCCCCCTGTGCAAAGCCTGCTCACACAGGAACTCATAGCCCTTGGCGGTGGCGCAGATGTCCTCGTAGATCGTTACGCGGTCGGCGTCATACGCCCCGAAGTTGCGGACCAGGCAGCTTCCGCCGCCCAGCACATGGAGCCGCATAAGAGCGGGGGTGTACTCATGCTCCCGCAGGATGCGGAAAATCTCGCCCACATAC
>PPYF01370784.1_pt1 | contig 13892 bp, 9 predicted proteins | sample 1559871 | NCBI WGS metagenome assembly PPYF01 (sample SAMN08240021, study PRJNA423297) | Human gut metagenome, whole genome shotgun sequencing project. | reverse complement strand
GGGCTATAGCTCAGCTGGGAGAGCGCTTGCATGGCATGCAAGAGGTCAGCGGTTCGATCCCGCTTAGCTCCACCAAATTACGAAACCCTCGCCGAAAGGCGGGGGTTTTTTGCATTTGCTAACTGCGTGAAAAAACAACGGATATAATATAAAGTGCGGGCATTGTTCAGTATTTTATAGACCATGCTTGCTTCGAATTATTAGTGACAATAATATTTAGGCAGTCACTCTACGTACGATAAAGGATATCGGCTGCTACGCATGACTGTTAAATGGATTACCTCAATTAAAAAATTCTTCCTGGTTCTGATAATGAGCCTGGTTGCCATTCCTTTTTCTCGTTATATATCGCCAACCGCTTTCTATGAAGGTCACTCCGTTTATCTGGCGTGGTTACCATTAGGCGTCATGATTGCACTGGTGATGCTGTTTGGGCGCCATGCGGTGCTGCCACTGATCGTTGGGTTCACTGCGGCAAATTACTGGCAGATAAATCTTTCACCGGTTAATTCATTAATATTACTTTTTTGTCAGCTAACTGCAGTGTGTATCTCCGGCCTTATTTTACGCTCTATTTTAGGGCGTCGCTGGCGGCATGGTTTAGTGATTCATAACCTAGGCTTACATGTTTTTTGGTTTGGTTTCGCAACGCCTATTATGGCAAAAGTCATGATGTATTTGGTCGGCGAATTTACCGTTATTCCACAATCAATGTTCAGTTATTTTAATATAACAACAAAAATTTACTCTATTGTTGATATCCAGGGGCTGGTTTGTGCATCGCTGATTTTCACAAAACTGTTCTATTACCCATTTAGGATGTGCCTTAACACCAATTATGCCAGAGCATTCTGGCGCCGTAACTTTGGGTACTACCAGAGTTTTAGATGTCGGCTAAACGTATGTGGCTGGTTCCTCGGGCTTGCCGTTCTGCTCTTTTTCTTATGCATGCCGCTCAACAATGATTATTTTGCCGGCTACCTTGCTCCGGTGATATTTATATTTTTCTCATTTGGAATCAGCCAGTTAACTTACCAGTCTGTTATTATGGCCTGGACTCTTTCCGCGTTTATGCTGGTGATGAACAACACTAACTTTTTACACGGCATTCAGACACAGTACTCGCTCTCCTTTATTTTATCATCGCTTATCTCGTTCACGGTGTGCCTGTTGTACATGCTACAGATTTATCATCGCAGCAAACGTGTCCGACAAAAGTGGCAAGAACAGGCGATGCTCGATCCATTAACCGGCCTTCCTAATTTGCGCGCGTTGGAGGTGTACCTCGAAAAGCCGGGTATGGCTAACGTCTGCTGTGTTCATATCGAAAATCTTGATTTTCTGAGCCGTCACTACGGCATGATGATGCGCATTCAGTGCAAGCGTAGCATTACGCAAGTGCTGCAACCGGTGCTAGGCGCTAACGAAAAGTTGTTTCAGTTGCCCGGCAATGAGCTGCTTCTCGTGCTATCTGGTCCAGATACCGCGGCGCGTTTACACCATCTGGTTGCGTTTCTCCGCAGTCAGGAAATTCGCTGGAACAACTCGGTGCTGAATCTGGAATACGGCATCTCCTGGGGGCGGGTACGTGCTCAGGATGGCAATCTCTATCATACGCTGGGGCAGTTAAGCTGGCTTGCCGAGCAGGCGGGAGAGGCGGGGCAAATACTTAAGCTTGATAATGGCCAGGTGGAGGCGTTTGATCAAACCAGTGAGCAAGTCGTGCTGCTGAACCGTATTAAACATGCGCTCGATGATGATGGGTTTGTGCTGTATGCGCAGCCGATTCGAAAGCCCACCGGGGAAGGTTACTACGAAATTCTTAGCCGTCTGGTTGACGCTAATGGCATGGTGACACCGGATAAATTTATCCCGGTGTTGACCCAGTTTAACCTCAGTAAGCGCTTTGATATGCAGGTGCTGGAAAAGCTGTTCCTGTCGTTGGATGCGTTCCCGGGTCAGCGCTTTTCCGTCAACTTAATGCCTTACACCCTGATGCAAAAGGAGAGTGCCGCCGAAATTATCGCGCTGTTCCGCCGCTATCGGGTCAACGTTAAGCGCATTATTGTGGAAATCACCGAAGAGCAAGCGTTTTCAAACTCTGATGTCAGCATTAAAAACCTCAACCGTCTGCGTGAATTCGGCTGTCAGATAGCGATTGATGACTTTGGAACCGGCTACGCCAACTACGAGCGACTTAAGCGCGTTGAGGCCGATATCATTAAAATTGACGGTAGCTTTGTGCGCGATGTGCTGACCGATCCGATGGATGCCATGATCATTCGCTCAATTTGCGAACTGGCGAAAGTACAGAATCTTGAAGTGGTGGCAGAGTTTGTTGAAACCAAGGAGCAGCAGGCGCTGCTGACTGAGCTGGGCGTGCACTACATGCAGGGGTATTTGATTGATAAACCTCGGCCGCTCTGTGAGATTGGATACCATACCGAAGCCTAAAGAAAAGGGCCTGTAACTGACGTTACAGGCCCTTTTTTAACGATGAAGGATTACAGCACCAGCGCGGCGATAGAAGCAGACAGCACGCTCACCAGCGTTGAACCATAAACCAGTTTCAGACCGAAGCGGGAAACCACGTTACCTTGCTCTTCATTCAGGCCTTTAATCGCACCGGCGATAATCCCGATAGAAGAGAAGTTAGCGAAGGAGACCAGGAATACGGAGATGATGCCCACCGCGCGTGGGGAGAGTTCCGCAGCCACTTTCTGCAGATCCATCATTGCAACGAATTCGTTAGAAACCAGTTTGGTTGCCATGATGCTACCCACCTGCAGAGCTTCGTTAGCCGGTACACCCATGATCCATGCCACTGGGTAGAAGATGTAGCCCAGAATGCCCTGGAAGGAGATGCTGTAGCCAAACCAACCGGTCACGGTAGCGAACAGGGCGTTCAGCGCTGCGATCAGAGCGATAAAGCCGATCAGCATTGCCGCAACGATAATTGCAACCTTGAAGCCTGCCAGGATATATTCACCCAGCATTTCGAAGAAGCTTTGTCCTTCGTGCAGGTTAGACATCTGGATATTCTCTTCGCTTTCATCAACGCGGTAAGGGTTGATCAGCGACAGAACGATAAAGGTGCTGAACATGTTCAGAACCAGCGCCGCAACGACGTATTTTGGTTCCAGCATGGTCATGTATGCGCCCACGATAGACATAGACACGGTAGACATCGCCGTTGCCGCCATGGTGTACATGCGGTTGCGGGACATTTTACCGAGGATATCTTTATAGGCGATGAAGTTTTCAGACTGGCCCAGGATCAGCGAGCTGACGGCGTTGAAAGACTCCAGTTTGCCCATGCCGTTAATTTTAGACAGCACGGTACCAATCGCACGAATGATAATCGGCAGGATACGAATATGCTGCAGAATACCGATCAGCGCGGAGATGAAGACGATAGGGCACAGAACTTTCAGGAAGAAGAATGCCAGGCCTTTATCGTTCATACTGCCGAAGACGAAGTTGGTCCCTTCGTTGGCAAAACCGAGCAGTTTTTCGAACATCTCGGAGAAGCCTCTTACGAAACCCAGACCGACATCAGAGTTCAGGAAGAACCATGCCAGCAATACTTCGATGACAAGTAGCTGAATAACATAACGAATGCGAATCTGTTTACGGTTGGAACTGACCAGTAAGGCCAGGATCGCAACCACAACGAGCGCGAGAATAAAATGGAAGACGCGGTCCATATTTGCTCCAAACATGAGGCGGGTTAAGTTTTCGTGCACATTCTATGTAACATGGTCAAATAAAACGAGATCTGTCTCTCACTATATTCAGAACCTGTGAGCAAACTCTAAATTAGTGATCTTCGATACATTTTTGTGATGTTAAGTAAATGTATGAAAAGTTTCCACGTTGTACTACTCTGTCATTAAGCGTATACCAATCCATCCTAACCTCCAGTCTGGCTATCGGTTCCGGCTATCAGAGCAATAATTATCATCCCTCGTAAATGAACTTGATAATCATTCTCATTTTGTTAGCATGAAACATAGCAAAGGCTATGTTTTTGAGGCAGAGAATGACCAACAGTCGCGTTGAGAATAACACCAGTCGTGCAGCGCGCCGTATGCGGTTAGCGCTGATGGGGCCCGCATTTATTGCGGCAATCGGCTATATCGACCCCGGTAACTTTGCGACCAATATTCAGGCTGGGGCCAGCTTCGGCTACCAGCTCTTATGGGTAGTGGTGTGGGCGAACCTGATGGCAATGTTGATTCAGGTGCTCTCGGCCAAGCTTGGGATCGCAACCGGTAAAAATCTGGCGGAGCAGATTCGCGATCATTATCCGCGCCCGCTGGTCTGGTTTTACTGGGTGCAGGCGGAAATTATCGCCATGGCGACCGATCTGGCGGAGTTTATCGGTGCAGCCATCGGCTTTAAGCTCATTCTCGGTATTTCCTTGCTACAAGGCGCTGTTCTCACGGGGATCGCCACCTTCCTGATCCTAATGTTGCAGCGCCGTGGGCAAAAACCGCTGGAGAAAGTCATCGGCGGCCTGCTGCTGTTTGTGGCGGCGGCGTATATTGTCGAGCTGATTTTCTCTCAACCCGCGCTGGCACCGTTGGCAAAAGGTATGATTGTACCGTCGCTACCGAACTCAGAAGCGGTATTCCTCGCGGCGGGCGTGCTGGGCGCAACGATTATGCCGCACGTTATTTATCTGCATTCATCTCTGACCCAACATTTACACGGTGGCACGGCAAAAGAGCGCTATAACGCCACGCGCTGGGATGTCGCCATTGCCATGACCATTGCCGGTTTTGTCAACCTGGCGATGATGGCGACCGCAGCGGCGGCGTTCCACGCCCATGGGCATACCGGGATTGCCGATTTGGATCAGGCGTATCTCACTCTGGAACCGCTGCTTAGCCATGCGGCGGCGACCATCTTTGGCCTCAGCTTGATTGCCGCAGGCTTGTCTTCAACGGTCGTCGGTACGCTGGCAGGTCAGGTGGTGATGCAGGGCTTTATCCGTTTCCACATTCCGCTCTGGTTCCGCCGGGTGGTGACAATGCTGCCGTCGTTCGTGGTGATACTGATGGGCTTAGACCCGACGCGCATACTGGTAATGAGCCAGGTTCTGCTGAGTTTTGGTATTGCTTTGGCGCTGGTGCCGCTGCTGATCTTTACCAGTGATAGTAAACTGATGGGCGAGCTGGTGAATACGCGATGGGTTAAACGAATTGGCTGGGCCATCGTGGCCATCGTGGTAACTCTAAACGGCTGGCTACTGATAGGAACATTGTTTAATTGATAACCAGGTGACCGTGACTCGTGGCAGGTCACGGTTTTCCTTCGCCTTTTCCGTTACGCTAGGTTGGGTTTGACCTATCAGCGAACGGCCATGAATCATTTCGATCTCTCCTTCTTAAAATACCTGCAGGATAACAATCCTCTTGGCATTGAGCATGCGGTGCAGCGGTTTGGTAAAACGCTTTCAACCCTGAAGCGCACGATGAAAGAGCTAAACGAACTGCTACCTGCTAACGTACAACTGCATCAGGATAACCAATGCATTACCACCCGCATCGGCTACAGCGACTACATCGATTTTCTCCAGCGAGTGCAGTTTAATCGTTATCTCACTACCGCCGAGGAGCGCGTGCAGGATCTTTTTGTCGCGCTGTGTCTGCGTGATGTGGTGAATAAAAACGAATACTATAAAAAGTTTTTTGTCAGCGCGGGAACGGTCAAAAATGATAACCCGGTGATGCTGCGTCGGGTTCAGGAGAGCGGGCTTACGCTGCTGAGTATTCCGCGCAAAGGATCGCAATTGGTGGGCGATGAGTACCGTTTACGCCTTGCGGTGTGTATGTCGATTCTGAAAACCGTTGAAATTGGCGCCGATAATCGGCTGATTGCCCATCAGGCCAATGAACCGATTAATCGATCTATTGCGGAGCAGTTCCTGACGGAATGTGCGCAGGAAATCACGCAAGCGGCAGCGTATTACGACCATGTCATTAGCCCTGCCACGCGGCTTGGCTACAACGGTCGCAAATATCTGCTGGTATACCTGAGCCTGGCGCTACATCGGATTAAACGTGGGCATGATATTACCGACAGCAGGATGTGTAACTTCCTGACCACCTATCCCTACGCGGTTCTGAGCGATGACGATGAAAACCTGTGCCTCGATATGCTGATTGCGTCGCTGACGTTTATCCATCGGCCCTTTACGCTCTATGATCCGCTGCTTGCGGCACACGTAATGCGGGTCAGCGACGCGCTTTCTGGCGGTCTGAATGCCACGATCCACAATCGCCACCTCTGGTATGCGGATATTTATAACTTTATTTACGCGGCGATTATTCAGAACAAATTCCACCTGTGGTTCGATGATAAAAAACTGCACGATGTACAGCGACGCTATCCGCAGCTTTGGCGGCATGTTCAGCAGGCGCTCAACGAGATTGAGCTGCGCTGGCAGATGTCGTTTTCGGCGATCCATCTGGCCACGCTGGTGCTGATTATCAAGAAACATGAGCTGAAGAACAGGGTGGTGGGGGATGCAAAAAAACGGGTCATCATTGTGACCAACTCGTCGGAAAGCAAGGTTGGCTACTTCAAAGAGGTTCTGCTGTCTCGTTTTCATATAGATGTGCTGGGCTGCGTGAACATCAATGAAATTGACCGACTGCTCCAGCAGGATTTCGATCTGCTGATCACTTTCACAAATAAGATTTCCAGCCACCTGCGCCACGCAAAGCTGGGCTATGTGAAGGTCAATTTCTATCTGACTCAGGATGATTTTCAACTGCTGCGTGAGCATGGCCTTAGCCCAACGCGCAAAAAAATACCTGCTGAATCTTTCGTTCAACAGGTACAGGGAATGAGCCCGAAGGCGTTAAAAGCGTTCCTCGAAAAGCATTACGGTGATGTCTTTATTTAGCCAGCGTCTGCTTGACGCCACGACACCATACGGCGTGCAGATTTTCTTCTGCATCCAGCACCAGAATATCGGCGTCTTTTCCTGGCTCCAGACTGCCTTTATGCTGCGCGACACCCGCCAGAATTGCTGGGTTAAGGCAGGCGATTTGCGCGGCGGAAACCCAGCCGTTTTCCAATCTCTTCACCACATTCTTTACTGAATCAAGAAAGCTCATCTCCAGGCCCTGCACGGCAGGCCAATCATCAGGCGACACCGTACGGGGACAGCCGTGGCAGTCGGTGATCTCCAGCATCTGCTGGTGAATACGGAACGTTTCCTGGCGCAGATAGTGCTTAAATTCGAACCCTTCGGGGAAATCAACGTAGCCCAGGCAGTCGCTCATCATCACCAGGCGTCGGTCTTTCTTTAAGCGATAGAGAATATCAAAAACCTCCGGCCGCAAGGTGATACCACTTTGTTTAGCGACCTCGGCGAAAGTTTCTTCGTAATACATCAGCGCGCCAACCACCCCAGGCTCCCGGTGATGCAGGCCGCGCATGGCGCTGAAGGCGTGAGTAAAATGATTGAGCCCGGCGTCGATGGCTTGGCTAATTTCATCGAAAGTGGCGTCGGTATGCCCCGCTGAAATAGTCACGCCGGATTGATGAAGATGCCGAATCAGCGCCAGGGCACCGGGCAGTTCGGGCGCGAGCGTCATTAAGCGGACATGTCCTCCTGCCGCGCGTTGGTAGCGTTCGAATCCCGCAATGCTAGGCTGCTGGACGCAGTCCAGGCGCTGCATGCCGATAAATTTGGGATTAATGTAGGGACCCTCCATATGAATCCCCACCGCCTGCGCACCATCCTCAGGTCTGGCGTTGTCTATCCATTGAGCGGCAGTGGCCAGGCTTTCCAGCAAAAATTCTTCCGATTGGGTGGCGGACGTTGCCAGCCACGAGGTCACGCCAGCATTCACCAGATCCTGACTCATCGCCGCGAGCGACTGTGTTGCCCCTTTCCAGGCAAAAGAGCCACGGCCCCATCCGTGGACGTGGATATCAACAAAGCCCGGCATCAGCGTGGCATCTCGGTAATCCATAACGCGTCCGCGGGGCGTATCATCCAGTGCCACAATTTTGTCATCGTCGACGTGCAGATAGCCGGCGCGGATCCCATTGGGGGTAATAATACGTTCACAGGCCAGAGAGAGGCAGGCATCAGCCATGATTGTTCCCCATCACGCGGTTGGCGGTTTCCTGCGCCATTTCGGCGCACAGACCGATGTAATGGGCGGGATCGAGAAGGGCATCAATTTCGCTATCGCTGAAATTCTGGCGGATAACCGGGTCATGGCGCAGGACTTCAGCATAAGGAATGCCCTCATGGGTACTTCGCATGGCCAACTGATAAACGCGTTCGTGCGCGGCATCTTTGCCAAGCTTTGCCACCAGATGCATCATTATTTTTTCGCTATTGATAAGTCCATGCGTGAGCTGGACGTTGTGCAACATCCGCTCGCGGTTAATGACCAGCGTACGGGTCAGTTCTTCCGCGCGCATCACGATTTCCGCGATGCACTCCATACTCTCCTGAATATTGGCATCAAAGATAAAGTAGGCCGAACTGTCCGCTTCGAACGGGCGTGGACTCACGTACAGGCACGACGTCAGCACGGAATAGAGTTTCTGCGCGTTAGCAATAATGCCTTTTGCCAGCTTAGGGTTCACCTTCTGCGGCATGGTGCTGCTGCCGACGGTTCCCTTGGTAAAGGCTTCCGACACCTCACCAAATTCTTCGCCGGACGTTTGATAAACCTCTTCGGCAATTTTATGGAAGGTGGTCGCCAGCAGACATAAATTGTTGATGTATTCCATTCGGTAAACGCGAGAGTTGCGTGATGGAATGGCCATCGAATGCATACCGAGCTGCTGCGCTACGCTGTCTTGTACCCTGCGGCCGGTTTCCCCCGTGGCGTGGAAGGCACCCACGGCACCGCCCATCATCACGGTAAAAACGCGTTTTTCTGCTTCCTGCATGCGCTGCTGCGCGCTTAACAATTCGTCAATCCACACGGCAACTTTATAGCCCCAGGTGATCGGAAGCGCGTGTTTACCGTGGGTTCGCCCGGCCATTAACGTGGACTGATGCTCCTGTGCCATTGTTGCCAGGTTGCGCAGCGTGTCGCTAACAAAGCCATGCAGCAATACGTTAAATTGCTTCGCCAGATACAACTGAGCGGTTTGCTGAATATTCTGGGTGGTTACGCCATAGTGCACGTATTTTCCGCTTTCCGCGTCGCAGGCCTTGACCAGCACTTTGATCACCGGCACAAAACCGTGGCCTATTTCCCGCAGCAGGCGTTCCATTTCGTCAAGATCGATCTTTTCCACCTGACAGTTGGCCGCAATATTCTGCGCCGCGTCCTCCGGGATCATCCCCTGTTCAGCCTGAGCCAGTGCCAGCGCGGCCTCAACGTCCAGCCATGACTGGACTCGCGCCTGCTGACTGAGCAGCGCCTTCATGCCGCGATCGTGAATGGTTTTGCTCTTTGAATCATATAATGCGCGCATTGCTCTCTCCTTTAGCTTATCTGGCACCCACAAGACGGTCGTCCACCGCGTTGCGGACAAATTCTACGTGCGGGCCGAAGACCACATGGACATGGTTGTTTGAGGGGATAAAGGTGCCCAGTGAGCCGGACTCTTTAAGGATATCCATGTTAATTTTCTTCTGATCCTGTAGGTCGATGCGCAAACGGGAAACGCAGTTTTCGACTCGCTTGATGTTATCTTTGCCACCCAATCCCTGAATAACCATCTCGGCCACTTTGTCGTACTCTTTATTATTGAGTAAGGTGCTGTCGGCCATTTCGCTTTCACGCCCAGGCGTTTTGATATCAAATTTTCCAATTGCGAAACGGAATACAAAATAGAACACCACGAAGTTAACTACGCCGAGCAGAATCAAATTCACCCAGTGCGTATTTTCGTACATCAGACCGAAAATACCGAAGTCGAAAATAGTGCCGCGAATATAACCGATAGAGACTTCCAACATTTGCAGTGGGATAGTCAGTAAGCCGCAGAGCACCGCGTAGATGATGAAAAGTTTTGGTGCAATAAACAGGAAGGAAAATTCCAATGGCTCGGTGATATTACCTAACATGGCTGTAAGCACGACGGTCAGGATCATTCCTTTGGCAAATTTCTTATTTTTGAAATAAGCCATATGATACATGGCGAGCCCGATGGCGGGGACGCGGAACAACGTGGTCAGCATTTGCGATGAAGCAAGATAGCTGGTTAATGTTGGCATAAACTCTTTCCATGCCGGGTGTGAAGGGCCAAGATCGAAGAGGATTTTGTTCATCGCGGGTAAAATCCCTACATACGTTTGCCCGTCGATCAGATAAGTCCCTCCGGCGGCGGTGAAGCGCACCGTTGAGCTCAGCACATGGTGAAGACCGAAAGGGATCAGCAGACGATTAAGGGTCATGTAAATCCCGGCACCAATATCCGGCGCCATCATAATGGTTGAAATCGCCCGCATTCCGGCAGTAAAAAGATCCCAGATAAAAGGAATAATCAACCCGACGGGAATCGCAAAAGCAATCGCCAGTATTGCCACTGACTTTTTGCCGCTAAAGAAGGCAAAGGCTAAAGGCAGCTGCAAACGGTAAAAGCGGTCGGTGATTTTGGCGGCCAGCAGACCGGCAATAATCCCGCCTAATGCTTCAATTTTTAGGGTTTGCACCCCAAGGACCATGCCCTGGCCGACTAATGAAAGATCGCCCTTGGCCAAGGTCCCGGCAAGCTTCAGGTGGACGTGCATCGAAATTAATAGGGTGAGATAGGCAACCACTGAAGCAAAGACAGCGATACCTTTTTCTTTTTTTGACATGCCGTAGGCAACGCCCATGGCAAATAATAAAGGAATATTATTAAAAACAACGCTGCTAATTAACCCAAGAGAGGATAATACGGCCTTAAAGATATCGTTGCCTAAGAATGGCAATTTATCGATCATATAGCTCTGGCCTAACGCCGAGCTAATACCCATGACCATCCCGACGGGGGCTAAAACCGCAATCGGTAATAAAAGTGAACGGCCGAATATCTGAATTTCATTTTTAAAATTGTTATTCATAATGTAAATCCTGACGTGAAATATCTTAGCGATAAGATACTGGCAGGATTTTTTTGCTCAAGGGCAAATGCTGGTAAATAAGAAGCGCAGGATTTGACCATTAAAAAAGAGCCCGTAGGCTCTTTTTTTAGTGATGTCCGTGGCCGTGTCCATGACCGCGGCCATGCCCGCGACCGGGGCCTCGGTGGTCGTTACGATCGCCCCAGCCATCGCGATAGCCGCGCTCGTAGGCATTGTGTTTATTCCAGCCGCGATGCCAGCCGTTGTCACGGTGGTACCAGTTTTTATGCCAGTAGTCCCGATCGCGCCAACGGCCGCCGTCCCAGTAATTGCCGTAATTATCGCGATCGCCAATTTGTAGTTTTACGGATGGCAGCAGGGTGATTTCGCCAGCATTAGCAAACATCGGTACCGATGTCATCAATACTGCCGCCAGAATCAGTGACCTGAACATACTTCTCTCCTATACGATCGTGGTCAGTAAGACCTGTTAACGCAATATTACAATTCGGTAAAAGCCGGGTTTATTGGGTTAACTCTTAAACCACCAGGAGAGAGCATTTTTTGTTAAAGTCGCTGTTATTTTATACCGTCCAGAATACCCTCAATTTCCGCGCACTCCTGGGGGCTAAAATGACGGTTTGCCAGCATCCCCACGGCATCATCAAGCTGCGCCACTTTACTGGCACCAATCAGCACGGAGGTTACCGCATGCTGGCGTAGCACCCATGCCAGCGCCATTTGCGACAGCTTCTGCCCGCGATTTTCAGCCAGCGTATTGAGCTGACGAACGGCGTTGATTTTCGCGTCGGTCAGTTGTTCTGGTTTTAGGAAGATACTGTTGCTGGCAGCGCGCGAATCAGCCGGAATACCGTGGAGGTAGCGATCCGTCAGTTGGCCGCCTGCCAGCGGTGAAAAGGCAATGCAGCCCACGCCTTCTTGCTGTAGAACATCCAGCAGACCCTTTTCCGCCCCGCGCTCCAGCATGGAGTACTTCGGCTGGTGGATGAGGCAAGGGGTGCCGAGATCGTTAAGAATGCTAATGGCCTGCTGCGCCAGCTCTGCTGGATAGTTGGAAAGCCCAACGTACAGGGCTTTGCCCTGGCGTACGAGATGATCCAGCGCTCGCATGGTTTCCAGGAGCGGCGTTTCCGGGTCTGGACGGTGGTGGTAAAAAATATCCACGTAGTCGATCCCCATCCGTTTCAGGCTTTGATCGAGACTGGAAATCAGATACTTACGTGAACCCCAATCACCGTAAGGCCCATCCCACATGGTGTAGCCGGCTTTACTGGAGATAATCAGTTCATCGCGATACGGGAGAAAATCTTCACGCAGAATACGGCCAAAGTTACTTTCAGCCGATCCTGGAGGGGGACCGTAGTTATTCGCCAGATCAAAATGGGTAATACCGAGATCGAATGCGTGACGCAGCAGCTTACGGCTGTTTTCGACGAGGGTTTCGTCGCCGAAGTTATGCCAAAGCCCTAGCGAAACGGCAGGGAGCTTGAGACCGCTGTTGCCGCAGCGTTGAAACGTCATGTTTTCATAACGCGCTGGGCTTGCCTGGTAAACCATGGTGTCCTCCAGAATATTCGGGTGTGTATACGTTTACACTAACGAATGTCCATCGTCTCGTACACTCCTGAAATCTGTAAATTTTGCTTTCCAGCAGACTTTTTTGCCAAATCTGGACAGCGATAACACTTCTTCAATACTCAAAGAAACGAACCACTGGGGGAAGTGCACATGATGAACGCGCCATATACCGTTGCTGATTATCTCGTTGACCGCCTTGCTGATTGTGGCGCTGACCATCTGTTTGGCGTGCCGGGGGATTATAATCTCCAGTTTCTCGATCATGTGATTGCTCATCGCACCGTGCGCTGGGTGGGCTGCGCTAATGAACTGAATGCAGCCTATGCCGCGGATGGCTATGCGCGGGTGCAGGGGTTTGGTGCACTGCTGACCACCTACGGCGTGGGAGAACTCAGCGCCTTAAACGGGGTAGCCGGTAGCTTTGCGGAGCGTGTGCCGGTGCTACACATCGTTGGTGCCCCCTGTACCGGTGCACAGCAGCGACGTGAGTGTTTACACCATACTTTAGGCGATGGGAATTTTGACCACTTTCGCCAGATGAGCGCGCCTATTTCGGTGGCGCAGGGCGTGCTGGATGCGCGCAACGCCTGCGCGGAAATTGACCGGGTGTTAAGTGAAATCATGCGCCATAAACGCCCGGGATATCTGCTGCTACCGGCTGATGTTGCCGCGCTGCCTGTGGCCCGGCCTGTAAGCGCTCTCACTGTGCAAGCCACTGACGCGGAGAATCCGCAGTTGGAGAGCTTTATCCAGATGGCGCGCAAACTGCTGCAACCCTGTCATCGCATTTCGGTGCTGGCCGATGTGCTGGCGCTGCGCTTCGGACAACAATCCGTGCTGAACCAGTGGATGCAGGAGGTCCCGATTCCCCATGCGACACTGCTGATGGGTAAGGGATTGTTTAATGAACGGCATCCGGCATTTGCCGGGACCTACAGCGGCGGTGCAAGCCATCCGCAAACCCGTGAAGCAATTGAAGACGCCGAGGTGATTATCTGTATCGGCACCTGCTTTACCGACACGATCACCGCGGGCTTTACCCATCGCATTACGCCAAAAAATTCGATTGAGATTCAGCCGTTTGCAGCCCGCGTGGGTGAGCGTTGGTTCAGCGGTATTGCGATGTCGGAGGCCATTCAGGCGCTTATCGCGGTGAGCAAGGCGTTTTCCGCTCAGTGGCAGACTTACCGTCGTCAGCTTAGCGCGCCGGTTACGGTTGATAGTGGACACCTTACCCAGCGCCACTTCTGGC
>PPYF01370783.1_pt1 | contig 13893 bp, 13 predicted proteins | sample 1559871 | NCBI WGS metagenome assembly PPYF01 (sample SAMN08240021, study PRJNA423297) | Human gut metagenome, whole genome shotgun sequencing project. | reverse complement strand
TCGGTAAAGACAGCAAATAATCTTAAGGAGTTGGCATGGCGAACATGTTTGCCCTGATTCTGGTGATTGCCACACTGGTCACGGGCGTACTGTGGTGCATTGATAAGTTCATCTTTGCACCAAAACGACGGGAACGTCAGGCTGCAGCGCAAGCTGCAACCGATGGCTCGTTAGATAACAAGACGCTGAAAAAGGTTGGCCCGAAACCGGGCTGGCTGGAAACGGGCGCATCGGTTTTCCCGGTGCTGGCTATCGTGCTGATTGTGCGCTCATTTATCTATGAGCCGTTCCAGATCCCATCGGGTTCGATGATGCCAACTCTGCTGATTGGGGATTTCATCCTGGTGGAGAAATTCGCCTATGGGATTAAAGACCCTATCTATCAGAAAACGATTATTGAGACTGGCCATCCGAAACGTGGCGATATCGTGGTATTTAAATACCCGGAAGATCCGCGTCTTGATTACATCAAGCGCACCGTGGGTTTGCCGGGGGATAAGGTCACCTACGATCCTGTCGCCAAACAGGTCACAATTCAACCTGATTGCAGCTCCGGCCAGGCGTGCGGAAATGCGCTGCCGGTAACGTATTCTAACGTTGAGCCGAGCGATTTCGTGCAGACCTTCTCCCGCAGTAACGGCGGTGAGGCGACCAGCGGCTTCTTTGAAGTGCCACAGGGCGAAAGCAAAGAAAACGGCGTGCGTCTGGCGCAGCGTCAGGAGACGCTGGGTGAGGTTAATCACCGTATCCTGACCGTGCCTATCGCCCAGGACCAGGCGGGAATGTATTACCACCAGTCCGGTCTGCCGCTGGCGACCTGGATTGTTCCACCGGGACAATACTTCATGATGGGCGATAACCGCGACAATAGCGCGGATAGCCGTTACTGGGGATTTGTGCCGGAAGCGAACCTGGTGGGTAAAGCCACCGCTATCTGGATGAGCTTTGAAAAACAAGAGGGTCAATGGCCGACTGGCGTGCGTTTAAGCCGCATTGGTGGGATCCATTAATTGATTGTTTGACTTCACGCGGTGGCCGAGCGGCTGCCGCGTGAATTATTTAATGTTTAAATCTATTCAAACTAACGACATCCATTGTCGTTGCGTATAGAATATCCCCCCGAAGTTTCGGATGTCTCTGACCGGGAGACACGGCACACGAAACCGCATTGGTTTTCCTCAGGTCTGTTTCGTGTGCTGCATTGTTGACGCATTCATTTATTTGGTATCGCATGAACCCCATCGTAATTAATCGGCTTCAACGGAAGCTGGGCTACACTTTTATTCATCAGGAGCTGTTGCAACAGGCGTTAACGCACCGTAGCGCGAGCAGCAAACATAACGAACGCTTAGAGTTTCTGGGTGATTCGATTCTGAGCTACGTGATCGCTAACGCGCTCTATCACCGTTTTCCTCGCGTGGACGAAGGCGATATGAGCCGGATGCGCGCGACGCTGGTTCGTGGAAATACGCTGGCGGAAATCGCCCGCGAATTTGAACTGGGCGAATGTCTGCGCTTAGGGCCGGGTGAATTGAAAAGCGGCGGTTTCCGTCGGGAATCCATTCTGGCGGATACGGTTGAAGCATTGATTGGCGGGGTGTTCCTCGACAGCGATATTCAAAACGTGGAAAGACTGATCCTCTCCTGGTATCAGACCCGTCTGGATGAAATTAGCCCGGGCGATAAGCAAAAAGATCCAAAAACACGCTTGCAGGAGTATCTGCAAGGCCGCCATCTGCCGCTGCCATCTTATCTGGTGGTGCAGGTGCGTGGGGAAGCACACGATCAGGAATTTACTATCCACTGCCAGGTTAGCGGCCTGAGTGAACCGGTGGTCGGCACAGGTTCCAGTCGTCGTAAGGCGGAACAGGCTGCCGCCGAAGAGGCGCTGAAAAAGCTGGAGCTGGAATGAGCGAAGAAAAGAACTACTGCGGATTTATTGCCATCGTCGGTCGACCGAACGTTGGCAAATCCACCTTACTGAACAATCTGCTCGGGCAGAAGATCTCCATCACGTCCCGAAAAGCGCAGACCACGCGTCACCGTATCGTCGGTATCCATACCGAAGGGGCCTATCAGGCGATTTACGTCGATACCCCTGGCCTGCATATGGAAGAAAAGCGCGCCATCAACCGCCTGATGAACAAAGCGGCGAGCAGCTCTATCGGCGATGTTGAACTGATTATTTTCGTGGTCGAAGGCACCCGCTGGACGCCGGACGACGAAATGGTGCTGAACAAGCTTAAAGGTGGTCGTGCACCGGTGATCCTCGCGGTCAATAAAGTGGACAACGTGCAGGAAAAAGCGGATCTCTTACCGCACCTGCAGTTCCTTGGTAGCCAGATGGACTTCCTCGATATCGTTCCTATTTCAGCAGAAACCGGGCTGAACGTGGATACCGTTGCCGGGATCGTCCGTAAGCATCTGCCGGAAGCGACCCACCACTTCCCGGAAGATTACATTACCGACCGTTCACAGCGCTTTATGGCGTCTGAAATCATCCGTGAAAAGCTGATGCGTTTCCTCGGTGCCGAACTGCCGTATTCCGTGACGGTGGAAATCGAACGCTTCCAGTCTAACGAACGCGGTGGCTACGACATCAACGGCTTGATCCTGGTTGAGCGTGAAGGGCAGAAGAAGATGGTCATTGGTAACAAAGGTTCCAAGATCAAAACCATCGGTATTGAAGCCCGTAAGGATATGCAGGAGATGTTCGAAGCGCCTGTTCACCTGGAACTTTGGGTGAAAGTGAAATCCGGCTGGGCCGATGATGAACGCGCGCTGCGCAGTCTCGGTTACACCGACGATCTCTGAGGATAACCCCGATGGAGGGCTGGCAGCGCGCTTTCGTCCTGCATAGTCGTCCCTGGAGCGAAACCAGCCTGATGCTGGACGTCTTCACGGAAGAGTCGGGTCGCGTGCGCCTTGTGGCTAAAGGCGCACGTTCCAAACGCTCTAATCTCAAAGGTGCGCTTCAGCCCTTTACCCCCTTGTTAGTTCGCTTTGGCGGACGCGGCGAAGTCAAAACGCTGCGTAGCGCAGAAGCCGTCTCCCTGGCGCTACCGCTAAGCGGCATCACGCTTTACAGCGGCCTGTACGTCAACGAGCTCATTTCTCGCGTGCTTGAGCACGAAACCCGCTTCTCTGAACTCTTCTTTGATTATTTGCACTGCATCCAGGCGCTCGCTGGCGCAACAGGCTCGCCGGAACCGGCGCTGCGTCGTTTCGAGCTGGCGCTGCTGGGGCATCTTGGGTATGGCGTCGATTTCCTGCACTGTGCGGGGAGCGGTGATGAGGTTGATGACACCATGACCTATCGCTATCGTGAAGAGAAGGGCTTTATTGCCAGTATCGTGATGGATAACAACACCTTTACCGGGCGGCACTTAAAAGCGCTGGCGAGCCGGGAATTTCCTGATACTGATGTCCTGCGCGCCGCTAAGCGCTTTACCCGTATGGCGCTAAAGCCGTATCTTGGTGGCAAACCGCTAAAGAGCCGCGAGCTGTTTCGTCAGTTTGTGCCAAAGCGATAACCCGTATTACACTCGCTCCGCTTTACCCGCTCGCGTATTTTGCGTAGAAGGACGGGGTGAGAGAAAAAGAACGTTAAAAATAAAGACACGAGGATTGTCATGGCTGAATTACTGTTAGGCGTCAATATTGACCACATTGCCACCCTGCGTAACGCACGCGGCACCGCATACCCGGACCCAGTGCAGGCTGCGTTTATCGCCGAGCAGGCCGGTGCTGATGGCATCACCGTGCATTTACGTGAAGACCGTCGTCATATCACCGACCGCGATGTGCGTATTTTGCGTCAAACGCTCGACACCCGCATGAACCTGGAAATGGCGGTGACCGAAGAGATGCTGGCTATCGCCTGCGAAACCAAGCCGCATTTCTGCTGCCTGGTGCCAGAGAAGCGTCAGGAAGTCACCACCGAAGGCGGTCTGGACGTTGCCGGCCAGCTCGACAAAATGCGCGATGCCTGCAAGCGCCTGGCGGATGCGGGTATCCTGGTCTCGCTGTTTATTGATGCTGACAACGCGCAGATTAAAGCTGCGGCTGACGTGGGCGCGCCGTATATCGAAATTCATACCGGCTGCTACGCTGATGCCACCACCGATGCTGAACAGGCAAAAGAGCTGGAACGCATCGCGAAAGCCGCCACCTACGCGGCAAGCCTCGGTCTGAAGGTCAATGCCGGGCATGGCCTGACTTACCACAATGTGAAAGCCGTTGCCGCTCTGCCAGAAATGCACGAACTGAACATTGGCCACGCCATTATCGGACGTGCAGTGATGACGGGCCTGAAAGAAGCGGTCGCCGAAATGAAACGCCTGATGCTGGAAGCGCGCGGCTAATGGCAATTCTAGGGTTAGGTACCGACATCGTCGAAATCGCCCGCATTGAAGGGGTGATCGCCCGTAGCGGCGATCGCCTCGCTCGTCGCGTGCTCAGCGAGAATGAGTGGGCTATATGGGAAACGCATCAGCAGCCGGTACGTTTTCTGGCGAAACGCTTTGCGGTTAAAGAGGCCGCGTCGAAAGCGATGGGCACCGGTATTCGCAACGGCCTGGCGTTCAATCAGTTTGAAATATACAACGACGAGTTGGGCAAACCGAAGCTGCGGCTATGGGGGGAAGCACAACGCCTGGCAGAGCAGATGGGGATTGTGCATATTCACGTGACGCTCGCCGATGAACGCCACTATGCTTGCGCGACGGTGATTGTAGAAAGCTAAATTTTGTCCGCGTGATGCATCTGGACAAACTTGTCCCACAGCTGCTCTTCGCTTTCCAGATGTGCCGGATCCTTTAAAATAGTATTCGGGATCGGGCACACTTTCTGACAGGTTGGCGTGTCGTAATGGCCGATGCATTCGGTGCAACGATCGCTGTTGATCTCATAGATACTATCACCCATCGAAATGGCCTCGTTTGGACATTCCGGTTCACACATATCGCAATTGATACATTTTTTGGTGATTAACAGCGCCATCAGGAAATTCTCAGAAACATAATAAACAGGGCAGCATTATACGCTCATTCTCCTTCTGGGCCACGTTTTTATTGGTTTTATGTATGTTTTGCAACCGATTTAAATTTCAATTTAATGAAATTTAACGATATTATTACGCCGTTACACTTTCCAATCGCTTTGTATTAACATTTAAATGTACTTATTAAGATGTAGCGCGATAATAACCTTAATAAATATAATTGTATTTCCCTGGTTTATAAATGTAATTAGAGTTATTTATCCGTCTAATAGAACCTCATTTCCGTTAAATGCTTGGTATTGTTTTTCATGTTTTATTACAGCTGTATTCTTTATCGATACCTGAAGAAATATTTCCCTGGGAAGGATTCTAAAACGGAGGTAATCATGGAAGTTCACGGTGAAAGACTTATTACGTTAAAAGCATTAATTGTTCATAATAGTACTAGTCATGTCAGCGTCGTTAACGACTCGATAACGACACTAATTAACGAGATGAATAGTAAAGGTATCACTACCGTACTTGCAGATTCTGCGGATGGCGCTACAGCGGTGATACATAATGACGCAACAATTGAATTGGTTATACTTGATTGGGTAATAAATGAAGATGAGCAGCATAATGAATCTGCCAAAAAGGTGATTGAATCCTTACGCAGTAAAAGTCAGATGGTGCCATTATTTTTATTACTTGATAATCGACAGGGCGAAAATCTTACGCATGAGATTATGCGGGAGACAGATGAATTAATATGGATTCAGGAAGATACGCCTTTTTTTCTCGCCGGGCGAGCGCATTCCGCAATTTTATCTTATCGACAAAAAACAGTGCCCCCATTAACGCGCGCTATTTTTGAGTTTGCTCAAAAATACGAATATTCGTGGCATACACCTGGTCATGCCGGAGGAACTGCCTTTATGAAATCTGCCGTTGGGCGAGCCTTCCATGATTATTTCGGCGAAAATTTGTTGCGTTCGGACCTTTCTATTTCGGTGGGTGAATTGGGGTCGTTGCTGGATCACAGCGGGCCGATCGGCGAGAGTGAAAAATTCTGCGCCAAAGTTTTCGGCGCGGATAGAGCCTATACGGTCACGAATGGTTCGTCGATGTCCAACCGCGTCATCATGATGTCCTCGGTAGCACGTGGTGATTATGCTTTATGTGACCGTAATGCGCACAAGTCAACGGAGCAGGCGCTAACAATGACCGGCGTGGTGCCAACCTATTTAATGCCGTCACGTAATTACCTCGGCATTATTGGTCCGGTTTATGCCAGTACGCTGAGCGCATCTGAAGTCAAAAAAGCCATTGCCTGCAACCCACTCGCGACGGATAAAAAACAGAAACCACTACACGCGATAATCACCAACTCGACCTATGATGGCCTGACCTATCATGTGCCGACGGTAGTCAAACAGCTTGATGCTAGCGTAGATCGTATCCATTTTGACGAGGCCTGGTACGGTTACGCACGGTTCAATCCGCTGTATGCCGAACGTTTTGGCATGTATGGCGAAGCGGAGGATTATCCGAAAAACCTACCGACCATTTTCACAACGACCTCTACGCACAAACTGCTGGCTGCACTTTCTCAGGCCTCACTTATCGGCGTTCGGGATGGGCGTAATCCTGTGCCGCACTCCCGCTTCAACGAATCTTACATGATGCATGCATCGACCTCGCCGCTCTATCCAATCATCATGGCAAACGAAGTTTCTGCGGAAATGATGCGCGGGCAGAGCGGAAAGTACCTGACGACAGAGTCGATTACTGAAGCGGTACGTTTTCGTAAAGCCGTTAGACGTATTCGCCGTGAATTGCAGGATAACCAGGACTGGTTTTTCTCCACCTGGAACGCGGATTTTGTTACCGATCCTGATTCAGGAAAAACAGTTTCCTTTGAAGATGCGCCGCTTAGTCTGCTGGTAAACGATCCGCGTTGCTGGGAGCTGCGGGCAGATGATAAATGGCACGGTTTTCAGGGGATTGAAGACGGTTACTGCATGCTCGACCCGATAAAAGTGTCGGTCGTGATGCCCGGCATGGCGATCGATGGGTCGCTAGAGGCAATGGGGATACCCGCGGTGCTGGTGACCGCGTTTCTTAGCCAGCGCGGTATCCAGGTAGAGAAAACCACTGATTTCACAATCTTGTTCCTCTTCTCACTTGGAATTACCAAAGGTAAATATGGCACGCTGCTAAACGCCTTGCTGAAGTTTAAAGATGCTTATGATGCCAACGTCCCTGTCGAACAGCTGCTGTATACCCAGGAGAGTGATTGCCCGGCAGTTTACAAAGGCAAGGGGCTGAAAACCCTGGCGGATGAAATGTTTACCTTCTTTAAAGATACTGGGTTAACTCACGTCCAGGCAGAGGCATTTACCACACTTCCTGAACCGGTAATGACCCCGGCGGATGCTTACGTCAAATTAGTGCATAACGACATTCAAACCGTAAGTGTAGATAACCTGTACAACTGTATTCTCGCGACCGGCGTTGTGCCTTATCCGCCTGGCATACCGATGCTGATGCCTGGGGAGAGCGCCGGTGGGAAAGGTAGTCCTTACATACGTTATTTAAAAATTCTGCAGCAGTGGGATCAGCGTTTCCCTGGCTTTGCTCATGATATTCATGGCGTAGAAAATGAAAATGGCATTTATTACGTCCAGTGCCTGAAAACCAGCAAGTAACGCACGTTAATCCTTTTTATGGGAAAATATTATGGCAATTAAAAAAATGAGCGTTACGCAGTTAACAATGCTGACTGCGATAAATATGCTGGGCTCGGGAATTATTTTACTGCCAGCTAAGCTCGCGCAGGTAGGCAATATTTCCATTGTATCGTGGCTGGTGACTGCCACCGGGTCAATGGCGTTGGCTTGGGCCTTTGCTTGCTGCGGGACCATGAGTAATAAACCCGGGGGGATGGGCGGTTATGCAGAATATGCTTTCGGGAAAGCCGGAAACTATATTGCCAATTACACCTATGGTGTAGCAATTGTGATAGGCAATGTGGCTATCGCCATTACGGCTGTAGGCTATATTATCGGCCTGTTTCATATTAATCCCAATCCGTTGCAGATTGGTCTGATGACGATAGTGTTATTGTGGATAACGACATTCGCCAATTTCGGTGGGGCAAGTATCACCGGTAAAATTGGTGGAATTACGGTGTGGGGCGTGATTGCACCCGTGGTAGTGGTGTGTACCGTTGGCTGGTTCTGGTTTAAACCCGAAATCTATGCAGCCGGCTGGAACCCGCATAACAGTTCACTGTTTGGTGCCGCAGGCTCTTCGGTTGCGGTTACTCTGTGGGCGTTTTTAGGGCTGGAGTCCGCCTGTGCCAATAGCGATGCGGTGGATAACCCGCAGAAGAACGTTCCAATTGCGGTACTGTTCGGCACTCTCGGCTCGGCAATTATCTACATTGTCTCAACCAACGTCATTGGCGGCATTATTCCTAACCTGGAACTTGCTCACTCCAGCGCGCCTTTTGGCCTCGCATTCGCCACCATGTTTACCCCGGTTGTGGGGAATATCGTGACGGGCTTGATGATTATCGCCTGCATCGGCTCCCTGTTGGGTTGGCAGTTCACTACAGCGCAGGTCTTTAAGAGTTCCGCCGATGTTGGTTACTTTGTGAAGATATTTGCGAAGTGCAATAAGCATGGCACGCCCATCGCGGGGATGCTTATTTTGCTGGCGATACAGACGGTTCTGAGTTGGTTTTCTATTCCCGCAAGTCCGGATGGCACGCGCTATGGCTGGGCTCACCACCTGATATCCAGCAACGTTGGTGTTTCCGATCAGTTCTCGGCGGTGGTGGATTTATCGGTGGTGACCAATCTTATCCCTTATATTTTGTCGATGGCGGCACTGGTAACCATCCAGGCGATCAATAAAGTACCGAAACATCGGGCACTTATTAATAACGCCATCGCGGGCGTAGGGGCGGCTTACAGCTACTTCGCGCTCATGAACTCTGGTGATAAGGCGTTGATGTATGGCGGCGTGGCAACCATTCTGGGGTTCACCTTATTTGGTGCCGTCAGCGCGAGGTTTGTGAAAGGCGAACAGGCTGCACATCCGGACCGCGTGATTACCGGTGAAGAAGACGTGCCGGCTATTCCCTGGAAAGAGGAATAATCCCGAACGGGTCGAACTCGGCCCGTTCAAACCAGCTTTTTCACCAGCGCTTCACTGTGGCGAATACGTTCCGGTGCGTTTTCCAGATCCTGCTGTACCAGACCCATAAACAGCAGATCCGTTAGCATCATCTGAGCGCTGGTTGAGGAAATGGCAGCACTGCGCGTGGCCTGCTCTTCGGCGATGGTATACAGGCAGTGCGTCGCACGCTGCTGGAGAGCGTTTGGCGAAAAACCGGTAATTGCCAGCACTTTACCGCCGACCCGCAGCGTTTCGTCAGCGGCCAGATTAATTTCCCGCCGCGCGCCGGAATAGGAGATTGCCAGCAGTAAATCGTCCTGGGTCATCGCCTGCACGGTTGCCAGCAGGGCATGCATATCCAGCTCAGAAACGGCGTTGACGCCAATTTTCATCAGTTTCCAGCTAAAATTACGCGCGACCAGCCCCGATGCACCAATCCCGGTGAGGATAATGCGCCGCGTGCCGCGCAGCAGCGTGACGGTTTCCGCCAGCTTATCCTCGCTGTTGACGTCAAGAGAGGCGTGCATGGCGGCCACGTTATCCTTTATGAGCTTTTCACCAACCAGACGCAGCGGATCGTCGCCGCAAATTTGGTTATGCACCGGCACCGAGTGCGGGTTGACGCTACTGGCCATCGCTTCACTGAGGGCGAGCTTTAGCGCCGGAAAGCCTTTAAATCCGAGCTTTTGGGCAAATTTAACCACGCTGGACTGGCTGACGCCGGCCTGGCTTGCCAGCTGCTGTGAGCTTAAGTGACGCGCCTGATCGGGCTGCGCCAGAATAAAATCCGCCAGTTTTCTATCGCTTTGCGCCAGCTGAAGATAGCGCTGACGAATACTGATTAAACAATTCATAAGAACCTCACGGGCACAATGACCACTCTGTACCGAAACACCATTCTGCTCGTTTGAAAGAATTATGTATTCTATTATAACCGGATATAGCGAATTAAATATTCCTGTCGCCAGCAAAACGGCATTCTTTTCAACGGACATTTGTTGAAGACTCGTTTGGCGAAAGCGAGCGGTGTATCTGTTAATCTATTTCCTGGACTGATATGTCACTACAGGAGCCGCATTTGACCAACCATTCCCGCCGCGTGGTATTTTTTGATCTCGATGGCACGCTGCATCAGCAGGATCTGTTTGGCGCGTTTATCCGCTATTTGCTGCGCCGTTTGCCGCTGAATGCGCTATTGGTACTGCCGTTATTGCCCGTTATCGGCGCGGCAATGCTAATGAAAGGGCGCGCAGCGCGCTGGCCGATGAGCGTGTTGCTATGGGGCTGCACCTTTGCCCGCCGCGAGGCGACGTTGAACGCACTGGAGGCCAGCTTTATCATCTGGTTCCGGGCGACGGTAACGCCGTTTCCCGTGGTTCAGCAACGCCTGGACAGCTACCTGAGCCGCCAGGATGCCGACGTCTGGCTGATTACCGGTTCGCCGCAGACGCTGGTCGAGCGCGCTTACGCTGATGCGCCGTGGATGCCGCGAGTCAATCTGATTGGCAGCCAAATGCACCGAGGATTCGGCGGTCGGGTGCTATCGGTGCGCTGTCTGGGGCGCGAAAAGGTGGCGCAACTGGAGCAGCGTCTGGGCGCACCGCTGCGTTTATACAGCGGCTATAGCGACAGCAAACAGGATAACCCGCTACTCTTTTTCTGTGAGCATCGCTGGCGGGTGACGCCGCGCGGGGAGCTTGAACAGCTGGAATAAGCGGGCGCTGCGCTTTGATGGATATTGTGTATAATGCGCGGCGTTGATTATCTGGAGTCCTCACGTTGTCCGACATTGAACTGAACCATGAATACTGGATGCGGCATGCGCTGATGCTCGCCAAACGCGCCTGGGAAGAGGGCGAAGTGCCGGTGGGCGCGGTATTAGTGCATAACAACCAGGTGATTGGCGAGGGCTGGAATCGTCCGATTGGCCGCCATGACCCAACCGCGCATGCGGAAATCATGGCACTGCGTCAGGGCGGTTTGGTGTTGCAAAACTATCGTCTGATTGATACCACGCTGTACGTGACGCTGGAACCCTGCGTGATGTGCGCCGGCGCAATGGTGCACAGCCGCATCGGTCATCTGGTGTTTGGCGCCCGTGATGCCAAAACCGGTGCGGCGGGGTCATTAATCGACGTGCTGCATCATCCCGGCATGAACCACCGGATAGAATTTACCGAGGGTGTGCTGGCCGAAGCGTGCTCCGGCATGCTGAGTGACTTTTTCCGCTACCGTCGTCAGCAGCAAAAGGCGCTGAAGCAGGCCGCGAAAGCCAATCCTCCCGCGACCTTATAACTTATTTTTGCCGTGACATTAAAAACGACACCGCGTCGTTTTGATTCGGTGACGGCATAAATGAGAACAAGCTGTAGTGATTCTGGTTCAATTCATCTGACGATACTGCCGGATAGGCTTGCGCTATCGCCATCTCATCCGTGGCCTTTTTCTCTTTTTCCTGCAAATAACCGACTAGGCTTATCTGATACTTACGGATGTTTTCGACGTAAGTATAGGCCTCATGCCCACGCGCGTAGCCATAGGTTAACTTGCTGTACCACGGTTTCTGGCTCAGCAGCGGCAGTCGCTGTTTGACGTCAGCCCAACTGTCCGGATTGCCTTTTTGCTTCGCGGTGAGTGCTCGCGCGTCAAGCATATGGGCGTAGCCCATGTTATAGGCCGCCAGTGCAAACCAAATCCGTTCTTCCTGCGGAACGCTCTCCGGGACTTTGGTCATCATGTCCTGGATATAACGCATGCCACCGCTAATGCTCTGCTCTGCATCGGTACGGTCGGTCAATCCCAGGCTTTGGGCGGTATTTTTGGTCAGCATCATCAGGCCACGAACCCCGGTTGGCGAGGTGGCCTGTGGATCCCAGTGTGACTCCTGATACGAAATAGCGGCCAGCAGCTTCCAGTCGATTTCACTGGCGTACTTTTCAAATAGCGGCTGCAGGTCAGGCAGCACGTTATCTACCGCGCGCAGGAAGGAGCGGGTATCGACATAATCGAAATCGTCGCCATGGCCGAGATACTTCTCCTCCAGACGAGCGAGGGTACCGTCTTCATTTATATTGTTGAAGAAGTCGAGCATCGCCGCAGAGAGCGTATTGTCATCGTCCTGAAGGCTAAACCAGGTGACCGGCTGCTCGTCGGTGATATCCAGCGCCACCGCCAGTTCCGGATGGACGCGCTGGAACAGGCCGATGGCGACCGAGTCGGCAATGGTGTAGTCCAGCTTGCCGTCAATCACGGCCTGCATCAGATCCACCGAGCCGCGCTTTTCATCAACGGTCCATGAGAGATCAGGGTACTTCGTCTCTTTTAAATTTTGCAGATCGCTTATCACCACCTGGCCCGGCGCGACGGTGAGCTGGTCTGCGCTGATGTTGCTCAGATTACGCGGGCGGGTATTACCAACGCGGTAGACCATCTGTTGCGAAACAGAGTAATAGGTCGGGCCGGGCTGATAGTTTTTACTGCGCTCGCTGTTATAGACCAAGCCTGCGGCCAGCATATCGGCATTACCGTGGTCGAGGTCATCGAAAAGCTGGCTGATGTTTTGACGTACGGTAATCTTTAGCTTCACGCCGAGATAGTCAGCGAACTGCTGAGCCAGCTCGTAGTCGAGGCCGATATCTTTATCATTGAAGTTGCCATAGGTCAGCGGTGAGAGGACAGTACTGACGCGCAGCTCCCCCCGCTCCTGGATCGCGGCGATTCGGTTTTCTGGTTTGCCAAACCAGGGAATTGACGGCCACAGGGCCGCTGCCAGCAACAGCGTCACAACGCCGATGAGCAGATAGTTAATCTTTAGTTTTTTCAAATAGTTAATTCGCTGAGATGCTAAAGGGTATCCCTGACGACACTAAGGTTTGCTACAGATTGAGCGGCATTTTGCTTAACATTACGCCAGTTGGCAACTGATTCGAGAGGTGAGTCACATCTATTGGTAAAGCGCGGCGATGATTTTATTTTGACGCAAACGGTTTCGTCAGGGCGCAGGATTCTCTATAATAGCGCCCGTTCTCCCCCATTGCGCACACTGAAAGCTGAGAAGACGAGAGACTTATGATGGAAATTCTGCGTGGTTCGCCTGCACTGTCTGCATTTCGTATTAACAAACTGCTGACGCGTTTTCAGGCGGCCAACCTCCCGGTTAGCAATATATACGCTGAGTATGTCCATTTTGCCGACCTGGACGCGCCGCTAACCGAAGAAGAGCGGGCCCGACTTGAGCGACTGTTGCAGTATGGCCCAAGTCTTAATAGCCATACGCCTACCGGCAAACTGCTGCTCGTCACCCCCCGCCCTGGCACTATCTCCCCTTGGTCTTCGAAAGCTACCGACATCGCACATAACTGCGGCCTGCAGCAGGTTCTGCGTCTGGAACGCGGCGTAGCGTACTATATTGATGCTGCGAACCTGACCGCTGAACAGGTGGATGCCGTTGCCGCAGAGCTGCACGATCGCATGATGGAGAGCGTTTTTGCCTCGCTGCAGGATGCGGAAAAACTGTTTGCCCATCACCAGCCGGCTCCGGTTGCCAGCGTCGATTTGCTCGGGCAGGGCCGTCAGGCGCTGATTGATGCCAACATCCGTCTTGGCCTGGCACTGGCTGAAGATGAAATCGACTATTTGCAGGATGCGTTTAGCAAACTGGGTCGTAACCCGAACGACATCGAGCTGTATATGTTCGCGCAGGCGAACTCCGAGCACTGTCGTCA
>PPYF01029630.1_pt1 | contig 13901 bp, 22 predicted proteins | sample 1559871 | NCBI WGS metagenome assembly PPYF01 (sample SAMN08240021, study PRJNA423297) | Human gut metagenome, whole genome shotgun sequencing project. | reverse complement strand
GGCGGCTATGCCGGGGTCGCCCTTCTCGCCTTGCACGCCCTGCAACCCCTGCGGGCCGCGCTCGCCGGTGTCGCCCTTGGGGCCTTGCTCGCCCCTCTCGCCTTGGTCGCCCTTCGGGCCTTGCTCTCCCTGCGGGCCCCTCTCGCCCTGTATGCCCTGCGGCCCCTGCTCGCCCTGCTCGCCCTTGTCGCCCTTCGCGCCCTTGGGCAGGAAGAAGTTCAGAACGGGGTTCTGCACCGTGCCGGTGATCGTCACCTGCGGGGTGTCCGACGTTGCGACGGTTCCGATGGTGAAGTGCGGTATCAGCTCGCCGCTGTCGAGGCGGTCGTTTATCTCCTTGATCTGCGCGTATATCTGGGCGAGAATCTTGTTGAACTCGTCCTGCGTCTGGTTCACCTCGTAAAGGTGGGCGCGCATGATGCGGCGGGCGAACGCGATGTAGGCCACGCGGTAGAACTTCGTGTTGTAGTCGTAGGCGAGGAAGTCGCCCATGATGTCCGTTATGGTCTCGTCGGCTGGGTTGACCACGTAGTGGTCGCTGATCTCGTTCGCCTTGATGTCAACCTGCCGCTTCTGGTCTGGGTCGAAAATCTCGTCGATCTTCGCGCACAGCGCCGCGAGGTCGGTCACTTCCAAGACCTCGTACAAAGCGCCCGTGAGGGTGTTCGTAATCCAGTCGCCGAGATTGACGGCTGTTCCGTTCTTGTCTACCAGCATCTCGCGCTCCTTCAATCCGATGTTGCCTCCCATTGTATGAAAAAGGCGGGGTTCGCGCTATGGAGCTGGCGCGCCATTGACATACGTTGCCCCCCCCCAGTTACGATAGTCCCGAAACGGAGGCTGATGCGGAGGAGCGGCAATGACGGTGTTGAAGTATCGAGGTTCGAACGGAGCCATTAAGACCCTCTTGGACGTGACCGGCACATTGTCGCGCATCGGCGCGTTGGAGACGAAGACGAACAACCTCCAAACGACCGTCAACGCCCTCAACGCCTCCTCCGGCTGGAAAAGGCTGTCGAAGAACTGCTGGTACAAGAAGGTCGGCCTGTGGTGCACAGTCCAATGCGACTACATAAGCCCCCCCCCCAGTTACCATTGCCGGGTAAACGGACGGAGGGCTGCAATGGCGAAGTTGAAGTACCGCAAAGGCTCTGAAATATTCGAGATTTTCGACACGGACGACATCAAGGCGCTCCAAACGAAGGTGGACGAGGTGCCGAGGCTCCCGACGTTCGGCTCGACCTCCGGCAACTGGCCCTTCGGAGTGGTCTACTGAAACGTCAGCGCCGACAAGAAGCGCCTGTCGCTCCATGGGAACATCTACTTCGACAGCTGCGGCGACGCGTGGAGCGCCATGAAGGCGATACCGGGCGGAGCGTCGAACGAGTGGGGCTTGCAGGTCGCAACTCCGCTCGGAGCGCAATCCAAAGCCCTCTGGATACCTGCCGTCGGCTTCTCCACCACGAACTCCACCATATCGGCCCAGAACTTCGGTCGCCTTACCATGAAGATAGGCACCGACGGCTACTGCTACGTATTCCCGACGACGACAAAGCCGGAGGGCGACGGCCCGTTCTCGTGCTTCATAGATTGCTGGTACATGAGCATAGCGGACTACGCTTGACATTTTCTGCCCCCCCCCTGTTACGATCTTCGCCGATGAAAGGAAGGGTCGAATGGCTATCATCAAGTACAGGGGCAGCGGCGGCGTTGTCGAACTGCTCGACGTGGGGGCGCTGCTGGGGCGGGTGAGCGGCTTGGAGGCCAAGACGGCATCGTTCGAGCGGGCGACATCGGGGATATGGAAATACGAGAAGCGCTCCGACGGCACCTGCGTCTGCGAGGGCCAGCAGACGCGCACGGTCAACATAGAGAACATATATTCGGGGAACATCTACTACGGCGACTTCGCCGCCGTCTCGTTCCCCAGCGGGCTGTTCACCGCAGTGCCGGACGTTCGCGCGACGATTCAATCGGCACCAGCGACCGTGTGGGTCGCGACGGCCTCGAACTCGAAGCCGTCAACGTCGTCAACGCAGACGGTGCGCCTGCTGTCGGGCGGCCCGGAGACGAGCATATCCGTCACGGTCTCCTACCGCGCGGTCGGTCGCTGGAAGTAGCCTTGACTTTCCGTGCCCCCCCCCTGTTACGCTTTCCCGAAACACTCGGAAGGGAGAGGGAATGGCGAAGCTGAAGTACAGGGGCACGGGCGGCGTGGTCGAGCTTCTTGACATCTCGAACGTTCTCAACCGCCTGTCGTCGCTCGAAGCCAAGATGACGGCGGTCGAGACAAAGCTGACGGTCAAGTCCGACGGTTTATGGCGTTATCTCGTCCTCGGCTCCTTCGTCATCGGATGGCGCACCGACCGTTTCGTCGTGCCGCAATGGAACTCGTGGGGCAATCTCTGGGAAAGCTCCGCAAAGCTCTCTTCGGTCATCTATCCGGGCGGCTATCAGGGGAAGTTCTCGCAAGTCGCCCTGTTCTGCAACGCCAAGAACGTCGGAGAGGTCACATCGTGCGGCGTGGAGTTCGAGGACAGCTCGACCCCGGACGTTCTCAACAAGTTTCCCAACGTGTACCTGCTGCGCCCGAACAACGCGGGCACGAACGTGACGTACGACGTGTACCGCATGTTCATAGGTCAGCTCAAATGACGGCTTGACAACCTCCGCCCCAGCTGAACAGAACGTCGTACGCGACCGAAGTGCCCGTCAACTTGATTGGCGGCGTAAAAAAAAGAACCCCTCTCGCGAGGGGTTCTTCATTCGCTGCGGCTTTACAGGTAGATGACCTGACCGGGGTAGATCACGTTCGGGTCGGAGATGCCGTTCTTCGCGGCGAGGCCCATGTAGTTGGAACCCCAGCCGTTGCTCGCGGCGATTGCGGAAAGGTTGTCGCCCTCCCGAACCGTGTAGGTTCCGCCTCCGCCGACCTCCGCCGCCGCGCCGCCGTTGGTCAGGGCGATGTTGCCGATGTCGATTGCTGCGGTCACCTGACCGTCTCGACCGATCACCGCGCGGCGACCGTCAAGCTCCATCACGACGTAGGTGCCGTGGACGGCGAGCGGGGTGCCGTTCTCGTCAACGGGCGTGACGACCTTGACAAGCGAGCCGACCGAGATTGTCGGGGAGCCGCCGGAGCCGCCGCCGACCTTCGCGAGGTTGGAAGCGTCGATGGCCGCAGTGACCTGACCGCCGCGACCGATCACTATGCGGTTGCCGGACACCTCCATCACCTCGTATGTGCCGGAGGTCGCGAGCGACGTGCCGTTCACATCGACGGGGTTGGTCACGGTCACGATGTCGCCGACGCTGAAGGAGGCCGACGGCGCTGGCTCCGGGGAAGGCTCCGGCGGGACGTAGCTGCCGCCGTGAATCTCCTGCGGGAAGTCCCTGTAGCACTCGTTCGCGTCCAGAGGGCCGATGCCGCCGATGTAGGCGGCCGAGGTGTACTGCCAGATGTCCGCCGTGCCGTTGTAGGACAGGTCGGCACCGTACTCGGCGACCCAAGCGGTGTAGGGCAGGATGCGCATGTCCTGCGCGTTCGCGTTGTAGCGCCCGGTGTACCAGCCGAACCAGTACCCGGCGGCCTCGATCTGCGGGCCGACGACCTCGCACGCGCGACGGTAGAACCATTCCAGACCCGCCTCCTCAACGTCGAGGTAGGCGGGGAAGCCCATCTCGGACGGGTCGGGGAGCAGGCGCAGCATGTGGGCCGCCTCGCTGTTCGCCATGGAATCGTTCGACGCGTAAGAGTACAGGTACACGCCGAAGGGGATGCCGAGGCGCTTGCACTCGGACATGTTGCGATGGTACTGCCGGTCGTCTTGGTTCGCGTAGTCGCTGCCGTAGCCGCAGGACAGGATTGCCCCGTCGATTCGGCCCACGAGGGCATCCCAGTTGATGGTGCCCTGATGGTGCGATACGTCGATGAGCGTCATTGTCATGGTGTTTCTCTCCTTTCGCTCGATGGGGACATTCTACCACCGAGGAGGGAGGAGGGACACGCGGTCACGAAACGGGCAGGTAGTCCTTCAGGACTTCCTTCGTGTTCGCGTCGCGCCTGACGATGACGGGCTGCGGGATGCCGTTGACGATCTTCACGCCGAAGACGACCTCCTGCACGGGGTGCGCGGTGTCGGCGGTCTTGTATCCGCTCGAAGCAACAACGTCGATGGGGTCTGCGGTCGCCATCGCCCTACCAAGCGTCGGCGTGGACTTCGACGGCCATGCCGTCCACCGTCTTGATTCTAAGGCCGTCCACGGCCTCCCAGCCGCCCGAAGGAACCGTTATGGGGGCGCAGGCCGCCTTGCGGTAAACCATGGCCTTGGAGACGTTCAGGGAGGCTCTGGCGTATATGCGCGTGCCAGCGTACTCGCCAAGATAGCTCTCCTCGTCGTCGAGAGCGTCCACCGCCTCGGACATCGCCCTCTCGACATCGGTCTCCCCGAGGGGGTTGTCGCCCACTCCCTCCAAGCCGAGCATCTGGTACATCTGCTCGCGCTCGATCACTTGGATGCGGTCGTCGTACTCGTCGCGACCGTGGTAGAGGACGCGGAAGTCGTCGTCGCCCTCTTCGAGGACTTCGAGCGACCGGTACTTCCCTCCGGGAAGGTAGTAGGGGTTGGCGAAGTCGGAAGGCTCGAACACGGCTCCCGGCTTGATCTCGTCGTACGACACGGGGGTTGCCATCAGCGCTTCTCCCCTATCAGGAACACGATCACGACGAGGCAGGTGAGCAGGAGCGTAAGGTACGCCTCCATGATTCCCTGCGAGGCCACGGCCACCGCGATCACGGCGAGCGCTATGTAGGACGGCAACCGCAGGTCTTTCGTCCGCTTGCCCCCGTTCCCGCGCATAAGCTCGTAACGCTCCTTGGTGGTCATCTCAAACACCCGCCTTTCTTGTCCCTTTCGCTAAGGATAGCAGGAAGTCGGCTCGCCGCGCAACGGGTTAGCCGCACAGGCGGTCGATGACGAGGGCCTTGTCAACCGCCACCATCTCCGAATCGACGACGTACGCCTTGAACTTGTCGAGCATCACGCGGGTGTTGCGGAAGTACAGGCTGAACGGCATGTCCTCCAAGCGCAGCGTGGCGCGCACGAAGCCGTTCTTCATGAACTCGACCGTCGCCGGGAACTCCATCCCGCTCTCGATCAGGGCCGCCTCGCCCTGCCCGACGGAGAAGAACGTGTCAACGCCCCGCCACATCAGCGTAAGCCCGTACTCGCCGTCGCCCACCGCGTACCTGCCGTTCGCTCCGGTGACATGCACCATTGTCGGCCTCCTTTAGTCTCGAATCTCCAAGTTGGAGCTGATGCGCGCCGTCAGGTTGCGCTCGCTGAAGCAATGCTCCTGAACGGTGACGACGTGGCGCTTGCCGAACTTGTCCCTGTAGCGGACGCGCCTGCCCTTCCGCGACACGACCGTTATCAGGTCGCCGTCGAGCGTCTTGTAGCTCTGCCCGCCTCGAACTTGGTGCACATTCCGCCGCCCTTCCTCTCTGGCTCCTACTTCCTGCCATTCTCCTTGTCGGCGGCCTTCTCCGCAAGCCGCTTCTCCGCCTCGGCGCGGCGCGCTTCGTATGCCGCAGCCATCTCGTCGCGGAAGAGGGACAGCACATCCACGACGCTCAAATTCTCGGGCAGCATGCAGCCGTCAATCGCATCGCGGCACCACCTGTCGAACGGCTCGACCGCATCGACGCGCCCGCCGTGCTCGAACTCCGTCATGATCGCCGGGCCTCCCTCCATGGCCGCCGTCAAGCGGTCGGACAGACGGGCGTTCTCCGCCGTCAGCGCGTCGATGGTGCGGTACGCCCGCATGATCTCCGACACCACCGCCTCCCCGCTCATCGGCGTTGCCGCCTCGTGCGCCCGCGTCTTCTTGATGCTGCCGCCCAGCGTCGGCACGCTCTTGTGCTCCACAGCCATGTCTTTGCTCCTTCTCGATTATTTTATCGAGCGCGTCCTTGACGCGCATGGGCTTCCCGTCGATCTTCACCCTGCGCTTGTCGTCGTCCGTGAGCGCCAGCAGCGCGCCCACCGTGATCTCGCACTCTCCGTCCCATAGGTGCTGGTCTTTGATCTTCATGCCCATGCCCTGAACGTCGCCCTTTCTTCGCGCCGATACGCCAGCAGCTCCCTGTGCTGCCAGCATTCCTGATACTCGACCCGCCTCCCGTAGGAGCGCAGAAGCCGCTCGTGCTCCTTCAGGTCGTCCGGGCAGATGTGTCGCCGCTGCGGCCCTCCGGAATCATGACCTTGCAATGGCCCTCGTACGCCATTTCCCCCTCCTTACGCCGACAGCAGCACGGCCATGACGAACCCGCCGAGCAGGAACGCGACGGCGCACGGAACGACGAACGGCTCGACCTCCCGCTGCCACGCCTCGCGCCACTCCTGCTCGGTCATGCGCCCCCTGCCGTCCCCGAACTTCCTTGGAACGCGCCTCTGGCGGCTTCTGACGGCCCTGTGGGCCGAGTTGTCGGTATACATGGTGTCTTCCTTCCTACGCCCGTCTATAGGGCGTTACGCGAAGCCCTGCGGCTTCATTCTACACGATGTAAGATAAGAAGTAAAGAGAATAAATTAAGAAAAGAAATTAAGATGGGCGCGGGCATGCTGCGTGTCCGAGGAGGGAAAGGCCAATGGATGCCCGTAGGCTGGGTTCGCCCGCGCCCGCACCGATTGTCTCACTTCGGGGCGACGGGCGGAAGCCCCGTTTCACCGCTCGGACAAATCGAGGCGGGGAATCATGTCGGCGGTCAGCTGGAAGCCCTTCATGCATCCGAACCTGTCGGCTCCGAGCCGGTACGAGCCGAACGCGCACCCGGAACACCCCTCGTCGCCCATGCCCCATTTGCGGAGGCATTCGCCGACGCTCGCGCATCCGCGCGCCATCCTGCACGCCGACACCACCTGCTCCGGGCTTATCGGCCTGTAGTCCCAGAGCATGCACCCGACGTTGACGATCTGCATGGCCGGTTTCTGGAAGATAGCCAAGTTGCGTATCATGTCGTGCTCCGGTGTCGCATGGACGTGGCCGTGCAGCATGAAGATCGTCTCGTTCTCGCGGTTCTTCGTGTGATGCCTGCCGTTGTAGCAGAGCATGGGGTAGTGGCTCATGAGGAACTTCATATGGTCGTGCCGCACCTCGCGGTAGTCCCGCGCGTCCTCGAACTTCACAGCGGCCTTGGCCGTGAGCCTTCCGTTGCGCATGGCGCGCCGAAGCCCGGAATCGTGGTTGCCGAACACGAGCCTGATCTTCCCGTTCAGGCGCTCGGCGATGGACGAAAGGTACTCCGGCTTGCCGCTCATGGCGAAGTCGCCGAGATGGTACACGATGTCGCCCTTGCGCACGGTTTCGTTCCACCGCCGCACAAGCTCCTCGTCCATCTCCTCGGCGGAGCCGAACGGCCTGCCGTCCATGGCGATCACGTTCTCGTGGCCGAAATGTGTGTCCGCTGTGAAGTGTATCGCCATTGCCGCGTCCTCCGTCCGTCGTTCAAAAAAAACGGGCGGCGGCAACCATCCATCAATCCGCCGCCCTTGGGAGCCGCATTGAGCGCGCGCTGGCTCCCTTCCACTTCCGGCAAAGGCTTCTAAGGTCAAGCAGCCCTACTCCCGTTCGGGAACCCAGCCGGTCGCGGCATCCGCGCTCATGATCGCCTCCGCCGCGTGCTTTGCGCCCAGCCGCACCTCGATTCAGTGGCGTAGGACTGTGCCTGTCCACCATGCACGAATAGTGCCGCCCGCCCCTATGCCGGGTCTTTCGCATAGGGTTCGATGGGCGCTCCGCCCCTCCGAACAGAGCGCGCATCGAACCTCATGCCGAAGGGAAGAGCGCGGGACGGCGGAGGAATCGAACCGCCTGATCGCCGACCACCTCAATCGGCGAACCCGCCCCGACGGCGCTTTCCGCCCTCAACGTATCGCCCTGCCGTCGCAGGGGGTATCCAGTGGGCATCCAACGCCGCATGCGAGCCGTCCCGCTCCCCGCAGGACGCGTTTTCGGGCTTAGGTGACTCACCCTACTTGCATCCCGCTGACAGTGCCGTTCCGGCTATTCACAGCCTTGCAGTGAGGGGTCGGCCTGTATGCCGCATCTCAACCGACTTGACCGCAAGGCGACTGCTCGTCTGGTGCCCCCGGCTGGAATCGAACCAGCGCGTGCGACTTAGGAGGTCGCCGCCCTATCCACTGGGCCACGGGGGCATCCGCTTCGTTTCGTCCGGGAGGGTGTACGGCCCTCCCGGCTCCGGGCATCCCCGTCGCGCTTGACCGCTCTCCTCCCTCCACGGGAGGCGCGGACATGGGCGCTCCGAACGCCGTTGGGCGGGCATTGCCCCGCCGCCGCAACGGTACGCGTACCTCGTTCCGGCGCGCTCGTCCTTCGTGCGCGCCGCCGAGCGTCTTATCTCGCCGGTGCGTCGCCCATGTTACCACACTTCTTAACTCTTGTCTTAACTTTTTCTTTCTTTTTTTTATCTTACAAAAGAAAGGCCCGCGATTGCGGGCCGTGGCTTCAGTCCGGGAGGGCGGGAATCGAACCCGCACATGCTGTACCTGTTGCGGCGCGCCCAGTGCTCTGCCGTTGAGCTACCTCCCGATGCATGGGAAGCGCCGGAGGAAGGTGCAATGCGCACCGTTCGGGCGCTTCCCAAGTTCGCTGCGGGTGCCCTCGCCGTCCGCAGTCAGGATGCCCACCGATGATGACTTTCGGCATCCTCCCTCGCCCCTCTGCGCGGCCCGTTCGCAGCGGCCCGTGCTCGGAACCCGCGTTCGGGAAACTACCGGATAACGGCGCGTCCTCCCACCGCGTACCCCGCTCGCCTCCCCTGCGAAAGTCGGCCACGGGGGTGCCTTCGTGGATGCGCGCGAGCGTCACGTCCGATTCGTCCATAGCCCTAGCCATCGAAGGCCTAGCGCCGCATCCCAAGGCATCAGCTTCGTCGCTGACGGAAAGTCGAGGGCGGGGAGCTGCGGGCCGACGATGCGACGGCGCGCCCCTCATCCTTTCGGGCAGAACGGCGCGACCTCGATTAAATAATCGACATGTCGCATCAACCGCCCTCGGCCTTCCGTCAGCGGGCACCTTTCCGATGCCGCGCTGCTGTACGTATGGTACGGGGTGCAGGTGTCGAACCTGCGGCCAAGGAATTATGAGTTCCCTGCTCTACCGTTGAGCTAACCCCGCATGGATGTCAAAGAGCGTTCAAACGACGCTTCGATGCGTTCTTCGTTGCCCTACCGCACCTATTGTGTCCAAGCATACGCCATACCGTTTGGAAAGCGCCGTATACGGTTCGGCGCTTTCCCTTATATGCCGCACATCGTCGTTCGTCAGCTTGCGTCTTCCGCTCAACTTCCTGCCAAGCACATCGCGAGCGTGCAAGATGTTCTCTCTCGACCGGTGCACCATTCAAGGTTCTCGACAGCGTTGTTGGCCTTGTCGCCGTCGATGTGGTTCACTTGCGGCCTGCCATCGTCGTTCGGTATGAACGCCTCTGCGACAAGCCTGTGGATGCACTTTGTTTCCGTTGCGCCCATGTTGCTCAACAGAACAAGATGGTATCCGTATGTGTTCACCCGGTCGGCAAGAATCTTTTCCGATTGCATGCGATGGAGGCTTCCATCCGCCCTGTAAATAGGGCGTTCGAGACTTTTGACGCGACCGCAACTGGATATTTGATGGCACCCTTCGCAGCCTGCTATGCCGCGCCATTCCTCCATCGCATGCACCTTCTCCACCTTGCGCTGCCTCGCAACGGGCATCCTATCACGTGTTAAGAAAAGAAGTCAAGTGAAAAGTGGGGAATATGAAGGGTATATGTAAAACAAGAATGTAAGAGAATAATTTAAGAAAAGAAGTTGAGATTAAAACCGATAGCGTGTAACATGGACGGCATCGGAGCGAACGAAGCGAAGGAGCGACCATGAAGACGAACGAGACCGAGGCGCGCGAGATGGCCGACGAGGGGATGCCGGTCGAGACGCGAAGATCGTGTCGAGCGACCTGCTGCCCGGCTGCTGGGACGTGATGCTGAACGGCGAGAGGAAGGGCACCATCGGCATCGACCGCCAAGGCGAGTTCAACGTGTCCATGAAGGACGGCATCGAAACCTACGGCGAGGGATACCGCCTCGATTCTCTGCGCAAGGCGAGCGAATGGGCGATAACCCATCTCGCGCACGAGGAGATAGGGAAGGGGTGGTAGCCATGGAGCGGTACGGGAGCGTCGAGAACCGCATGGACGAGGGCAAGCAGGTCGGCGCGCTGCGCGTGGGCATGGGCGCGACGGAGATGATGTACTCCGACCGCGAGCCGTACACGGTGCAGAAGGTCGTCAGCCCCTCCCGCGTGATCGTGACCAAGGACAAGTGGACGCGCGTCGATTCCAACGGGCGAAGCGAGTGCCAAGAGTACGCTTGCGAGAGCGTTCCGCTGACCGTCGGCGAGAAGAAGCGGCGCTGCACGCACATGCTCTTCATGCAGATCGGAACCGACAGATGCGACGACAGGGGCGAGACGGACGGCTGCGGCGGCTGCAAGTGGCTCAGGGAGACCGCGCCAACCAACGGCGTGACGCTCGTCAAGACCAAGCGGGGGTGGAAGGCGCTCGGGCAAGACCGACGGTTCGCGCTGGGCATCCGCGAGAAGTGCGAAGACCCGACGTTCTAGGAAGGAGCAGGGAGATGATCTACCAGTTGGAGGCCATGCACGACGCGAGGAAGTCGTTCTACGGGAAGGCGCTCGTGGAATCGGGGGGGGGCACCCTGACGCTGTACAGCTACGGCGCTAAGGCGGCCGAGACGCAGGGGCAGGGCCGCATCGCGCTCTACCCGGACGCGGACTACAGCCCGACCACGCGCAGGCACGTGAAGGAGTTCGCCAAGCAGCAGGCCGGGAAGTCCATATCGACCGAGGAGCTGCGCGCCGTCGTCGATGGGCGCATGCGCTTCGAGGACGCGGGCCAGCCGCTCGCGTAGCGGGGGGGGGCTTCGGCCCTCCCCTTACGCGTCGAGGATGCCGTTCAGCTCCTCCTCGTCCGTCATAACGCCAGCCGCCACAAGCTCCTCGCGCGTCCGGGCGCGACCGAGCCTGTCGTAGTCGTCGGCGATAACGTCGTAGTCTATCTCCGTCACGGACTGCGCGGCCTGAACGGGGATGGCCGTGAAGTCCATCTTCATGCCGATGGCCTGCGAGCGGGCGATGATCGAGGCGAGCTGTTCGGGCGTTACCACGCTCTTGACCGCCTCGCCGATTGCCGCCAAGGCCATGTAGAAGCCCTGTCGGTCGCCGTCGGCCATGAAGTCCCTCTCCTCCTGCGCCTTCTGCAAGCGCTCCATCGCCTCCATGATCTGCAACATCTCGCCGACGTTGCGCGGCCTTATCTTGCCCTCCGCAACGTCGCGCGCGCCCTGTATGAACATCGTCTGAAGCATGGACTGCGCCGTGATTCGCGGGGTCTCGCCGTCCTCGTTCACGATGCCCTTCATGATGATGCCCGCCTCCAAGGCGGTCTCTTCGAGATGGTGGTTCGCCATGTGGTTCTGAAGCGTGCGCGCTCGGAAGTCGGTGCCGTACGCCTTGTTGACGACGGACGCAAGCTCCGTCCACGACAGCGCCGCGCCGGTGACGCACGTCATCTCGATTGCCGCGCGGTCTGGGTGCGAGCACACCTTGCACTTCGCGGGCCTTCCCTTGCGTATGTTCTTCTGTGCGGTCATGTCGGCAATTCTACGACAAACCACCCATGAAAGCAAAAGACCCCGCCTTACGCGGGGTCTCCGTGGCTCCTATGGGCGTTCGCTAGGGTTGCAGCCTGCTCGCCATGACCGTCTCCACGAGGGAGCGCGCCGCGATCTCGCAGTTGCCCTTGACGACCGACAGCGGGTCTTCCCCGTCGAGCGCGCCAGCGTCGAACGTGACGGAGGTCGTCAGCTCGAAGAGCTGGCCCCCGAACGAGAGGCCGACGAGGATGCCCGACGCGAGGCGGTCGCCGTCGATTCCCTCGTTGGCCGGTACGGTGTACACGAGGTTTCCGTGCAGGTTGCGCGCGACCAGAGCGCCGCTGACGGCCAGCGCCAGCTCGCGGCGCACTGCGCCCGTCCAGCGCTTGCAGCCGCTTCCAACGCCCTCGCCCGACGCGGCGGGCAGCTTGGCGACGGCGTTGCCGTTGTAGGCGCACACGATCTCGCGCCCGTCCACGCGCGCGGCGTACGGGCTTCCATCGCCGCCAAGAACGGCCTCCGTGACCTTCTCGGCCTTACCCTTGCTCGCCATCTCGCACCGCCCTCTCGCAGACCTTGCGGTAGCCTTCCAGCTTCCACAGCTCGTCCTCTATGCGCTTCTTGCAAATCTCAACGCCAAGATCGTGGTCGTAGTTGTCCGGGTCGATGCACGCGCTCTGCTCGGTGATCGTCCAGCCGTTGGGCAGCTTGGCCGTGACCACCGTGGTGTTGCCGTACCTCTTCTCGTCGAAGAACTCGGCGGATGCCATGAGCGCGGCGATCTCCTCCGGCAGCACGCGGTTGGCAGGATGCTCGTCGGGCGCGGGCGCTCTGTCGCTTCCGACATAGCCCTTGTCGCCCTTCGGGCCGCACGGCACGCGCATCTCCTCGATGATGTCGCGGTTCTCCTCGTTCTCGCGCATCGCGTCGAGGAGGATGTTCGCGTCGCCCTCGAACCCGTAGTAGACCTTCGACAGGTAGAACTCGGCGCAGTCCTTGGCGATGCGGCGCGCCATCCACCGCACCTGCTTCCTTCCGGGCCAGCCTTCGAGCTGCATGCCCGTTTCCAGCTCGAACGTGCGGGAGTTCTGATGCGGCTCCCCGTCGGCCTCCTCCAAACGGCGCGCCAGCTCGACCGTCTTGGGGCCGAACACGTCGATGACGAACGAGTACACGACCTCGCCGCCGTCGAGGCCCTTGATGCGGAGGTCGCAGTCGGTGACCATCGCGCCGTCGCGCTCGATGTCGAGCTGCGGCATCTTCAGAATCTTCCGTCGGATGCGCTCCGAAAGCTCTCTCGGCAGCAGCTCGAACGGCAGCTTCGCTTTCTCCATGGCTCTTCCTTTCTCCTTTTATCGGCAACGGCTATTCTACCGTATGCTCCTTCAACATGCGCACGATTCTCGCCAACGACGGCACCGCGACAGCGCGCGCGTTCCATTTCGCAAGGGCGCGGTCGAGCATGTGCGCTCGCGCAACGCCCTCGCCTGCCTCGAACAGCTCGAACGGCATCCGCTCGCACACCTCGAAGCCGCATCCGCACCGCACCGACAAGAGCGCGAGCCTTCCTCCGACGGCAAGACCGGTCGTGCTCCGTTCGACGGTCGGCACCGAACCGCACAGCGGGCACCTCGCCGGAAGCCCGCGCAGCCTCAACTCGTCGGCGGCTGCGGAGTTGCCCATCATGGCGAGTTCAGACAGCTCGGCATCTCCGACGCACGATGCAGGACGGCGGAACGGGCACTCCTCGTCGGCCATCGCGCCCGCTACGACAAGCGGAGCGAGCCTTATGCCAGCGCGACCGCGCAGGAACGGGCAGAGCACGAGCGCCGACGGCGCACGTCCATACTGGCGCACGGCGCTCCACATGTTGACGCACTCGGCGCACCGTGCGAGCTGATAGCAGTCGCGCTCGAACAATGGCGCATCGACATCGACCGTCGATGCGAAGAAGTCGGAGCCTCCGCATCTGGCGCACCTGCGCTCCCCATCAGCCGTCGGCACCGCCACGATGACCGCGCCGCATCGTGCGCATACATCGCATCCGACCGTCTCGCTCCTATTCCCGCCCATGCCCGTCTCCTCTCACAGAAGCGGCGGCTGTTCCCAAGAGAACGTCTCGCCGTTTCTAAGCCTCACAGATTCAATCCTAGTTGCAGGGGGGGG
>PPYF01114715.1_pt1 | contig 13902 bp, 15 predicted proteins | sample 1559871 | NCBI WGS metagenome assembly PPYF01 (sample SAMN08240021, study PRJNA423297) | Human gut metagenome, whole genome shotgun sequencing project. | reverse complement strand
CTTAATCCACCCGCATAGCGGGCGGTTGTTGAACTTTCGCTTATTGGCGAAAGTTCTTTGCTAAAGCACTAATATAAAAAAGGCTGTCAGTTTCATACTGACAGCCTTTTGTTTTGACTATTTTACTCTTGTTCTTCCTGAGATTTTACCGGAGCATTTAAAATTTCCATAAACTCTTCGCCGGTAATGGTTTCCTTTTCCAGCAGATAAGAAGCCAGCTCATGAAGTTTTGGCATGTTTTGCAGCAGGATTTCTTTTGCATGGTCATGGCACTGTGCAATCAGGGTGCAAACCTCCTGATCGATTTTTGCAGCGGTCTCTTCCGAGCAGGCAAGCGATGCATCCCCACCCAGATACTGATTGTTCACTGTTTCCAATGCCATCATACCGAAATTATCACTCATACCAAGACGGGTAACCATCGCGCGGGCAAGCTTGGTTGCCTGTTCGATATCGTTGGATGCACCCGAGGTGATGGAACCGAAGATAACCTCTTCTGCCACCCTTCCGCCGGTATAAGTTGTGATTTTATCAATCGCTTCCTCCTTGCTCATCAGCAAGGTATCCTCTTCCTCTACCTGCATGGTGTAGCCCAGTGCACCGGAAGTTCTTGGTACAATGGTGATTTTGTGCACCGGAGCAGAATGTTTCTGCATTGCAGCCACCAGCGCATGTCCGATTTCATGGTATGCCACAATCTTTTTATCCTTCTCCGATACCACAGCACTTTTTCTCTGGTAACCTGCAATAACTGTTTCCACTGCTTCTTCCAGGTCGCCTTGTTCAACCTGTGTACGGTTATTTCGTACTGCACGCAGTGCAGCTTCGTTAACGATATTAGCAAGTTCTGCACCGGAAGCACCTGCAGTTGCTCTTGCGATAACAGAATAGTCAATATTTGGAGCCATCTGTTTATCCTTTGCATGAACCCTCAGAATGGCCTCTCTGCCTGCAAGGTCAGGCAATTCAACCGGAATTCTTCGGTCAAATCTGCCCGGACGAAGCAACGCCTTATCCAGAGTTTCCGGACGGTTGGTGGCTGCCAGAATTACAACACCCTTTTTACCATCAAAGCCGTCCATCTCGGTCAGCAGCTGGTTCAAGGTCTGTTCTCGTTCATCGTTTCCGCCCATTACACCACTGTCACGTTTTTTACCGATGGTATCGATCTCATCGATAAACACGATACATGGTGCCTTTTCCTGTGCCTGGCGGAACAGATCTCTGACCCTTGCCGCACCGGCACCAACAAACATCTCTACAAATTCCGAACCGGAAATAGAAAAGAATGGTACGCTCGCTTCACCGGCAACTGCTTTTGCAAGCAGGGTTTTACCGGTTCCTGGAGGGCCTACCAGCAGTGCACCTTTTGGCATCTGTGCGCCAATTGCCTCATATTTCTTCGGATTGTGCAGAAAGTCGACAATTTCTCCCAGTGCTTCTTTCGCTTCATCCTCACCGGCAACATCGGCAAAGGTTTTGCCAGTTTGTGCTTCCACATAGACCTTTGCATTACTCTTGCCAAAGGTCATGGCATTTCCTCCGCCCATCTTCTTTTGTAAAGTTCTGGAAAGCAGCTGTCCTACTCCAACAAACAGCAGAATCGGGAAACCAACACTGATCAGCAGATACAGCAGCGGCGACATTGGCTCTTGGATCTCCTTGCCATAGATGACATCCGCAGCTTCCAGTTTGTCCACCAGATTCGGGTCACCCATGTTTCCGGTAACATAGATATTCCAGTCTTCCTGATCCTTCAGAATGTACTCAATCTTCTGATCCTGAACCTCTACCTGCTGAATTTGACCTTCATTGAGCTGATTCATGAAGGTACTGTAATCGACCTCACGCTCGGTGCGGCGAAACAGACTTGGGAACAAGAAAGTATTGAGCAGCATAAAAACCAGCAGCGCAATGACGTAATAATAAATCATCGGCTTTTTTGTTTTTGGATTTTTTATATCGTTCATATGTCATCCCACTCCTTTTCTCCAAAACATTTTTATGTATAGATGTATCATAGTGCAAAATTTTACCAAAATCAATCATTCTACCCTTTTCTTTACAAAATGTTCTTTTCATACACAATTTATATTATTACTGACATTTATAAAATCATACACAAAAAGCCCGGAAAACAAGTTTCCGAGCTTTTTGCTTCTGGGAATTCTTCCCAACCCTATCTGACGATGCGATTAGTCGCAGCAGCAGTTGCAGTTACAGCTGCAGCCACAGTTGTTGTTGCAACCGCAGCTATTGCAGCCACAGTTGTTGTTGCAACCGCAGCTATTGCCGCCGCAGCTGTTGTTGGAAGAGCTGCCATTGCAGCCACATCCACAGCCATTGCAGTTAAAGCTGCAGCCGCCACAGCAGAAGATCAGGATGAGAATCAGAATCCACCAGTTATTGTTACCGTACATAAATAAGTACCTCCTAATGATTGATTTCAGACTATACTATGAAGAACGGTGAAAAACGGTTACTGACTTTTTTGGAAGATGCAAAACATTTTTTAACCTGTTTTCGGAATAAATCGCCGGTCAAATCCAATATTCTGCTATGTCAGGACAGCGCTCGTGATGTATTTTTCCTGTCATCCTTCTCAAAAGCGTTTTGCAAACGTTTTTTTCCGCTGTTCATTAACAGTATAAGCATCCGCCACAAAAAGTGTGATTCTATTCTGAAACAAATTTTCAAAGGATGGTGACCTTATGTTTCGATTCCGCGGATTTACCCCCCGTGCCAATGATGCAGTCAACCTTGCGCTCTCGCAGGCATGTCTGCTGGGACATACCTATATCGGAAGTGAACATCTTCTCCTCGGTCTGCTGCTGGAAGGCAGCGGTGCCGCCTATCATTGTCTGACACAAAATGGCGTGGAGCCAGAAGCGGTGCTTGATCTGCTGATCAAAACGGTCGGGCGGGGCATCCAGTCCAAGCTTTCTCCTTCCGATATGACCCCGCGATGCCGCCGTATTCTGGAACAAAGCATTCTGGAAAGCCGAAAGAACAACTGCGAAACGGTCGGCAGTGAACATATCCTGATGTCCCTGCTTCGGGAAAAGGATTGCTACGCCGTCCGTTTTCTTGCCCAGTTGGGTGCAGATCCTATCATTCTTTATCGCCAGCTTTGTCAGGCAATGGATTTTTCCGGCGACCTTTCCAGCACCCTTCCCCTGGGACAGTCAGAAGGAAGCCAGAGTCTTTCCAGAAAAAAAGAATCTTATCACACCGTCCTGCTGGATAAATTCGGCCGCGACTTGACCGAAAAAGCCAAAAATAAACTGCTCGACCCTGTTATCGGGCGGGAAAACGAAATCGAACGGGTGGTTCGCATCCTGTCCCGTCGAAGCAAAAACAACCCCTGCCTGATCGGGGAAGCTGGTGTCGGAAAGACTGCTATTGCCGAAGGGCTTGCCCAGCGCATCGCACAGGGAAAGGTTCCGCAGGTCTTACAAAACAAGCGGCTGATTGCGCTGGATCTTGTCTCGATGGTAGCGGGAACAAAATACCGCGGCGAATTTGAAGAACGGGTCAAAAATCTGATGGATGAGGCTGCCAAGGCAAAGGATGTTATCCTGTTTATCGACGAAATCCACAACATCATCGGTGCAGGCGCCGCCGAAGGCTCGATCGATGCCGCCAATATCTTAAAGCCCCAGCTTTCCCGCGGAGAAATCCAGCTGATGGGCGCAACCACCATTGCAGAATACCGCCGCTATATCGAAAAGGATTCTGCTCTGGAACGTAGATTTCAAAGCGTTCTGGTCGAAGAACCCAGCGAAGAGCAGGCAATCCAAATTCTGCGCGGCATTCTCCCCCGCTATGAACAGCATCACGGCGTACACATCACAGAAGAAGCAATCGGAGCAGCTGTGCGTCTTTCCCGCCGCTACTTAAGCGAACGCTTCCTGCCGGACAAAGCCATCGACCTGATGGATGAAGCTTCCGCCAAAGTCGCCCAGCAGGACTGCTGCAAGCCAAACAGCGACTACCGCCGGCTGAATGAAACCTATCGCGACCTAAAAGAAAAAAAGGAGGCGGCAATCCTCCGTCAGGATTTTGAACAGGCTGCTATCCTGCGCGACCAGGAGTCTCAGGCTCTGGAAAAACTAACACTATTTTCCGAGCAGCTCCAGCGCCGACAAAGCTGCAAAAAGCGTCCTGTCACCGCTTCGGATATTGCCCAGATCGTTTCGGAAAGCACAGGCATCGAAGTTTCCTCCCTGATGTCTCGCCTGCTTCCCAAATCAGATCAATCCCGTCGACTGCTTTCTCTGGAAGAAAATCTTTCCAAACGGGTCATTGGACAGCCGGAAGCGGTCAGCGCGGTCTCCCGTGCAATCCGCCGTTCCCGCGTAGGGCTAAACGACCCGCACCGTCCTGCCGCGTCCTTCCTCTTTCTGGGTCCAACCGGCGTAGGAAAAACCGAGCTGTGCAAAGCCCTTGCCGAGGAGCTATTTGGCTCGGATGAATGCATGATCCGCCTGGATATGTCCGAATATATGGAAAAGCACTCGGTGTCCCGCATGATCGGCTCGCCACCCGGATATATCGGCTTTGAGGAAGGCGGCCAGCTCACCGATCGTATCCGCCGCAAGCCATACTCGGTCGTGCTGCTGGATGAAGTGGAAAAGGCACATCCGGATGTACTCAATCTCCTGCTGCAAATTTTGGAAGAAGGCAGCCTCAAAGACTCGCAGGGACGGCGTGCAAGCTTTCAAAATGCTGTCATCATCATGACCTCAAACCTTGGTGCGCGTTACTTCTTCGAAAAAGGTCCATTGGGATTTGAGCTGCATCAATCGGAAGATCGTTCCCGACTTTCCTCCAAGACCTCATCTTATGTTATGGAAGAACTGCGGCACCATTTCTCTCCTGAATTTTTAAACCGTATTGATGAGACCATCCTGTTCTATAAACTGGGAGAAAATGAGCTCGACCAGATCTGCCAGAATCTTCTTAATCAGCTTTCTCAGCGCATCGGAGCGCTGGATGTTTCTCTTGAGTGTACTCCTGCTGCCAGAAAACAGCTGTGCGCCAAGGGATACAGCCCGCAGTACGGAGCAAGACCGCTGCGCCGCGCTGTCCAGAAGATGATTGAAGACCCTGCTGCCGAGATGATTTTAAGTGGAAAACTTCTGCCAGACAGCACCCTCGTCTGCGACTTTTCTCCGGACGAACAGGAAATCCATCTGGCATGCAAATAAGGGTAGAAAAAAAGCCGGTTTTTCCCGGCTTTTTTGATTCTTATATATCCACCGCATCGGCATCCACCTGCTGCCAGGATTCAAGATCCTGGTGCAGGTCTTTTTTCTCCACAAAGATGTCTTCCTTGCCGACAAAGTCAGCCGGCTTTTCATAAGGAACCGTGACCAGATGAGGATATGGAAATCCAACTCCGTTTGCATCAAACATCTCTTTGATGGCAAGGCGCATTCCGCGCTCCACTTCCCACTGCTTCATCGGCTTTACCTTGCAGATAATTCCGATATCGACACTGGATTCTCCCAGATTGATAATTCCCTGTACAAAAGGAGGTTCCTCAATGAGCTCTGCATATTCCTGCGCATACTTGTTGACTGCTCGTTCCAAAAGCTCTATGACCTTGCGGGTATCCGACTCATAGGCAGTGGAAACGGTAATAGAGGCCACCGAAGTTCCCTTGTTATAGTTGATGACACGGGTGATGGTTCCGTTTGGAATGATGATCTGGTCACCCTTGGCCGAGCGAAGATAGGTCACTCGCATGGCAGTCGCTTCTACGGTTCCCTCAACATCGTCGATCTTGATATAATCCCCGACAGAAAACTGATTTTCAAAAATCATGAACATTCCCGATACCACGTCACGAACCAGGTTCTGGGCACCAAAACCGATTGCCAAGCTTCCGATTCCCGCAGTGACCAAAAGGTTATTGAGCGGTTTTCCCATTCCCAGGATGCTCAGCACGATCAGAAAAACAAAGAAGTAGATGGCATAACGGGCAACACTTCGGAACAGGGTCATCAGCGTTCGGGTTCGCTTTGCCACCGGTGTATTATTTTGATATTTTTCATTCTGCATGACCTTCGTTGTCACCGATGACACGATTTTCAGCGCAAGTCTTGCAAGCAGAATAATAATCAGAATGGAAAAAAGTGCCCACAGAATATTTCCCCGGTTTTTCAGGATCTTTTCAATCAGCCCATACAGATTCTGTTTAAATTGACCGCTGACTGTAACGACCTCTTCCACCAGATCGGTCTGTGCGACTTCAAGCAATGCTGTTATCATTCATTCTCTCCTTATATCTTCAAAATGTCCAGCATTCTGCTGTCAATCTCCCACATATTATTGTCACTGTGCTGTTTTAAAAACAGCTGAAGCAGGCGCTGCGTGCACACTAACATCGGCTGGCGCGCGAACTCTCTCGGGTAGGTCGCCTGCAGTCGAAACAGAAAATCCCGATCTAGTGTGCGGTAGTCCTTAAACTGATGCTGTTCCTTTTTTTCGTAGTAACACTCTAACCGCACCAGTTTATCACGGACAAACTCCATACGGGAAAGAACATAGAGAAAGTTTTCCCGCTGGATCTCAAACAAAATTCCCCGCAAAGCATAGATAATCTCAAACTCCCACTCAAGCAGGGTATCGCGGAAGGTCTGCTGGTCCATCCCCTCCAGCTGGGAGTTGTGCATGCGGTTTAAAACCTTTCCGGTCTTATCCGTCAAAATTTTCCACTGCGCCGAACGCACCTGCAGCGCCTCGGTAGGAAGAAGCACGACATCAAACTCAAGGCCGTTGCGCAGAAAAACATACAGAAACATTCCCTGCGGAAGTTCCTTCTGCCGGATATAAAGCGCATCGTTAAACAATTTATCCAGTCTGACCCGAAGCATCGGAACCTGTTCGGGAAGAAAGGTCGATAAAATCAGGTCAATGTCCGAATATTCATCCGGAAATTTTTCCACACCCGAACCGACCTGTACAATCCCCTCGATTTCGGGGTAGGTGGAAATCACCGTTGCCGCCTGAATCAACAGCTTTGCCCGCTCTTTTTCGGTATACATAAACTCACCCCATAATCTTGCTCTGAATCCGAACATCCCGTCCAATAAACTCAAACTGTGTATAGCCGCCAAACAGTCTGGATGCCAGTCGGTCCGTATATCGCTTGCTGATATCCGGGAAGGAAAGATTGGTGCTGATAATGGTCGGTCTTCCCTCCAGGAGTCTGGTGTTGATGATATTATAAATCATTGAGGTTACAAACTGGCTTAAGAACTCAGTTCCAAGGTCGTCCAGAATCAACAGATCACATTCCAGCACCAGTGACAGATAGCTTTGTTCCTCTTCCTGATTGGAATAGGAAAATTTCTCTTTTTCCAGCCTTGCCAGCAGATTCTGTGCCGAACCGTAGATGACACCATATCCCTTATTGATAACCTCGCCGGCAATCGCCAGCGAAAGATGGGTCTTACCAAGTCCGGTGTTTCCCAAAAACAGAAGGCTTGGGGAAGCGTTGACATGATGACCGATTCTTTTTTGGGTATCCGCTGAAAAATTCTGTGCATATTCCATGCAGAACTTTTTAATCTGGCTCATCCTCTGATACGGAATCACGCCATTTGCCAGAGGATTCGGGCTGTAATAGTCCAGCGAAAAGTTTTCAAAGCGGCAGTCCTGCGGGCGCGTTGCTCCCAGAAAATCAAATGCCGCTTCCCGCAGCAGAGCAAGAAAACACTCACATTTTTTCGAGCCGACATAGCCGCTGTCCTTGCATATCTTGCAGGTATGCCCGTCATCCCGATATACCTCCAGCAGTCCCGCCGCTGCAAGCAGATCGTCCCGCTGCTTTTGCAATCCAAGGCTCTGCTGCTTTAACCGTTCGATGATGGTTTCCACCTGATCCGGTGAATCTGCCACTGCCTGAATGGTCTTCATTCCGATCTGGGCAAGCTCCTTATCATATTTTTCTATCTGAGGCAGAAGTGCGTAGATCTCCCGCCGGTGCATCAGCGTCTGTTCGTTTGCCTGCTGGCGCCGTGCTGACAGCACCGCTGACGCCTGCTGATAAATTTCCCTTGGGTAACCCATACACTTCCTCCTTTTAATCTAAAACACAACTCTCAAACTCTCACTATTTAGATGCTTTGCGCAGCTTTAATGAAATTCCCTGGCTTTCTGCCGCCTGCTTGAGAAGCTGCGACGCGGCAGCTGCCTTTTCCTGCAGCGGCTGTTTTAAAATATGCTCATCCTGCAGCCGGCAAATCATGTCCTCCAGCCTGCTTTCCTCCAGAAGATTTACCGCAGTGGAATATAAAGTCTTTTTTCATCCGTCATTAAATTGTTCGAGCAAAAAGTGCAGAATCTGCTCTTTTCGCTTCTGCTCATCACAATACGCTTTTATGCCGATGGTTATTGCTTTCTCAATATCTTTTTTCTGATTTTGATGGGTGATAAATGAGTCTGCCTCATCTATATTTTGATATTTGGAACAGGGGTATTCTTTGCACAAAAAGCAGTATTCTACCCTATCGTGTTCTAAGCTGCACCGCGCAATTGCACAGGACTGGTTTCCCTCTCCCTGTCCGCATCCAGGGCAGTATTTGCCCAGATACATCGGACACAGCGCACAGTTTAAACCGCACAGAGAAAACCAGCGGTCGTTTCTTTCAAAGCCTTTCATCTTCTATCAAAGACCTTTCTGTTCTTCCATACTCAAAAATATTATTCCGGCTTTACCCCACCATACGTAATAAACTGCTGGATCTGGTCAAAATCAATAGAAGATGCCTCTGTTTTTGCCATTGCCTTAGCGCTCTGACGTTCGTTGACTGCATCCTTTGGATTGGTGATTCCCTTTTCGTGCCAGCTTGTCAGAATCTTGTTGGTATAAGGGAACGAAACCTTTCCAATCTGGTCGATGGTGCGCTCATAAGCAAGCTTCACCATCGAGATATCAAAATGATATTCCATAAACCAGGTGTCGATATATTTCTGTTCCTGTTTTGTTAGGCTTCTGTCGTGAATACCAAATGCTGCCCGCACCTGTCCCTGTGCGCTGTCCTGCTGCTGGCGGCGGGTCAGATATTCCTCTGCCTGCTCATAAGTATAGATCTGTTCGGACATCATATCAGTAAGCAGCTTTGACAGTGCGCGCACATTTCCTCTGTTTTGTGAGCAGCAGTGAGCGGTTGCAAGCAGGATATATTCCGGCGGCAGACCAGCGTAGGTGTAAAACGAGACCACTGTTTCAATCTCGCTTCGGGTGAGCACTTTGCCCATCTGAACCTGTACGGCATCCACAAGCTGCTGAATGCTGTTGTCATCCTTTGCCAGTGTATGGATCTCATCGATCGCCATGGTCTTTTTCTGTGCGCGAAGTCCCATCGATACCCGCGCATTTTGTTCCTTCGCCGCTACGGAAACCGGCTGCTGCAACACAGGAGAAGATGTCTGTCGGGATATCGGCTGTGGTGCAGTGTACGCAGTCGTTTGCTGCACCGCTTGCGCGGAGGAATCTCTGTTTAAAATTCCTTCTCCTGCCCAGAAATCCAGTGCCTCCAGCACCTGAGAAACATCCAGAAGCAGCCTGTCTGCCAGATACTGCGGCTGAATCGTTTTCATCTGTGCCTGATGCTGCATCAGATACAACAGTACCCTCAGTGCCTGTCCGGAAGCGATGCACAAAGTCTGCTCCGAAAGTGTCGGAAGCGCAAACACCGATGAAAAGCTCGAATAATTGATGCTGTAGTTCATAAACCCGAATCCCTGCCCTTTTTGATCATAACTTGTTTTTTTATTATACCAAAAAAACGTGCTCTTGTTAAGCACCCACCAAACTCTCTTTCAAAAATTCCTGTTTTTGCCATTTGGGGCAAAATTAAATGGATGATAGACAGAAATCCTCAACAGGTATATAATAAACACATGGTTTTTGTATTTCCTGTATCTTTTATATAAAGGAGTGACTGTTTTATGATCGGCGACCTGCACTGTCACAGTAAACTTTCCGATGGCTCCACCAGCCTGGAAGATATTGTTTTTTATGCCAAACGGGCAGGACTGGACGTTCTTGCCCTAACCGACCATGACACCATGTCCGGTATCTCCCGAACTGAGATTCTGGGCAAACGCTATGGAATCACCATCCTTCCCGGTGTGGAAATTTCCACCTACGATGAACAAACCGGACGCAGAGTCCATATTCTGTGTTATCTTCCGCAAAAGCCGGACCGTCTGGCAGGTCTGCTTGCCCGCACACTCGAAGAACGCCGTCGTTCCGGAGAACAGATGATCGAACAGGTAACCCGCTATTTTCCGATAACCCCGGAGCATATCCTGCGGTATGCTGCGGCAAGCAACTCAATCTATAAAGTACACATCATGCAGGCTCTTCTGGATCTGGGGTATGACACCGCTATCTATGGTCCTTTGTATCAGGAACTCTTTTCAGATAAGGGCGGAAAATGCCTGGTTAAAACCGTTTACCCAAAGCTTGATGAGGTTTTGGAAACAGTTCGAAGTGCCAACGGTGTCGCTGTTTTTGCACATCCAAGTGTTTACCGTTCGATGGATCTGGTAAAGCATCTGGCACCTTCCGGACTGATCGATGGAATCGAAGTATATCATCCGCGCAATACCCCAGAAGACCAGCAGGTTCTCCTGAAGCTGTGTGAGGAAAACAACCTGATTGTTACCGGCGGAACTGATTTTCATGGAAGCTATGCTTCCCGAAAGGCAAATCCGCTGGGAACATGTGTCACAGATGAAGACAACCTGAAAAAGATCTTCCGCCGCGCAAAAGAACTTGAAGAAAGGTGATGAATCTGTTAAAATAGATTCGTTAACATATCTTTTTGCGAAGGGATGATAGACATGTCTTTTGAGTACCATACCGAAGGAACCTGTGCCCGCAACATTATTTTGGAAATGGACGGCGACATCATCAAAAATGTACAGTTCATCGGCGGATGCAACGGTAATCTGAAAGGAATCAGCGCTCTGATTCGCGGACAGAAAGCACAGGACATCATTGAACGCGTTAAAGGCATTCAGTGCGGACCAAAATCCACATCCTGTCCAGATCAGCTGGCTCATGCACTGGAGGCATATCTCAGCCAGAGATAATCTGACAAAAATCCTGCTTTCACACAAAGCAGAGTTGGGACAGACCCCCAACAGGAGGAAAGGAGTTCTGACATGACACCATTTGTTTTTAGCCAACCGCAGATCGTTTGGACGCTTTGCGTCTTTACTGCATGCAGTTTTCTTTTTCTGCTCAGCGCGTTCTGGTTGTGTCGTAAACAGCCTGCCAGACTCCTTGATTCTCTTTGTCTCTGTCAGCAGACTGCCTGCGACGAGGAAGGGGTTCGTCTGGCTTTTGGCAAATCCAGCTCTGCAAACCTTGACCCTTCGGAAGAAGAAATCGACCGTTATTTTAAGCACAAACAGTCGCACAACATTGAACATGCGCGGCATCTCGGCTCCCTTTTGGGAGAAGATATCCTCTCCTTCCGTCCGGAGCTGGAATATTCTTACCTTACTTCCTGGGAATTAAATCATGTCCGGATGCTGTACCTATTTGTCACGGAAGACTGTGTCCGCCATTTTATCAAGGATTCCATCCTTCTCAATCTGGTTCTGGCACAGATTAACGATATCCTCTCTCTGCGTCTTCCTGATTTTTATAACTATGGAAATTTCTCACAGTATCGTTCCTACACCGTTTACAAGATGTGTCTGGACGAAAACCGCCATTCCTTCCCAGAAGAAAAAGCAGTGCAGATCGGTCGATGCTGGGCAAAAATGATCGGCAAACCGGATGACGAGCGTCTTTCTCTGATTGGAAGCAAATTCTACCTCATGATGAAAAGCAGGTGTGAACAGCGTCTGCTCAACACTTCGTTCACCTGCATTTAACGAAAACCTATCGGCAATTTCCCTTGTTGGAAATTGCCTTTTTCTTTTGGAAAGGAGTTTTATCATGCTGTATCCTATTGGCAGCCATTCCCCATCTCTGCACCCTTCCTGCAAGATAGCACCTACTGCGGTCATTGCCGGGTCGGTCTCTCTTGCATCTGATGTCAGTGTCTGGCATCACGCTGTGCTGCGTGCGGACAAAGACCAAATCCAGATTGGTGCAGGAAGCAATGTTCAGGACAACTGTACCATCCATGTTGATGCCGGATTCCCCTGCATTGTCGGCGAAGGGGTCACAATTGGACATGGTGCGATTCTGCATGGATGCACCATCGGCAACCACTGTACCATCGGCATGGGTTCCATTATCCTCAACGGTGCTATCATTGGGGATAATTGCATTGTAGGAGCTGGCGCACTCATCACACAAAACATGGTCGTCCCTGACGGTTCGATGGTATTTGGTTCCCCGGCAAAGGTTAGACGACCGCTTACCGAAGAGGAAATTGCTCACATTCGACACAGTGCTGCCGAGTATATCGAGTCTGCCAGAGAACAGCTGTAGCCATTCCTGTTTTTCGCTCCCCATTCTGTACAGCATCTTTTGTTCCGCTCATTTCGAGCTGAACATTTTTTGCTACTCGTTTTCGGGCTGCACGCTTAGCGGGCTGCACACTTTAGCGGGCTGCACGCTTAGCGGGCATCCTGCCCGCCAAAAAGCTTATCAGAAGCCCGGCTTTTCCTTAACATTTGCCAGAAGTTCTTTTTGTTCTGGATGCTCTGCAAACCAGCTTTGTGCGCCCCGGCATTCCAGCAGCAGTTTTATCTGTCTGCGGTATAATTCCTCACACAGACTTTGCCAGATCTCATTCTTTTTTTCCTCTATGGTTTCTTTTTTAAAGCGAAAATCGGTCAGGCGATAAATTCCCTTCTTGTGGAAGAGAAGCAAAAAACTGCCGACTTCCTCTTCTTCATAAAACGACAGCGTCAACCGTCCTCTCTGATTTTCTTCCCTGCAATCCGGCATTTTTCTTCCCCTTCCTGTTTTCCTGTCCTTTTTTATATGATACCTCATTATACCATATTTCTTTGTCGAATCAACAAAGAGTGGTTGTTTAAATGAGCTTTATCAGTCCCAGCACAATCAAAAGAGCCCCTGCCACCCAGCTAATGTCCTGTTCGTGCTTTCTGGAAAAGCGGATTCCCATTCGGCAGCCCAGATGAACGGCAAAAAGGTTGATAAGCATGGCAATCAAAAAGATCAGCCAGTGACTGACATCCAGAATTCCGGCACCCACACCGGCTGCCAGACCATCCACGCTGAGCGCTGCTGCAAGGCTGATTGCCTCCGGTACAGACAATGACTGAGAACGGTTAAAGTCCGCCTGAGCAGAATCGACGCAGACCTGCAAGAAGATTTTGAGATTTTTCCGGTAAAAAACCATTCCTTCTTTGTTCTCACAGCATCTCCGGAGCAGTTCCTTGATAACACCGTCAAACAGACGCACACTTCCCATCATGACTAGAATTATACAGCCAATGACAGCCCCTGTACGCGGCGAAATCCAGTTTCCAATCCATCCACCCAACGAGATTGCAAGCCATAAACTTGCAGAACAGGTCAGACTGATAGCCAGTACAGACCGAAACGGCACCATGATTTTCTGGGTCCCCAGCGCAACCCCCGCGGTAAAGGTATCCAGACTGAGCGCCAACACCAGAAAAAACGCCTGGAAAATGGAAAAAAGCAAACAATCATCCCCTTAAAAACAGTTCTGTATCCATTGTATGAGGCTCAAAAATATCTGGTGAAAACATCAATCTACAAAATTCCATCTTTTTCTAAAAAAATGCTTGACTTTTTCATTCCGCTTTGCTATAATATAAAAGCACTCGCGAGTTGAGTGTACGCAGCAAATAACATCTATGGAAAGATGGCTGAGCTGGTCTAAGGCGCACGACTGGAAATCGTGTGTGCCCTATAAAGGCACCGAG
>PPYF01188453.1_pt1 | contig 13904 bp, 12 predicted proteins | sample 1559871 | NCBI WGS metagenome assembly PPYF01 (sample SAMN08240021, study PRJNA423297) | Human gut metagenome, whole genome shotgun sequencing project. | reverse complement strand
ACGTTGGATGTGATCTTCATTGATACCTACAGCTGCGCGGCGGTTGGTTAGCAATAGGAGATACAATGATGAATTTAAGCAAACGTAAGCGTAAACCACTGCCATCACCTCTGTTGTTTTTGTGTGTGGATTACGAGCCAAAGACCAAGTACGAATATTGGGTATGGTGGCGTGAACGATATCGTTATGAGGTCATGAATACCGGAATCAGCATTACCGAGTTTGCCTGCAAGTATCAGCTTTCGCGTAATGCGCTTTATTACCAGATCAAATGTGCGGGAGGGTATTCAGGGCTTATTCGTGAGTTTTGGGATCTGCACCGTCGTCGTTTTCAGCGTCTAAACGAATCGCATGATATAACGGTTGATGAATACATTGCGCGTTGTCAACTGACCCATAAAACAGCCAAGCGACAATTGCAGCAAAAACCGATGGATGAATACTGGCTGCAGCACCATGACAATTACCATCGCAATTACAAACCTCATGGCTACAGCGTAGCAGCCTATGCCAAAGAGCAGGGGTTAGCATCGAGCACTGCACGCCATTACTTGTGTCGGTTCGTAGACCGTAAAGGAAAAGCTCACCGTACCTATGACTACGTGATGAATGAGCTCGCAGAATTGCAGGGTTGGGATCCAATTCAGCAGCAAATCACAGAGAAGCTAAAAAAACACTATCCACTTACGCTATCCGCATAATAAGTGGAAAGTCATAAACCATAGAGCCGCAATAGGTTAATCAAGGTGATCACAAGGTTTAAGTGATCACCTTTAATCGCATGATCACGTGCAGTAAAATTTAAAAACGCTGACATGTTTACGCTCAGATGATCACTTACCTTGCTAGTGGTTAAAGTACGTAGTGCATGGCGTAGAAATATGTCCCATTGTGCATCAAGTTTGGCGGGTTTTTCACGCAACTGATAGGGCGGTGATAAGGCATTATAGGCTGTGGTGAAATCACTAAATGCTGTAATGAGTTAGGACCGATACTATGACTGTAAATGACCAGAAGGATTGGGAAATGGTTAAGCCCGTAGAGTATAAAGAGGCAAGAGCGAAAGCCCTCGCGTCACCCGAGGCACGTGCTGCTTATGAGGAGGCCTTACGCGAATATGATGCTTACATGGAGAAAGATAAGCCAGAAACAAACAACATCCAGCCACTAGCTAAAACACATATAAAAAAGCCGCCTGAATAGGCGGCAACTTGTGAGACGGAACTAAGAGCTTACGCTCGCTTATAGTGACTGACATATTACCCCAGATTGGCAAAATTTTTCTTAATTTCCGGCTGTTCTGGCCAGTAAACCGCAGTGTGTACTGCATCTTCACTAGTTCTGCTGGTAACTTCTTCCCTCTCGCATTTTATCTATGGTGCTAAGATAGAAAGAATAGTGAATTTCTGGCAGGCTACCTAACAAGCAAGCGAAAACAAGCAAAATCCTCACTGATAACTGTGCAGCACTGATGATAATGTGGAACGAAGCGGTTAACGGTCGCAAAATTAACAAGCTAGGCAAAAAGTGAGGCTGGCCATGTTGAAAATTATTGATGTTGATTACATCGACGGCTATCGGTTAGCCGTCCAATTCAGTGACGGTTTTACTGGTAAAGCCGACCTTACTCCATTCTTTAGCAAGCCGCCCTTCTCAGACGTTGACGGGTTCCTGAATTTCGGTCTAACCGAATCCGGTAGCTTGAGCTGGGGTGATGATTTGGAATTGTTGGCCTATACCGTGCGCAGCGCGACTGTGGGGAGCGTACAGGCTGTATCACTGCCTGATGCGGCTGATGTTGAAGCGGTAATGAAGCTAGCCGCTTGGGATTCTGTCACTGAAGGTCGCCCAGATATTCTACGTGCCGCCATTCATGGATTTACAGAGTAATGCGGTTATAGTTACTGGCATATTACTCCAGATGAGTAAAAATCTTCTTAATTTCCCGTTGTTCTGACCAGTAAACCGCAGTGTGTACCGCATCTTCACTAATTTCACCCGCCATCATGTGCTTGAATAACACGTCTGTACCGCCTTGCAAGGTCGTTACGGAAAAGCTACGAAGTTAAGAATGACTTATTTCCTTGAGCAAAGGAGTAACGCTATCAGGATCTGCAAGCAACTGGGCAAGTTGCACATGATTCGGGTAAGTTTCTATCAAATTACACACCTCACTTTGTTCCCTATCGGGTTAATGCTAGTTTTGTCATGAGTAATCACCTCTGGTTGAGAGTTTACTCACTTAGTCGCGTGTCCACTAATGGTGGGTAGGATCATACTGATCCTACCCACGTAATGTTGACGCCGTTAAGCATCGGCATAATTACCCGCAACAACTGGGGCAGCTATGCTAGAGAGGTGCCGAAAGAGAAACACCTGACCAGAAAAATCTTGACGCAACGCATTGAGCGGTTGGCGCGTAAAACGATTTGCTTTTCGTGCTCAGTCGAGAACCACGAAAAAGTCATCGGGACCTTCATTGAAAAGAACATGTTCTACTAATTGGAGGTATTACCATTTTTACCCGAGTGCTACGCCATCATAAATCTGTCAAGGTCATCCGCGTTTTTGATTATCTTCGTCTCTTCAACACCGTGAGCCTGGGCAAGAGTGATGCTTGCTTCCAGCAACTGGCTATTGTTTTCCACGTTAAATGCTGCTGCGGTGAGTTCACCCAGCGCCGCGAACTCGTTCAGAATTCGGTTGAGTGCTTTCAGCTCAATCTCACTTAAGCGACATGTAAATTGTTCCATTTTTTTCGTCAGTAATTGGCGAGCTTTACTGTCAAGATTTTTAGCTACGGTAACCATAAACTTTCCTGAGATAGAACCAATCAATGCCCCTAAAACAGGCACAGGGATGATTGCCTGACCTGCGGCAGACATTGCGCCAACGATGGCTGATTCCGCGCAGATGATAAGGCCAAGATCGGTAAATTCATCAGCATTAATCTCACCGCGCTGATAGGAAAGAGTAAGATTGCTTACACCTTTAGCCGCGGTGACCAGCGCGCTGGCGAACGGTGCTCCCAGAGATGCATAATTGGTCAGGGTATAAATTGCGCCGGCGGATACACCGCCAATAGCGGCACCTTTCAATGTATCTAAGCCGACATCTTGCCAGTCCTGTCTGTTGAATTCTCCACGAAATATATTTTTACCGTCACGATATTTGCTATATATACCTGTTACAAGAGCAAAGGTTCCACCGAAAGTGGCTCCCATTGCGGTTGCGTGCATGCCTTCACTTAGGGTGGGTTTGTGCTCATCAATAATTTCTATTTTTTTTGCCTCGTTCTGCTCCGCTAATTCTTGATCATACTTATCAAGCGTTTCGTCAATTGTTCCCCACTGAACATCTTTGTAATCAGAAACTCCAGAACGCACTACATCATTAAAGGATCTTCCCGTTGTACTTTCAATTTCTGCAACTTTATCTCTGATAGCCTGTATCGTTTTTTCGCTCAAGCCCTCCACCGGCTTCCTATCAATAACATCCTGAATCGTTTGCCAGGAGTCTTTGGGTATATGGTAGAAGGATTCTCCTTGCGTGAAATTAGGATAGGTTTTCATGTGCTGAAGGACATGGTTCAGGTTATTATTAACGCCGTTGATAAACTTTGACTGTACGTCAATGCCATCTATTATATAATCTGTCGGAGCGGTTCGACCCACTTCGTCAAACGTGGCGCTAAGAGCCGAGGCGTCCTGAACCATTTCTTCTATTGCCTGGCGAGCGTTGCGTACGCCAACTTCTACCTGCTCAGCAATTTCACCGTGTTTGGTGCTCATTGAGCCCAAGATGTTATCTGGTGACGCGATGAAATCACGTACCTTTTGCATTTGTTCGCAACCTAACTCAAAGGCACGATCTTGCTGCGATAGTTTTAACAGTTCATTATCAATGCGAGTTTGATTAATGGTGTTAACCGCACTGCCGATAAGCTGATCGCCAACTGTATTATGGTTAATACTCATTACTGGATTTTCTTGTTGATCAGTTTTGATAATGCATTGATATGGTTAATCAATGCGCCTAATTGATCTTTCTGATGGGGATTAAATTGGCAATAGTCTTGAGGTGCAGTCTTTTCCAGCACATCAATAATGCTTTCAGTACCATGATAGTGCTTGGATGTGAGCATCTTGAGTTCTTGTGTACCACGTTCCATCACCCGAAGTTCGCTGGTTTTTGAAAGAACCTGGCGCTCTTCCTGTTGTGCTTCATCAATGATTTTACCGTTTTTGCGACGTGCCAGTAATGTTCCGCCAGCGATGCCTAGAGCACCAATCCCCCAGCCTATTGGACCCGCCATAGCCAGTAGTGCGCTTCCTGCTGACATGCCACCGCCACCCGCAGCCAATGCACCGCCGCCGAGCCATGCCAGGGCTGCATTTGTTGCGGCAGCTCCGCTTAATGTAGCAATAGCGGTACCTGTGGATGCTGTACCAAAAGTTGTTGCGACTGCCAGCGCAGCCGTAGGGGCAAATGCGGCGACACCTGCTCCCACGGCAACCCCCGCAGCAGCCGTTCCTTTACCAATATGTGATGCGCGGTATTCTTCTTCCAGTTTTTCCACCACATTATCAAATTCAGCGATTTCCGCTTTCAATTCGCTCCAGGATTTATCAAACTCTTTGGGCATATTCGTCAGTCGATTAACAAAATTCTCACCACGGGCAATAAGATCCTTACTGCATTTCTGGCGTAATAGAAAGAGGGCAGTGATCTCTTCCTGGGTGTCTTTAGCCTGTATCTCATAACGGTTAGTTGCTCTTTTGAGAGAGGCTAATGCTTCTTTTCTTTCTGAACCTCGTAACATTTGTTACTCCTGCTGTATGTTGTCAAAAATAATTTCACAGCAATGGGATTTCATCTCTATGAATCGCCACCGATAATTTTAGATCTCTTGACTAAATAGTAATTAATTAAGACTGCCTGTGTCATTGAGTTTTGCGGTTATGCTCCGCATTTTTTCATTAAAATTCTTTCTGTTACTTCACCTTTTCTCATACAACAGTGAATGATTGAACGTCATAGCTTTAAGAAAAGGACGTTTCAATGGGGTATAAGCATGTGACAACTAATTGAAAGCACAGGAAGATGCCTCCGTCTGCCACCAAGACATCCGCCACCGATGTGGTATAGCGCGGACTCAGATGTTCGCGCTTCATCATCCATTCAGAGGTATCGGATCCTCTCGAAGCAAAATGAATCTTTCCTCGATGGTTGTGGTTAATGCGGTCGATGACCCGCATTAACGCTTCGCTGCGCTGGTGGCATTGTGGGCTGGTAAACAGATCGCCTTGTTGGCAGTTGAAGGGCGTTAAATCAGTCCGTATGGCGTCGCTATTTTAAATAGCGGTAGTCCACGCATGCGGAGTTGTGCAGGCGTTTGCCCGGGATCTGCCAGCTGGTAGCTGCTGATTGTGGTCAACAGCTACCAATTTGAATCACGCATGAATATTTGTTTGCAAGTTGTCGCTGATTCCCGGAATGGAGAGCGAATTTCAGGCTATAACTGTTCTTAAGGCGCTTCGACAGGCCGAAAAGCTGCCAGCGGTCACATCAAGCCAATGACATAGCAAGCAGGTATAGGCTTACCAAGTGAGTGGTATCGCGCTTGTTCCATGTCTGCCAATGAACTGAGATGGTGTGCCATTCTTGATCTCTCCCTGCGTGTTAACGCGACGATTTGATGTCATCAACACACAAGCTTTGATTGCACGAGTGATCCCTACGTAATGCAGATTTAGGCATTGAATTTCATCCTGGAAAATAACTTGACCATATGTATTTTGCGGATATATACGTGTCGGAATTACATGATCGTAAAGATCGGTATGAAATACCAAGTCAAATTCCAATCCTTTGGCCTTATGCAGCGTCATGATCTGAATGGCGGCGTCATCGGTTCGTTGAAACCATCGGAGTTTGTTGGCATCCCCACAAATGGCGGTAAGCTCCATTCGACTATCCTCAGATGGCGGATGTCCCAGCAAGCATGTGGCAGCATCCAGTACGGTCTGAACCATTTGGCGTTCAAGACAAGACCTACAATTTAGTATTGCTCTACGAACTGCACGCCGTTCACGGGTGGAGAGCCTAGGCCAATTCGCTCGATCAATCAACGCCTCGGCAGTCATCTGAACGTCGTAACGCAGCCGCAACAAGTCCGAGAAAAGGCTTTCTTCCGCAGTCGGCGTAACCTCGAAAGGGTTATCCTCGATGAGACGGTGCGTGAGCCCCAAATGGTCAGCAATCAAGCGAGCTGAGTGTTGATGCCGACACAAAATTGCGATTTTGTCTGCCGAAGCAACTTGGTAATGCTGCATGAGATGGGGAATAGCGGTTCTCAACCAACCCCCAATCGCTCTTTGATCACCTATAACTGTCTTTATGAACACTCGCGGATCTTCTGTCAGAGCGATAGGATGGTTGGCATCAAGCAATCGAAGTGCGAAATCGTTGATCGAGGGGTGGCTGCGAAAGTTCGTGGTAATGGCAAAAGGGGCAAAGCCACTACCCTGTGCCGTTAGCTCAAGCAGGTAACGAGGGTCCTTGTGCGCGAATCCATAGATTGACTGATTGCTATCACCCACTGCAACAGCCATTAACCCCAGCGCCTTGAGCTTTAAAAACAATTGATGCTGGAAATGACCGCTGTCTTGATATTCGTCGATGTAAACCGCGCGATACCGTGCTGTTAGATATTTCTGACAAGCAGGAGACTGTTCAATTATGTAGTGAGCCAGCATGCCCACAGTTTCAAGCGGGACTAAACCATGTACTAATGCCTCTCGTAGGAAAGGCAGAAAATCGGCTGTGTTGGTAACTGTCGCGGCTAGGTCAGGAATACCAGGCTGCATCCGCGTTACAGCTTCAGGTAGTTCCCGGAGCTTTGCCGTCTTTAGATTAGTGGCGACAGGCATCAAATGCCTTGAACGGAAAGATGATCTCGCGCAGACAGAAGTCATCGATCGTGCCAAAAAACGAGCTTTTCACATCAAAAGCGTCGGCTTTGCAACGGCGCGCCAGCTCATCGCTTGCTTTATTCGTGAATGAGATGGCAATGATGCCTTGATAGGGACGCAACTCGGATACGAAGCAGCGAACTTTGCGGGAAAGGACACTGGTTTTACCACTGCCAGGACGCGCCACGACAACCATGTCTCCCATATAATCAATGGCCTGCTCTTGTTCTAGGCTGAGCGTGAAGATGGTCATCATCATGCCTGCCCGACAGCGTGAAGGCAGTACATCAGAGGCTTCAACAAATCCCCTTGCTCTGGTGCGATGAGCTGATCCCCGCAGTGTTCAAGGAATTCCTGCATGCGGATAGCCTTTTTCCCCTGCAGGTAATCAATAGCTTGTTCCAGAGTCTTGCCTTTAAAACCAGCCAATAGCGTAGGTAGCTCAATGGCGATGTCATTCTCTAGATCGATTTTCGAAAGATAGATACCAAAAGAAGCGACAGCAGCACTCACCGCTTGCCAGTTGCCATCGGCTAAGCATGCCGCATGGTTATATGGTACTGCCCGGTGAGCCTGAGAAGGCATCCCCGCTAACGAAAGAGCACGGTTGATTCCCGCCACATGTCGATGTACCACCTGATTCCCATGAGGACCTAGTGAGATATTGGATATGTCATTGTCGGTTCGCATGGCCCATGGGATTTCCAGGGCATCCAACACACGTTTGTAAACTTGAAATGCCACGCCATCTACGGACAAAAGCGATATGTTGCAGTAATCGAGATCGATCTGATGAGCTCGTGCCAGCGCGGAATAAAACAGCATTTCGGAGGGCCCTTCGACCAGCATGACCGCCGAGGCAAAAAATGCCTCCGTCGGAAGGATACTGATTCGGTAGCCGAGTCCCGTCCAAGCACTGTCCACGCAGGCTGAGCAGCCCTTGCTGGCTGCTCGTGATGCTCCGTTGTCTCGTAGCAGCCGGACAATAGAGTCGGGCCGATAGCTTGCCGCGATCTGTGGAGAGTGCGAGGTGACTATGGTCTGACCGGGTAAGGCACTGACGAGATAACTAGCCAATTTACGCTGCTGATGAGGATGTAGATGTGCTTCAGGCTCTTCAACGCAATAGATCACTACCTCGCTATTTTGATCATGCTCAAGCACGCTTTTAGCTTTCCACAAAGCGAGCAAAATCTGATTATTACGACCGTCGCCACCGAGCATCACTCTCGAACCGTTGGTGCTTGCTCCCAACTCCAACTGTTCAATGAATTGTTCAATACCGATCGCCCCAGTATCTAGAGATACGTTATACCCAGCATGATGGTGGGATAGCGCCCTCAACTCATCGTTGAGGTCTTTCGTCGCCTCAGCTACGTAGTGCAGATTCCTGACCCCATCGTTTACAGACTTCAGTAGTTCATTGAGAGCCTGTAATTGTTTAGTGTAGGCCTCTGTTTCTGGCTGGTTGCGAGCGGCTTGAGCGAGGCGCAGCAAATGCCGTTTCTCCGAGCGGATGTATCGCACAAGGTCACGCTGAGAATGGATATACTTCAGATGCAGGTATTTCAGATAGAAGCGGCTGGAAATAACCTCTAGTGCATCGACATCATAGCCGGCAGCGATCTCATAGCGGTAATCTGGGCTGTAGCCTCGAAACTCAAGGAAAAAACACCCATTAGCATTGACATACCCCTTAAGCTGAGAGAGCACCGCATCCTCAGTTACTTCGGAGAAGGCAATTCGGATTGAAAACGAATCAGCCTGCGTGCCGTCTTGATCGCAGTGGAAGTCATGCTCCGATGGTTCGATATCGGCGTCGACAAGCTCTTGTCCAGCAGAAGCCGCAACGCATGAATCATGTTTGTTTTGCCTACGTCATTGCTTCCAATCACCAAGCTGTTTTTGGCCAGATTGATGCGAGCGTTAGCAAAATTTCGGTACTGCCTCAATTCAACATAATCGATTTTCATAAAGTGCTGGAAAGTCTCCTGCTACCATTGTTATCGGCTATCGGCTATCGGCTATCGGCGATGAAATCCGGCTATTTGGATAGTCATAATATGGGACATGTAGTGCTATTAGTCATACTAGCCTGCGAAGTATCAAAGAGCTAGCAGTACGTAGCCAAAAAGCCACTATCCATTTTGGCTAGCTCCGCTTCTGCAATCGATCAAACTGGAGCTTTCTCAGAACATTACCCTCCTGGCCAGCATTGCGACTTCAAGGACTGTTGGGAGAATCTCGACCTGGCCACCTGTGTAAGCTCATTTAGCATCATGCGTTCCGAGTGAGTGAACCAGTGGTCCATCAGCCACAGTCAGGGCTCACTCACAGATCGGATCCCTTCGCTTCTGCAGGCCCTTGTTCAGTAACAACCCTAGGCTGGCTTGACCCCTGAGCAGCAAACATCTTTAACTCTTGCCCTTGGTTGAGATAGATAAGCGGAAAGTCAGGATTGGCAGGAACTAACGCGGGGCGAGGAAAACCATATGTCGCTGGCGATAAGAACAACGGAAGTTCGAGCTCATCCGGCGGTGATTGAGGAATAGCAAACATGGTGTGGGTCACCATGCATTGTAAATGCACACAATACGCGACGCTGTATCTTTCAGGTACAGAAGCACTCCGAACTTTCTGGGTGAGCTGTTTATCAATGTTTGAGTTGAGGTGATTTGCGCTCAATGAACATATTTCTCTAAAGGCATATGTGAGCGAAAGGAGAGTCGCATCAAACTTTGAGCAAAATGTTTATATGTGGTCTATAGCGTGTCAGCTGTTGGGCCCCAAGCTAAAAATAGGCTTTTAGCACGATAAGGTGTTGTTATAACTCATTGATTTTAATGGTGCTCCCGACTGGATTCGAACCAGTGGCCTTCCCCTTAGGAGGTGTAAGTTCTCACGTTTCATTACATTTCATCCTTTTTCATGCTGTATTTTTAATATGATTAAAATCATATATTTATAACGCTAAAATATCCATCCATTGTCTCACGTTATATCATCAAATAGCACCACAGCGCACCACATTAGAGGGGTATGGAGAGGGGTATGGAGGGGTACAAAAAGCGCATGGAAGGTGAACATGAATAGCGATAACGTAGAGAGAAAAATGCTGAGCACAGATTTAGAAATTGCGGCGTTAAAACCACCTGTCGGTGTAAAGGTTAAACGTTACGCGGTGAAGTCAAAACATGGCGGTGGACTGAAGGCTGAAATTCGTGAAAGCGGACTTATACGTTTTTTGTATCGCTATAAGATTAACGGCAAAGAGTATGAGTTGTCGCTTGGAACTTATCCCGCGGTGAGATTGGCTAAAGTACGTGAAAAGCACGGTGAAGCTGTTGCATTGGTAAAGCAAGGGATTAACCCTCTGCAGCAGGCCAAACAAGCAAAAATCAAAAATGCTACCGCGTTGACACTGAGCATGCTCTTTGAGCGTTGGCTGCAGGCTCAAGAAGTTGCTGCAGAGGTTAAACCTACAACGTTGAAAAAACATCGCTGGCGTTGGGAGCACTACCTGCTGGGCATGTTGGGCAATATTCGTTTGCTCGATTTTGAACGTGCGCATTTGTCACATGCTTTAGAGCAAGTTAGGGCAAAATCCAAAGAAGAAACACGCAAAGCATTGGGTACGCTGGTGGCTATGCTGGACTATGCGGTTACTCATGGTTTCGTGGAAACTAATATTGCGCGGTTAGTGCGGCCTAAAGATTACTCGGCGAGTGCCAGTAGCCCACGTGAGCGTTGGCTGACGGTTCCTGAACTGCGCCTGTTGTGGAAAGCACTCGACGAAGATCTCGCAGCGGGAAGCTGTGTTAAAGATAGTAAAACGGGGCTGTTCGTACAGGGGGCTATTTCGGCGTCAGTCTGTAACATTATCAAAATGGTGATTTTGACCGGATGCCGCCGAGGTGAAATTGTAGATATGCGCTTTAGCAATATTGACGGCGATATGCTGGTTTTACCGGAAACTAAAAACGGCAAAGCCCATACGATTTTTCTTTCACCGATGGCGATGCGGCTTATCAATCAACAGCGGTTGTTGACGGAAGGGGATGTTGTCTTTCCCTCAGAACGATTGCGTGAAAGCAAAGGCGATGTGCCAGTAACGGCTGACAGTGTGACAAAAGCCTTACGGCACTTACGAGAACGTCGTTTACCGGATATGCCTGCATTTACTGTGCACGATCTGCGCCGCAGTGCAGCCAGTAACTGGGCTGAACGTTTGGGGACAGAAGAGCGTATCATTGAACGATGCCTCAACCACCAGCCACAAAACAAACTGGTACGCACATATCATCGTGCTAAGCATGATGATGAAATGAAAGATACGTGGATGCGCTGGGGTGATCTTGTTGCATCAGAAATTGCCAGTGAACCTCGGCCTGACGGTGAGCCGACGTCCGATAACGTCATCAGCGTGCAATTTGGTCGGAGATAATGATTCGGATGTTAGATGATTGAACACTCAATTGCATATAGAGTTTTATCTTATTTTTGCAATAAACTTAGGGCGGCTATCCATGACCGTGAGTAAAGAAATATATTTGCGTTGGCTAAGTTTCATATAATCAAGTAACAACCCATGCTTTCATAAAATAGCGACACTATGTACACAATATAGAGGGATTAATTGCAATCAAGATGAGAAAACCTTAAAAAATTACACGTGGTAATTTATTTTCTATTTCAAAAGTTAAATTCAAGGAATTTGTGATTTGCCTCACGAATCATTTGTTTTATATGCGCTTAGGTAATTGCATTGTGTGCTAGATAGGGTTATCTTCTGCCCCGTTACTGTAGTTTCAGTTGTTATTAGTATGATCTCGTGAGTTGTAGACCGAAAACAAAGGTAATCCACATATCACGTGATGATTGCCTAATGACTAGGGTTTGGTCACTTTTTATATTTGGCATTTACTTAAGTGTGACTGGTTTCAAACCCACATTTTCGTCTAAATAAACTTAACAGATGCATTTATAGTGACACAGTTATTACTGTAACAACGTAATCTCTAAAAATCTCGCTGCGCGGCATTTTTTTGGAGTTTATCGAAAATGTCGACTGTATTGACTTTCAACCCTGATCTTGATGGAATTATTAAAATTCAGGAAATGCTGGATTTACTGGGGTGCTCACGTGCAACGCTGCATCGCTGGGTTAAGAAAGGTTGGTTTCCTAAACCAAAAATGCTTGCCGGAAAAACGGTGGGTTGGAAAAAGCGTGATTACCTCGCTTGGCTGCAAGATAAAGATAATTCAATGACGTTGTCATCGAAGTAAGAAAATATGGGGCAGATATGATTATCTGCCCTGTTTTTTTGCCTTCGACGTACGTGAGACAAGATGCAGCAAAAGCTTATCTTTTGTTTGCGCATGACTCATGAGTATAAATGATTTAACTCATTGATTTATTTTATATGTCACCAGAATTAGCGCAATGTAATACCTCGGTTATTAATAATATACCGCGAGTCAGATCTCCCCGAAAACCAGCGTTCAAGTATTCATCCAAAGCCAAAAGTGGTTTCCCCTATCGAGGGATGTGGTTTCCAGTTTTGCCTGAGGATGGCGAGCTTGATTTGCCCCTCATGAAGAAAATTTGCCAACTGATCATTGATGGTGCGTTGGTTGCAAGCTCACGTGTATTTGCTGTGCGCTATGACTTTTCTGCTCAAGAGAGCAGTCATAATAATCAAGTGATGAGTGACTTCTTGCGGGTATTCAAACGTGAGTTTGGCAAGTTGTACCCTGAGTCATTTTTCGGCTATTGCTGGGTGCGGGAGAAGTCTGTTAAGTCAAGTTATCCGCATTATCACGCGGTATTCCTGTTTAGCGGCCACAAGATCAAAAGTCCTCATAAGATCAATTTGCTGGTGGAGAGTTGCTGGCAAAACGTTAGCCAAGGTCGCGTCTGGTTTCCTAAAAATCAGGCTTACCTTGTCAAACGGGATGATCTTGAGTCTCTGATTGAGCTGATTTGTCGCTGTAGCTATCTTGCGAAAAAAGAGACCAAAGAGATTGATTCATCGGTACGACGTATTGGTAAAAGCATGCTTAAACCGGCTGGTCAACGTAAATCACGAGGCCGAGTGCGTAGTACTAGCAAGTCTCTGATCTCAGCTATGTCTGCAACCGATGTGCATACTGCTCACCGTGAACCATTGGCACCTGAACCAAGTCCAGCCTTGCTCGACAGCGTCTTTACGCAGGGTGTGTTGCCTTCATTCGTTTGTGCGGTATCTGAGCAGCAGTTACACGAGCCTGTTGCCAGTGATGAGCCGCAAGATTCCATGCCTCCGATTGCTGACGCTATCTTGCAGGCAGTCGCGCAAGTTCAGGTGAATGACTCTCTGAAAGAGAGCGTAAAAGGGAACGCAAAACAAAATTTAGTTAAGTCAGTATCCAAGAGTCAAACCAAGTGCTCTGCCGTGGCGGAGTTGGTGAGTTCAGCAAGCCACCCAGCTTCAGCGCATGCAAAAGCGCATAGGTATAATTTCCTGTTTGAAGCGTTCACCGAGGGCGTATCACCGGCAGAGTATCGTGAACGCTACGGATTAACAGCGCAACAATTTAGGGATTACACCAGAGATCTGCAGGTGCCGAGCATCAGGAAACTTTTCTGGGCTAAACATCGTATGCAGTGGGCGCAATCCTCATTGAGCCTAGACGAGTACATGGTTATCCACCAGCTTAAGACCGCAGATGCCAAACGACAGTTGCGCCGTAAACCGATGAGTGCCGAATGGCAAGCACATGCCGAACGTTATTACCGTGACTATTGGCCGCAAGGTGTATCAGTTGCCGCTTATGCCAAGCTGCATAACGTACCGATAACCAGCTTACGTCGTTATGTGGTGAATTTTTCTCAGGGGCTGATTACCCCAAGCATCCTGTTACGTTGGATGTGATCTTCATTGATACCTA
>PPYF01196150.1_pt1 | contig 13905 bp, 8 predicted proteins | sample 1559871 | NCBI WGS metagenome assembly PPYF01 (sample SAMN08240021, study PRJNA423297) | Human gut metagenome, whole genome shotgun sequencing project. | reverse complement strand
GTCAAGCCCGCACCTGTAGCCAAGCCCGGTCTGGGCAAGAAGCCCGCCGCGGCACCGCGTCCGGCGGAACCGCGCTCTGCGGCGCCTGCTGCACATGTGCCGTCATCGAATCGCGGCACGACGCCGCGCGACAATCGCAACGAATCCCGCGGCGACATGCGTGACGCTCGACCGAACCGTGAAGGCGGCGAGAACCGTCCCTCACCCGCGCAGCGTCACAATCCGCACGCGCCTTCAGGGCAGCGCGGCTCCTTCCCCGGCCCGCGTTCCCACCAACCTGGTCACGGCGGCAACGCCGGCGGCCGTCCGCAGGATTCCCGAGGAGGCTCCCATCAGGGTCAGCCGCGCCAGGGCCAGCAGCCGGGCGCAGGCAGCGCACCTTCCGCCAACGGCGGCGCCCGTCCGTCGACTCCGGGGCCTCGTCCCGGCAACAACCCGTTCAGCCGCAAGCAGGGCATGCACGCGCCCACCCCGCGCGACATCCCCCGTCCGCACCCGATGGCCCGTCCGACCGTAAACGGCAACCACAACGACAATCGCGGCGGCCGTGGCGGTCGTCCCGGCGCAGGTCAGGGCGGTCGCGGAGGATTCCGTGGCGGTCGTCCCGGTCAGGGAGCGCAGGGCGCCAAGCCGGGGCAGTGGGGGCATAACCGTCCGGGTCAGACCGGCGGTGCCCGTCCCGCGGGCGGCAACCGCTTCGGTGCCGGCGCTGGCACCGGCGCTGGTCAGGGCGGCGGCTTCCAGAACAACTCCAACACGTCCGGAACCGGTCCGTCGCGCGGCGGCGGTCGCGGTCGCGGCGGCGCGGCCGGCGCATTCGGCCGTCAGGGCGGCAAGTCGTCCAAGGCCCGCAAGAACCGTCTCGCGAAGCGTCAGGAATTCCAGGAGATGAAGGCACCCGTCATCGGCGGCGTGCGCATCCCCACCGGCAACGGCCAGACCGTTCGCCTGCGTCAGGGCGCCTCGCTCGCCGATCTGGCGGAGAAGATCAACGTCAACCCGGCGGCCTTGGTCACCGTGCTGTTCCATCTCGGCGAGATGGCCACGGCCACCCAGTCGTTGGACGAATCCACCTTCCAGATCCTGGGCGAGGAGATCGGCTGGAACATCCAGATCGTCTCCGCCGAGGAGGAGGACAAGGAGCTGCTGCAGCAGTTCGACATCGACCTTGACAGCGAGGAGCTGCAGGAAGACGAGGATCTGAAGCCGCGTCCGCCGGTCGTCACCGTCATGGGCCATGTCGATCACGGTAAGACCCGACTGCTCGACACCATCCGCAAGACCAACGTCATCGCCCGCGAGGCCGGCGGCATCACCCAGCGCATCGGCGCCTATCAGGTGACCGTCGATCTGGAAGGCGAGAAGCGCAAGATCACGTTCCTCGACACCCCTGGCCACGAGGCGTTCACCGCCATGCGTGCCCGCGGTGCCGAGCTCACCGACGTCGCGATTCTCGTGGTCGCCGCCGATGACGGCGTGATGCCGCAGACCGTCGAGGCCATCAACCACGCGCAGGCGGCCAAGGTGCCGATCGTCGTGGCCGTCAACAAGATCGATAAGCCGGGTGCGAACCCGGAGAAGGTCCGTGGCCAGCTCACCGAGTTCGGCCTCGTGCCGGAGGAGTACGGCGGCGACACCATGTTCGTCGACATTTCCGCCAAGCAGGGCACCAATGTCGACAAGCTGCTCGAAGCCGTGCTGCTCACGGCCGACGCCGACCTCGACCTGCGTGCGAACCCGGATATGGACGCCCGAGGCGCCACCGTCGAAGCCCGACTCGACAAGGGCCGCGGCGCTGTGGCGACCGTGCTCGTGCAGCAGGGCACCCTGCGCATCGGCGACGCCATCGTCGCCGGCACCTCGTACGGCCGCGTGCGCGCCATGCTCGACGAGAACGGCAACCACATGAAGGAAGCCACCCCGTCCACGCCCGTGCAGGTGCTGGGTCTGACATCCGTGCCGACCGCCGGCGACCTCTTCCTGGTCGCATCCGACGACCGCACCGCCCGCCAGATCGCCGAGAAGCGTCAGGCCACCGAACGCGCCGCGCAGCTCGCGAAGCGCCGCAAGATCGTCTCGCTCGAAAGCCTCAAGGAGCAGTTCGCCAAGTCCGAGGTGGACATGCTCAACATCGTCATCAAGGGCGACTCCTCCGGTTCCGTCGAGGCGCTGGAAGACTCCCTGATGAAGATCGAGGTGTCCGACGAGGTCGGCATCCAGGTCATCCACCGCGGCGTCGGCGCGATCACCCAGAACGACGTCAACCTCGCGACCGTCGACAAGGCCGTCATCATCGGCTTCAACGTGCGCCCGAACCGTCAGGTGGCGGATCTGGCCGACCGTGAAGGCGTCGAGATCAAGTACTACTCGATCATCTACAAGGCGATCGAAGACATCGAGGCCGCCCTCAAGGGCATGCTCAAGCCGGAATACGAGGAGGTCGTCACCTCCCACTCCGAGATCCGCGAGATCTTCCGCTCCTCCAAGTTCGGCAACATCGCCGGCGTCATGGTGCAGGACGGCGAGGTCAAGCGCGGTACGAAGTGCCGTATCCTGCGCAACGGCGTCGCCACGGTCAACGACCTGGAGATCTCCTCGCTGCGTCGTTTCAAGGACGACGTGCAGTCGGTCAAGGAAGGCTACGAGGCCGGTATCAACCTCGGCACTTTCAACGACATCGAGCTTGGCGACATCATCGAGACCTTCGAGATGCAGGAAGTCGAGCGCAAGTAAGGCGCATATATACAGGACATGGGCGGCGGGCGCTTTCGGGTGTCCGCCGCTTTTTCGCGGACGGGCGCAGCGAACCATTTTCATTACGGTTCGTGCGACCCCCCCCCGTTTTTCGCCAATGAACAGTATTCGCTGCTGATGGCCGGAACTCCGGGCTTTTCGGTTTTGTTCGATTGTGCGCTAATGTGCGCAATCCTCGCATGTTTCTTATTGAGAACGATTCGCTGTGAGCCTTCGAGTAGGGGATGTGCGAATATGATACGAGTGATATTGTCAGCGGTTCGCCGCGCAATCGAGGAAAAGGATTTTTATGGCAGGAACGAACCCGCGCGCCGCACGAGTCGCGGCGCTGATCCAACGGGTGATCGCGTCGTCGATGGAAGCTCAGCTGCACGACAAGCGGCTTGCGAGCGTGACCATCACCGATGTGCGCGTCACCAATGACTTGCAGATCGCCAAGGTGTACTGGACCCAGCTTGGGCATGATGGGCGCGAGCAGGGGGAGCGCAAGCGCGCCAAGCAGGCGCTCGATCAGGCGAAAGGGCGGCTGCGTTCGCTGGTCGGCTCCAAAGCCGGCCTGCGACTGACCCCGCAGCTGCAGTTCATCTATGACGAGGTGCCGAGCGAGGCGCATGAGATCGAGGATATCCTGGCTGTCGCGCACAAGCGTGACGAGGAGATCGCCAAGGCGCGCGAGACCGCGCAGTACGCGGGCGACGCCGACCCGTACAAGCATCCTGAAGAGCGCGATGACGACGAGTTTGACGATGACGACGAGTACGACGAGTACGCGGACGACCTCGACGATGACGACGTCGAAGGCAACGGCATCGGCGTCGAGACCCTGGAAGATGACGCCGAGAACGCGGCGGACGAGGCAACGGGCGACCGCTGAGCCGCATATCAGCGGTTCTGCGAGACGGGAGAGGATTCACTGATGGGGACCGTACCCGAAGCCTCGGGCGGCGAGCAGGCTCCGATCGTGGCTGCGCAAGCCGCGCCTGTGGCTGGCTCCGCCGCGCCGGTGACTCCTACGTCGGGATTGTTGGTCGTGGACAAGCCGCGTGGCGTCACCAGTCATGACATCGTCGCGGCTGCGCGCGGCGCATTGCATATGAAAAAGGTGGGGCACGCCGGCACCCTCGACCCGATGGCCACCGGCGTGCTGGTCGTCGGATTCGGCAACGCCACGCGGTTGCTGAACCATATCGTCGAACACGACAAGACCTATGAGGCGACGATTCGCCTCGGCCAGTCCACCACCACCGACGATGCCGATGGCGAACTGCTGTCGGCTACCTCGCCCGAGCGCTGGCAAGAGCTGCTGGCATTGCCGGTCGCCGGTGGGCCTCAGTCGGCTGGCGAGAATGGGCCTGCGAACGCGGCCAAGGGTTCGGCCGTGGCAGCCGCAAAGGTCGCGGATGACGGCTCCGCGTATCATCCGCATCAGGAAGCGTTTTTGCCGGATGGCCAGCAGCTGTGGCGCGACCGTATCGATGACATCATCGCATTGCAGCTCACCGGCAGCATCGAGCAGGTGCCGAACACGTTCTCCGCAATCAAAATCAACGGTCAACGTGCCTATGATCTGGCCCGCGACGGCAAGGACGTGCAGCTCAAGGCGCGTCGGATCACCGTCAGCGCGTTCGGTGTGCTGGATGTGCGGTTCGGCTATGCCCCGACGCGGCAGCTAGGACTTCCGCTCGTCTCGGCGGCGGACGGGCGGGCGACGACGGAACGGGATGACGCGGAGGCGACGCCGGTGATCGACGTCGATGTGCGCGTCAGCTGCTCGGCGGGCACATATATCCGCGCGCTCGGGCGCGACCTGGGCGCGGCGCTGGGAGTCGGCGGGCACCTGATACGGCTGCGGCGCACGCGGGTGGGCGGTTTCGACGTCTCCTCGCCGAATGTCATCACCGCGCACGTGGAGACACGCGAGTACACCGACCGCAACGGCAACCACCAGTCCCGCAGCCGCGCCGTGCTCGATGTGATTGGCGACGAGCTCGCAGGCAAGGCGCTGACGATGCTGGATGCCGCGCGAGGCACCATGTCGCTGCTCGCCATCACCGATCAGGACGCCGTCAACCTGCGGTACGGCCGGCGTATCCCCTATGACATCCACGGTACGGCCGCCGCGTATCTGCCGCAGAGCGGGGAAGTGGTGGCGCTCGTCGAGCGCGCCAAGCGTGGCGAGGCCAAGCCGGCCACCGTATTCGGCGCGTAATGCGTCACTGTGTGCGAGGTGCGTCACGCTGTGCGTCCACGCACACAGTGACACAATGCCAGAAATCCTTATTTTCCAAGGGTTTTGTGGTATGCGTCACGCTGTGCGTCCACGCACACAGTGACGGCGCCCGCACACAGTGACGGCATCGGGACGGCATGATGCAAAACAGTTCATCATTTCGGTGGCGCAGCCGCACTGGTGACGGGTATCATGGAAGGCCGGAACCATGCCCACAAGCCGTATATACGGCGCAACACGTGAAGGAACACCATCACCCATGAAAATCACGACTCTTGCCCCGGACGCCTCCGGGCTGGTCGAATGGCCGACGCTGAGTGCCGACAGGAAATCCGTGGTCACGGTCGGCGTGTTCGACGGCATGCACCGCGGCCATCAGGCGGTCATCCGCCGAGCGGTGGAACTCGCCAAGGCCGACAAGGCGTTGTCCGTGGTGGTGATGTTCGACCCGCGTCCCGGTGTCGTGCACGCGTACGCGGCCGCCCATGACGGACAGGAGCCAGGCGACGGCTTCCGCGACCCCATGGCGCTGACCAGCGTCGACCAGCGGCTGCGGACGCTGGAGAACCTTGGCGTGGACCATGTGCTGATCGTGCGCTATACGCTGGCGTTCGCCGCGAAATCATATCGGTTCTTCCTCGGCCAGATGGTCGGCAAACTGGGCATGCGCACGCTGGTGCTGGGAACGGATGCGGCGATGGGCGCCAACCGCGCTGGCGATGTGAAGGCCATCGGAGTCCTCGCGCAGGCCACCGGCGTGTTCGAGCTTGAGATCGTTGACGACCGCGGCCCAGGTCATGTGCGTGTGCCGGCCGACGTCACCCCGCAGATGCCGAGCGAGCCTGGGGAGCCTGTGGATCCGACCGAAGGCATGACCAAGGCGCAGCTGCGCGCGTGGAGCAAGAAGCATCAGGGGCGCGAAGTGCGCGTGTGGAGCTCGACGAACGTGCGATACCTGCTCGCACATGGTCGTATCAAGGCCGCCGACGAAATCCTCGGCCATGCGCACGCCATCGAGGGAACGGTGGTGCACGGCGAGGAGCGCGGCCGCACAATCGGTTTCCCGACGGCGAACCTGGGGAGCATGATTGACGGTTATATTCCGGTGGACGGCGTGTATGCCGGCTGGCTGATCGATTTGGGCGCGGCGGGAGCGACCGCCGACTCCGACGAGAATGCCTCCGACGGCAACAGCGGCAGCGGCAATGCCTCGGTGATTCCGCGCGTGTATGATTCTGGCTCATCCAAGGCCAGGCTCGCCGCCGAATCACCCTACCGGTGGCCGGCAGCGATCTCCATCGGCACGAAGCCGACCTTCAACGAAGAGACCGGTCTCAATGAGCGGGTGGTCGAGGCGTACGCGGTCACCGACGAATGGCTGGACCTGTATGGTCACGATGTGCGCGTCGAATTCGCGGGATTCCTGCGCCCGCAGGTGAAATTCGACAGTGCCGATGCGCTCAAGGACGAATTGACGCGCAACGTCCAGGAGACCAGGGAACTGACCTCCGCGCGTTGAGCGCGGCAGGAGCACCCGACAGACGCCGGTCTCTCCACCTGCGTCCGAACGGTATCGGCATAGGCTCGCATGCGCTGAATCGCGCCGCTATCGTGCCTCGCGCATCTTGCGCGTGCCGTGTCGCCACCGTCACCGTCACTGTCAGACGGCGCCCAGAGACTCCAGCGCGTCGCGCAGATGCGTCACCTCTACGATGCGCAGCCCCTCGATGGTGACACGCTTGCGCATCGGCGGCACCACCGCCGTGGCGAACCCGAGCCGCGCGGCCTCGCGCAGCCGGTGCTCCAGCCGCGGCACCGGCCTAATCTGCCCGGTCAGGGAGATCTCGCCGATGGCGCACGTGTCTCGCGCGATTGGCTTCGACCTGGCCGCACTGGCCAGCGCCGCCACAATCGCCAGATCACAGGCTGGTTCCTTCGCCAGTCCTCCCGCGATCGTCGATACATACAGGTCGTTCGCCAGCAGGTTCACCTTGCCATGTCGGTACAGCACGGCGGTGAGCATAGCGATGCGGTTCGTCTCGACCCCCACCACCGCCCGCCGCGGTGTCGGCAGCACGGAACTGGTCACCAGCGCCTGAATCTCAATGGGCAGGCTGCGATGGCCGTCCAGTGTGAACGTCACGCACGTGCCCTCCACACGTTCGTCGGCGGACGACAGGAACAGTCCCGAGGGATCGCTGACCTCCTCGATGCCCTCGCCACTCATATCGAAACACCCGACCTCATCCGTCGGCCCGAACCGGTTCTTCACCGCCCGCAGCATACGCAGCGCCGTTTCCGGATCGCCCTCGAACTGGCATACCACATCCACCAGATGCTCCAACGTGCGCGGGCCGGCGATGGACCCGTCCTTGGTGACATGCCCGACCAGGAGCACGGGGATGTTCAGCGTCTTCGCCGTGTCGATCAGCGCGCTCGCCACCTCGCGCACCTGCGTGGAGCCGCCGGAGATGCCATCAACGTCTTGCGAGACGATGGTCTGCGCCGAATCCACGATCGCCAGTGTCGGCCGCGTCCTCTCGATCAGCCCCAGCACGGTGGCGAGATCGGTGGTGGACGCCAGTAGCAGGTTCTGCTCCATCGCATTGACCCGCGACGCCCGCAGACGCACCTGCGCCTGCGATTCCTCGCCGGAGACGTACAGCACCGAGCCGTTGGGCTGGCCTGCGGCGATGTTGCCGGCGGTCTCCAGCAGCAGTGTCGACTTGCCGATGCCGGGTTCGCCCGCGATCAGCACGACCGAGCCGGGCACGATGCCGCTGCCGAGCACACGGTCGAACTCGCCGAAACCTGTGGACAGCCGTGACGCCGTGGACGTGTCTATCTGGGTGATGGGCGTCGCCGCGCTGACGATGGACGCGGCTGCCTGCGTGCGTGAGGTGCGGCCCGGCGCCGCGGTGCGCGACGACGATGCGGCGGGACGGGCCTCGTGGAATTCCTCCACGGTGCCCCACTGCCCGCACTGCGGGCAGCGGCCCACCCATTTGAGACCATCCCAGCCGCATTCGCTGCATACATATCGCGTCGCCGACTTCACCATACCGCAGACCTTAGCACAAAGCGGCACGTCGACGTCGCTGACGAAACGATGCCGTTGCGTCGTATGCGCGTGAGAGAATCACAGCATGGCAAAGACTCAATCCCCTTCCTATCCGCACGGTAGTTCCGCATCGCGCGGCAAGCTGATCGTCGTGATGATCGTCGCCGCGCTGGTCGTCGTGCTTGCGCTGCTGTCCGCGTTTGTATGGCCCGGTTGGGCATTGAACAAGACGGACGAAGTGACGAAGGTGCAGCAGCAGACCGCCGCCGAGCCTACCAAGCCGAGCATCAAGGCCACCGCGCTGCCGGATGACGCATCCGAACTGCTCAAGGCGATGCCGGACAGCGTGCTCAACTACGCGCGCACCAAGGCGGGCGCCAGCGAGACCTGGAAGTCCGCGTCGCCGCTGGAGGAGTACACGCTCACGTACTCCACGGGCAAGTCGGCGAAGGACGTGACCGTCATCGTCGCGCAATGGTCGGACTCCGACACCGTGAAGAAGCAGTACGACGAGCTGGCGAAGAACCTGACCGGCAAGGAGCTGAAGTCCGGAGACGTCAAGGTGTCGGGCAAGAGCACCGGCAGCTACACGGTGAGGGCCGACAGTGAGGATGGCAAGACCGCGACGGCGTTGTGGCAGAACGATACCGCCGTGTTCGAGGTGACCGGCTCCAAGGAATCCGTGCTGCGGTTCTACGAGCCGTTCCCGCTGTGATTTCGTGATAATTCGGGGTGATTTGCGGATTCATGGCGGAAATGGAACGCGCGGATGCGTAAGTCCCTCAATACGTGTACTATTGGGCAAGTTGCAATCTTTAACGTACTAAGGGAGGCTGACGATGGGTTCGGTCATCAAGAAGCGCCGCAAGCGGATGAGCAAGAAGAAGCACCGCAAGATGCTGCGTAAGACTCGCCACCAGCGCAAGTAGTCGTTCGCTCGCAAGCGCGCACACAAAGCCCCGCGACCCTGTCGGCCGCGGGGCTTTTACATTCTCGTCCCCGCTGGCGGAAGCGAGCTGGATATGACAGCGCCGGCAGACTCCGATGGGGGGGGGCTGCCGGCGCCGGGATTGAGGCGGCGATTCGCCGCGTTAGGTCACTTGTTGCCGTTGGTCATTACGCGTGGGCCGTTGGGGTCGCCGACGATGACCTTGTCGACCATGTTGAGGAACAGGCCGTGCTCGACGACGCCGACCGTGTTGATCAGGTCCTCGGCGAGATCCTGCGGGTGGTCGATGCGCTCAAGATGCAGGTCCACGACGAAGTTGTTCTCGTCGGTGCGCACTTCCTTGCCGTCGGCGTCGAGGCGCAGCACCGGCTTGTAGTTCTTGGCCTCGAACTGCTTGATGACGTGGCCGGCGCCGAACGGAATCACCTCGACCGGCAGCGGGAACTTGCCGATGGTGTCGACGACCTTGGACTCGTCCACGATCCACACGATTTTGTTGGAGTTCGTGGCCACGATCTTCTCCCACAGCAGTGCGGCGCCGCCGCCCTTGATGCCGTTGAAGTTCTTGTCCACCTCGTCGGCGCCGTCGATGGTGATGTCGATATGATCCACATCATCGATGTCCACGATCTTGATGCCGTAACCTTCGGCCTGCTCCTGCGTGCGACGGGAGGTCGTCACGCCGGTGAACTGCAGGCCCTCCTCCTTGACGCGGCGGCCGAGCTCATCGACCAGGAAACGCACGGTCGAACCGGTTCCGAGACCGGCGATCATGCCGTTCTCGATCAGCTTGGCGGCTTCGATGCCGGCCGCCTTCTTCAGTGCATCCTGCTGTGCCTTGTCCATCATGTACTCCTTGAAATGTCCGTGCATTCCCCTTGGAGGGAAACATGCTTCAAACTTTGGGATTGAAGTCCACCTCTATAGTATCCGGTTCGTGGAACGTCACCGCCGTTCGTCCGGGTTTTGGGAGGAGAACCGTCGCCATTCGGCTGCTATCCCTGCTTGTCCGTATAGAACGCGGCATTGTCGAGGGTGATGGTGCCGTCGCCGTTCACATATCCGTCCACGCGAACCAGTCCGTGGATGATGCGCGGCCGTCCGTCATATGTCGGGCTGGTGGATGGCGGGGGAGTAAAGCGCAGCGTGCCCGACGCGGTGAGGGCGGTCGGTGAGAGCCGCGGCGCCGCAGGTTCGGCCACAGAGCGTGTGGAGCTACCGGACTGTGTGTCCTCGGCCTGTGCCGAATTCGATGACAGTGCGACGGTCGCGTCCGATTCGGTCGTCATAGGAACAGTAGGAGTTGACATCGCAGTGGTGGATGATGTGTCCGACTGGGTCTCGCCGTAGTCGGGCACGCCTTCGGGTTCGGCAAGCAGCTCCGCCAACGATGGCTTGCGGATTCGCTTTGCGACGTTGTCGCCGTCCGATTCGTGCTCGGCTCCCGCTTCACCCGATTCCCCGCCTCGCCCGAGATGGTACTCCTGCGTGGAAATCTTGCCGTCCAGCAGCATCTGCGCATCCTCCGGCACGTCGGTTCCCTTGGCATACTCCGAAGCCAGCAGCGACTGCCATCCCTCCTTCGGCAGATATCCCTCCTGCACGCCGCTGCGGCAGTCGCCGGCATACGTGCGAGCCAGGTCGTCCACCTTCTCGTTGCCGGCGTTGCCCGCGTGCCCTTTGACCCACACGAACTTCACCGAGCCGGCGCGGCGCGACAGCTCGGCGTCGATCGCCCTGATGAGCGCCGCGTTCTTCACAGGCTTCTTCTGCGAGTTCTTCCAGCCGTTCTTCTTCCACCCGTGCACCCACTTGGTGGAACAGTTGATGGCATACTGCGAGTCGGTCTCGATGACCAGCGGCTCCGCGCCGGGATGTGCGCGCAGCGCCTCCAGCACTGCGCACAATTCGCCGATCTGATTCGTGCCGTTCGTGGCGCCGCCGGCATCGCAGTCGCCGCCGTGCTCATGGCCGCCGGAATGTGCCATGTTGAGTTCGTGGTCGGCCCAGGCCCAGCCCATTGGGCCGTTCGGATTGCCCAGGGCGCTTCCGTCTGTCGATACGGTGATGGTCATGACAACAACAGTAACGCACGCCGTGTCACGGCCATGAATCGCCGATGGGCTGCGACACGACCGAAAACGTCGCGATATTTTGTTAATTATATATACTGAATACTGACCAATGATGAACTCACACGAGTCCCCGTGTCACGATGATGCAAAGCAGCATGGTGACGAATAATTCAATGATGAGAGATTCAGCCGGCGCGTCCCCAGTGCCGGACAAGGAAAGGAACCCCAGTATGCGCAGTAAGGCATTAGGAGGCCTGCTTGCCGCGGCTCTGTCGTTGAGCCCGGCAGTGGCCATCGGCGTGCAGACGGCGTACGCGGCAGGCGGCGATACGGCGGCGACCGAATACACGCTGTACCCCAAGCCGCATTCGATCCGTTATGACAGCGGACAGTACATTCTTCGCGACATCAACGTCATCTATGACGATGACATCGATGAAGCCACCCAGGACCGACTGGACGAAGTGGCGGCGCTCAAGAACCTGAACGTCACCGAATCCGACGCCGCAGTCAGCGGCAAGACCAACGTCTATGTGGGCGTGAACGGTTCCGATGGCAAGGCCGAGACTGCCATCGAAAGCAAGTACAGCCCGGATTCCGCCATCTTCGACAAGACCGACTCATACTTCCTCAAGTCCGACAACGGCACGATCTCCGTGCTCGGCAAAGACACCGACGCCAGCTTCTACGGCCTGACCACCCTGTACCAGGTGCTCGGCCAGATCGATAGCCTGACGATCCGCAACTTCACCGTCACTGACTACGCCGATGTGGTCAGCCGCGGTTTCATCGAAGGCTACTACGGCAACCCGTGGAGCACTCAGGACCGCATCAACCTGATGAAGTGGGGCGGCTACTACAAGCTCAACTCGTACTTCTACGCCCCCAAGGACGATCCGAAGCACAACTCGCAGTGGCGTACGCTGTACACGCAGGACGAGCTCGACACCAAGATCAAGCCGCTCGCCGATGCCGGCAACGCCTCCAAGACGCGTTTCGTGTTCGCTCTGCACCCGTTCATGAACAACGCGATTCGGTTCAACTCCGAGGCGAACTATCAGGCCGATCTGAAGGTGCTGCAGGACAAGTTCGCGCAGACCATCGGGGTCGGCGTACGCCAGATCGCCATCCTGGCCGATGACGCGGCGAACGTGGGTGGTAACAATTACACCAAGCTGCTCACCGATATGGTCGCGTGGCTCAAGGAAATGAAGAAGACCTACCCGGACCTCAAGACCACGCTGCCGTTCGTCACGCAGGAATACATGGGCAACGGCATGAGCTACTTCGCCAACTTCCCCAAGGAAGTGCAGATCGTCATGACCGGCGGACGCGTCTGGGGCGAGGTCTCGCAGAACTTCACCGACACGTTCACCTCGAACGTCGGCCGCGGCCCCTACATGTGGATCAACTGGCCGTGCTCCGACAACTCGAAGAGCCACCTGATCATGGGCGGCTACGACACGTTCCTGCATCCGGGCGTCGACCCGTCGAAGATCCAGGGCATCGTGCTCAACCCGATGCAGCAGTCCGAGCCGAGCAAGGTCGGCATCTTCGGCAACGCCACCTACTCGTGGAACATCTGGCGGAGCAAGAGCGAGGCCGACCAGGCATGGCAGGATTCGTTCTCGTTCGTCGACCACAACTCCGCTGTGCCGACCGCCGCGTCGAACGCGCTGCGTGAGCTGTCCAAGCACACCATCAACCAGAACATGGATTCGCGCGTCACCGCGCTGCAGGAGTCCGTGGACCTGGCTCCCGCACTGACCGCCGCCAAGGCGAAGCTGGCTGACGGCACCATCACCGCCCACGACCTGACCGACATCAAGGCCGCGTTCGTCACGCTGCAGAAGGCAGCCAAGACCTACCGCGCCAAGGGCGATGCGAAGATGCTCGGCGACATCGGCAAGGACTACACCGGGCAGGACGCCAACGAGCAGATCGCCCCGTGGATCGACTGCTGGGATGACACCACCAAGGCCGCGCTCGCCTACATCGCGGGTATCGAGGCCGCGCTGAACGGCGACACGTCCTCGACGCTCAAGGAGTACTCCGACGCGCAGTCCGCGTTCGCCGCGTCCAAGAAGCACGGCTTCTACTACGTGAACCACACCGAGTACGCCGAAGTCGGCGTGCAGCACATCGTGCCGTTCATCAAGGCGATGGACTCCTACCTGTCCAACAAGGTGCAGCAGGAGGCCGACCCGAACGTCGTGACCAAGACGTACATCAGCGACGTGTTCACCACGCCGACCTCCGGCTCGATCGAAGACATCTTCGATGGCAAAGACAGCACGGTCACGGTGTTCCAGAACCCGAACTACCTGCACAAGGGCAACTACGTCGGCGTGAAGTTCAGCAAGGCCACCACGCTCAAGAGCATCCGCTTCGCGTTCAACGGCGGCAAGAACCACTTCTACCACTCCAAGCTGCAGACCACCACGGACGGCGAGAACTGGACCGACGTGCCGGATGCGACGTTCGAGCGCCCGAAGGGCTCCGAGGAGCCGATCAAAGTCACCGGTCTGAACATCACCGGCGTCACCGGCGTGCGACTGATCGCCACCGCCGACAACGGCGATGACCTGTGGCTCGGCATCAAGGGCATCGACGTCAACAAGGTCGAGAAGGAGACTCTCGCTCCGTACACGGCGACTGGCGTGCAGCTGGAGAACCTCAACGCCACCTACAGCAGCACCAAGGAGCAGATGATCGACGGCAACCCGTCCACGATCACCTACCTCAAGGACCCGAACGGCGACAAGATCGCGGCCGGCGCGGCCGTGATCGTCGATCTGGGCTCCAGCAAGCCGATCGGCGAGGTCACGATTACCGG
>PPYF01188452.1_pt1 | contig 13905 bp, 7 predicted proteins | sample 1559871 | NCBI WGS metagenome assembly PPYF01 (sample SAMN08240021, study PRJNA423297) | Human gut metagenome, whole genome shotgun sequencing project. | reverse complement strand
CTCCCCATGCGAGAGTAGGGAACTGCCAGGCATCAAATAAGTGAAGAGCCCATCCTAACGGATGGGCTTTTTGCGTTTTTAGGTTTTGTATTTTCATCTTCCTTCCCTGTTATTTCTCTCTTTATTCCTTATTTCTCTTATCTTGTTGCGTGTTTGATAGCGGTAATGCCGGTTTCAGAGTCAGTTTCTGGCTTTGCGTACCGGTTTAGCGCTGGATCTTCGTGCGGATTCTGTCTAGTATGGATATCTGGATGTCTAAACGTTTATATGGATATAACGAGAGGTTTTCGCGTATGCCAATCCGGATCCCCGATGAGTTGCCCGCCGCCCATGTCTTACGTCAGGAAAACATCTTTGTGATGCCGGAATCCCGTGCGCTGCACCAAGATATTCGTCCGCTGAAGGTGATTTTGCTGAACCTGATGCCGAAAAAGATCGAGACGGAAAACCAGTTTCTGCGTCTCCTGTCTAACTCATCCCTCCAGATTAATATTGAATTACTGCGCATTGATTGCCGCCCGAGTCGTAACACGCCGCCGGAGCATTTGGATATGTTCTATCGCGAGTTTGCGGAGTTGGCGCCGCATAATTACGATGGCTTGATTGTGACCGGCGCGCCACTCGGTTTGGTGCCGTTTTCTGATGTAGCCTATTGGGAGCAGATCCGCACGGTGATTGAGTGGTCGAAGACCCATGTGACCTCGACCTTGTTTGTCTGTTGGGCAGTGCAAGCGGCGCTACAAGTGCTGTATGACTTGCCTAAACTTACCCGCAGCGAAAAACTGTCTGGCGTTTATCGCCATGCCACACTGGAGCCATTGGCTCCCCTGACGCGCGGCTTTGATGATTATTTCTGGGCGCCGCATTCACGCTATGCTGATTTCCCGACTGCGCAGATCCGCGAGTATACCGATTTGCAGATTTTGGCCGAGTCCGAGCACGCTGGCGCCTATCTGTTAGCCAGTGACGATCGGCGTCAGGTCTTTGTGACCGGCCATCCTGAATATGATGCGCTGACGTTAGCCGGAGAGTACCAGCGAGATCTGGGGGAAGGGTTACAACCGGCTATTCCGGTCAATTATTTCCCTGACAATGATCCGACGCGGCCGCCAGAGGCCAGTTGGCGCAGTCATGGCCATTTGCTATTTAGCAACTGGCTGAATTACTGCGTGTATCAGATCACGCCATATGATTTGCGGGTGATGCAGCCGACACGTGAATAGTGCTAAAACCCTAAGCATAAAAAAGGCGCCGTATGACGGGCGCCTTTTTTGTTGAGTGAGCCGACTGCTCGGCTGCGCACGGGCTATTACGTGGGTAATGCTCTGTGCGTGAGATTAGTGATGGCCGTGCTCAATGCTCGGGTGTTGATGCTCTGATTTGCTTGGCTCAACACGCTTGGATTTGATGATCATGCTTTCGATGGAGGAGCCTTGTACCAAAATGGAGAACAGCACCACTGCGTAGGTCATCACCAAAATCAGATCGCGCACGTCGGTTTGGGTACCCGGAATAAAGGCTGCTCCGGCTGGAATCGACAGAGCCATGGCCAGTGCCAGACCACCACGCAACCCGCCCCAAGTGAGGATTTTCAGGGTGTACGGGTTATAGGTGCGGAAGAAGCGGAAGGCGATAAACGGCACCGCGACACTGATATAGCGCGCCAGCAAGCAAACTGGGATAGCCAGCAGCATCAGGATTATCCCTTCGCGGCTAAGATCAATCAGCAGCAGGCACAGGCCAATCAGCAGGAACAACAGAGCGTTCAGGAAGTGGTCAATCATCTCCCAGAAGTGATCCAGATAGTGGGCACTTTGCTCGGAGAAACCTTTATAGCGGGTCCAGTTACCGACCATGATCCCCGCCACCACCATCGCCAGCGCACCGGATACGCCCAGCATATTGGCCAGGGCAAAACCGGCAGTAGGTACCAATAAAGTGATCAATTGCTCCAAGCTACCGTCATCGGTGGCGCAGATCAGCAGGTGCGCGATATAGCCAATCACCAGACCGTAGACCACGCCGCCCAGCGCTTCGTGCAGGAATACCGAAGAGACATCCATCAGAGTTGGTGAGCGACCACCGAAGGAGACGGCAAAAATGGTCACGAAAATCACCAAGCCAACCCCGTCGTTAAACAGCGATTCGCCTTCCACTTGCATCGAAACGCGGCGTGGCGCGTTGAGCTTTTTGATGATCGCCAGTACCGCAATCGGGTCCGTGGGTGAAATCAGGGCGCCGAACAGCAGACAATGGATCAGCGCCATGTCGATGCCGATTAAATGGGTCACGCCATAGGTGGCAAAACCAATTAAGAAGGTGGAGAACAGCGTGGAGAATAGCGATAAGACGGTAATTTCCCACTTCTGATCTTTGAGTACCGGCAATTTGATACCGAGCGCGCCAGCGAACAGCAAGAAGCCCAAAATCCCTTTTAGCAGGAAATTTTGGAAGTTGATCTGCTGCACCACGCCCTGCGCAATGCTTTCTAACCGAAACCAGCCAAACTGACCGGCCAGAATAATGCCCAGCGAACAGATCAGGGCACCGGCGGTGATCGCTATCGTGGTTTGTACCTTATTAATGTACTGATTCAGATAGGCAATCATGATGGCGATTGCCGCTAAGAAACAGAGTATGTAATAGACATCCATAACAACCTCAGGGTGTGCGTGTTACAAAGATTTTGCTTTTTATATGTGCCAACACGGTAGAGGATTATCTGCCGTTATTAAATAGCCGTAAGCGATTATTTTAGAGGTGGTTAACGCTTATCGGATATAGACGTCTAGATTTCCATATGACATAGTTAACGCTCATGGATAGGTTGTAGACGCAGGGAGTGCAAAGGGAATCATGGTTGAGCATCCGGTAACAGAGGCATTACGCCGTCAGCTGGCAGAGCGCATTTTAATCATCGACGGCGGTATGGGGACGATGATCCAGCAATACCGGCTGCAGGAGCAGGATTACCGCGGTGAACGCTTTGCCGATTGGCCGAGCGATTTGAAGGGCAATAACGATCTGTTGGTGCTGACTCAGCCCGAGGTGATCAGCGCCATTCACCACGCCTATCTGGAGGCGGGGGCCGACATTCTAGAAACCAACACCTTCAATGCCACCTCGATTGCGATGGCCGATTACCAGATGCAGGCATTGGCGGCGGAAATTAACCGTGAAGGGGCGCGTTTAGCGCGCGCTTGCGCCGATGCGTGGAGTGCCAAAACCCCAGATAAGCCGCGTTATGTGGCGGGGGTATTGGGGCCGACCAACCGTACTGCGTCAATCTCACCGGATGTGAACGATCCGGCCTTTCGTAATATCAGTTTTGATCAGCTAGTGAGCGCCTACCAAGAAGCGACCTTGGCGTTGATTGATGGTGGCGTCGATCTGCTGTTGATTGAAACGGTTTTCGATACCCTTAATGCTAAAGCCGCGCTGTTTGCGGTGGAAAGTGTGTTCGAATCGCTCGGGATCCAGTTGCCGGTGATGATCTCGGGCACCATCACTGATGCTTCAGGCCGCACCTTGTCGGGGCAAACCACCGAAGCGTTTTATAACTCGCTGCGCCATGTGCGCCCGCTATCGTTCGGCTTGAACTGCGCGCTGGGCCCTGATGAGCTGCGTCCGTATGTGGCGGAGCTGGCGCGAATTGCTGAATGTGCTGTGTCGGCGCACCCGAATGCCGGTTTGCCGAACGCCTTTGGCGAATATGATTTAGGGCCGCAGGCGATGGCGGCGCAGATCCGCGAATGGGCGCAGCAAGGCTTTCTGAATTTAGTGGGCGGCTGCTGCGGGACAACTCCAGCGCACATCGCGGCGATTGTTGAGGCGGTCGCCGATTTACGGCCACGAACGATCAGCACGCGTCCGGTCGCGTGCCGGTTGTCAGGTCTCGAGCCTTGTACCATTGATGCCCAGACGTTGTTCGTGAACGTGGGCGAGCGCACCAACGTGACCGGTTCGGCTCGTTTTAAGAAGCTGATTAAAGAAGAAAAGTATGATGAGGCGCTGGAAGTGGCGCGCCAGCAGGTCGAAAGTGGCGCTCAGATCATCGATATCAATATGGATGAGGGGATGCTGGATGCCGAACTGGCCATGGTGCGCTTTTTAAATCTGATTGCCGCCGAGCCCGATATCGCACGCGTACCCGTGATGATCGATTCTTCCAAGTGGGAAGTGATTGAAGCGGGCCTGAAATGCATTCAGGGCAAGGGGATCGTCAACTCCATCTCGATGAAAGAAGGCGAAGAGCGCTTTTTAGCCCAAGCGCGGTTGGTGCGCCGCTACGGTGCCGCGGTGGTGGTGATGGCCTTTGATGAAGTGGGGCAGGCCGATACCCGTGAGCGCAAGTTTGCCATTTGCCAGCGTGCTTACCGTTTGCTGACCGAGCAAGCTGGTTTCCCTCCGGAAGATATTATCTTTGACCCCAATATTTTTGCGATTGCCACCGGTATCGAAGAGCACAATAACTACGCGCTCGACTTTATTGGTGCCTGCGCGGATATCAAACAGAACTTGCCTTACGCGCTGATCTCGGGCGGTGTGTCCAACGTTTCGTTCTCGTTTCGCGGTAATGATCCGGTGCGCGAAGCCATCCATGCGGTGTTCTTGTATTACGCCATTAAAAACGGCATGGATATGGGGATCGTCAACGCGGGCCAATTGGCGATTTATGATGATCTGCCAGCTGAACTGCGCGAAGCGGTGGAAGATGTGGTGCTCAACCGTCATCCGCAGGCGACTGATAATTTGCTGGCCTTGGCTGAGCGTTACCGCGGCAGTAAAGAGGGGGCGAGCGAAGATAAGCAAGCGGCCGAGTGGCGCAGCTGGCCGGTCAGTAAGCGCTTGGAGTATGCGCTGGTTAAAGGGATCACCGAGTTTATCGAACAGGATACCGAAGCGGCACGTTTGGAGGCGGACAAGCCATTGCAGGTGATCGAAGGGCCATTGATGGCCGGCATGAATGTGGTTGGCGATCTGTTTGGCGAGGGCAAAATGTTCTTGCCGCAGGTGGTGAAGTCAGCGCGGGTGATGAAGCAAGCGGTGGCTTATTTGGAGCCATTTATTCAAGCCGCCAAACAGCAAGGCTCCTCAGCCGGGAAAATCTTACTGGCGACGGTAAAAGGCGATGTGCACGACATCGGCAAGAACATTGTCGGGGTGGTGCTGCAGTGTAATAACTACGAGATTATCGATCTCGGGGTTATGGTGCCGTGCGAGAAGATCTTGAAAACCGCCCGTGAGCTAGAGGTGGATATTATCGGGCTATCGGGCCTGATCACACCGTCACTCGATGAGATGGTGCATGTGGCTAAAGAGATGGAACGGCAAGGCTTTACGCTGCCACTACTCATTGGCGGCGCGACCACCTCCAAGGCGCATACCGCGGTGAAAATTGAGCAAAACTACAGTGGGCCGACTTTGTATGTGCAAAATGCCTCACGCACGGTCGGGGTTTGCTCCAACTTGCTGTCCGCTGAGCAGCGCGAACCTCTGCTGGCGCGCACCCGCCGTGAATATGAGCAGCTCCGAGTGCAATTTGCGCGGAAAAAGCCGCGTACCCCGCCGGTGACTTTAGCGCAGGCGCGTGCTAATCGGGTGGCGATAGCGTGGTCGGAATACCAACCGCCGAAGCCGCAGTGGCTTGGCGTGCAAAGTATCGAGGTTGGGATTGATGTGCTGCGCGAGTATATCGATTGGACACCGTTTTTCATGACATGGTCACTGGCCGGTAAATACCCAATGATTTTGCAAGATGAGGTGGTCGGCGAAGAGGCGCAGCGAGTATTTGCCGATGCCAATGCCTTGCTGGATTCCTTGCATGCCGAGCAGTTATTGCAACCGCGCGGGGTCGTCGGGTTATTTGCGGCCAACAGTGTCGGAGACGATATTGAAATTTATGCCGATGAGACTCGTCAGCAGTGTGTCGCGGTCAGCCACCATTTGCGTCAGCAAACCGAGAAAAAGGAGTTTGCTAATTACTGCCTGAGTGATTTTGTAGCGCCGAAAGAGACTGGGCTGGCCGATTATCTGGGCGCGTTTGCGGTGACCGGCGGCTTGGAAGAGCACGCACTGGCCGATGCCTTCGATGCCCAGCAGGATGACTACAACAAAATCATGGTCAAAGCGGTGGCCGATCGGTTGGCGGAAGCTTTTGCCGAATATTTACACCAAGTCGTACGAACTGAGCTGTGGGGCTATGCACCGGATGAAGCGCTGAGTAATGAAGAGCTGATCCGTGAAAACTATCAGGGCATTCGCCCCGCCCCAGGCTATGCCGCTTGCCCCGAGCACAGTGAAAAGGCGGTGATCTGGCAATTGTTGCAAGCGCAGGAGCGTACCGGTATGCGGCTGACTGAGTCGTATGCCATGTGGCCGGGGGCGTCGGTGTCGGGATGGTATTTCAGTCACCCGCAGAGCAAATATTTTGCTGTGGCACAAATTCAGCGCGATCAGGTTCAAGATTACGCCGCGCGCAAAGGGATCACCTTGTCGGAAGCCGAACGCTGGTTAACCCCGAACTTGGGTTATGACCAAGACGCTTGAGTTAACATACTTAGCGTACCAATGCGTCGCTCATCAGGCGCGACAAAAAGGCCACCGAGAAGGTGGCCTTGTTAGTTCCGGTGTTATTGCCGGTCATTATTCCAGCAAATGACGATGCAAGGTTTGCACGACCTTATCGGCATCATCGCCTCGGGTCAGCAGGCACAGATTGTGGGCGCTGGCGCCATAGCTGATCATGCGGATATTAAAGGCACTCAAGGTATCGAAGATTTGCTTACCGGCGCCGGCGGTATGACTCATCTGATTGCCAATCAGGGCCACCAGAGCCAAATCACTTTCTACTTCCACGCGGCACAACTGACTGAGCTCTTCGAGCAGGCCATCGGTGAGCAAACTGGCGCCGGAGGAGGCGGAGCCGGTTTTATCTAGGGTCAGGGCAATGCTGACTTCCGAGGTGGTGATTAAGTCCACCGAAATCTTATGTCGCGCCAGAATATTGAACACTTCGGCCAGAAAGCCTTGGGCGTGCAACATATTTAGGCTGTGCAGGGTCAGCAAAATTTGATCGCGGCGCACCGCCACCGCGCGAAACAGCGGTTTGCGGCTGGCATTACGGGTAACCCAAGTACCGCCCGCTTTTGGCTCTTTGCTGGAGCCGACAAACACGGGGATATCACTGCGTACTGCCGGCAGCAAGGTGGCCGGATGCAAGATTTTGGCGCCGAAGGTCGCCATCTCAGAGGCTTCCGAGAAACTGATCTCATCGATACGCTTGGCGGCCGCGGTAATGCGTGGATCGGTGGTGTAAATGCCGTCCACATCGGTCCAGATTATCAGGCTATCTGCTTTCATCGCTTCGGCCAGCAGTGCGGCACTGTAGTCGCTGCCGCCGCGACCGAGGGTGGTGGTGCGCTTTTTGTCGTCTGAACCAATAAAACCTTGGGTGATAATCAGACCGGCATCCAGATGTGGCAGCAGATGCTGCTCGCACAAGGCGGCTGTCGCCACCAGATCCGGTACGGCTTTACCAAAATGGCTGTCGGTGCGCAGAACTTTGCGCACATCCACCCAGACCGCGCGCTCGCCGCGTTGCAGCAGCAGCTCGGTAAACAGCAGGGTCGACATCAGCTCACCGTGGCTCACCAGCTCATCGGTCAGCGCTGCCGAGGTGGCAAGACTGGCGGCTTCGGCCAGAGCGGCAATGCTGTCGAGCATCCGATTAATTTTTTCTTGGATGGCGGGGGGGTTGCCAAGATCTTGCAAAATACGCAGTTGGATGCGGCGCACTTCATCCAGATAGTAGGCGCGTTGCTCGGCATCACAGCCATTGGCCAGAGCGACCAGCAAGTTGGTGACACCGGCCGAGGCTGATAGCACCACTACTTTGGTGTTCGGATCGTCAAGGACGATATTGGCACAGCGATTCATGGCGGTATGGTCCGCCACACTGGTTCCGCCGAATTTGGCGACCGTCAGATGAGACATCATGAAAATTCCTCGTGTCCTAGAAATGAGTCCTTACGTCTTGGCACGTGGCCCGTAGAACGGGAAGAGCTGAACGTGGGGGTCGCAGACGCGAACGGAATCCGTCCGAAAACAAGGGAAGCCCCGAGCCTACCGATGTAATTCCTGCACCCAGAAGCGCTCCACCTCGCAAGGTGACAGCCGGAAGGATTCAGCCTCCGCGGCCGATAGACAGGGCTCCGGAACCCTGAACTATCTCGGCGTACATTCCCCTGACTGCCGCAAATTTCCGGTTGACCGGCAGCTGCCTGAATGACGCACCTCTTCTGGCCTGCCTGCCGGTTGTCCGTAAACCTGGCAAGCTAGGTTGACATCAGAAATATCGGTTTATTTTTAACCTGTCAACGGAATTGTGCTCCGAGCAGTGTATTGCCATTTTTGCCGTGGCTGCGGATACTGGAAAATGCAGCACTCTGCACCCTACACCTACAAGGAGAGTTCTATGTCCACTGCTATGCACTTTCGTTCATTTATGCCGCCGCATCGGATTTTAATGGGGCCGGGGCCATCGGATGTTTATCCTGCCGTGTTAAATGCGCTCTCGCGTCCGACCGTGGGCCATCTGGATCCGCTGTTCATCGGCATGATGGATGAGCTCAAGCAATTGCTGCAGTACGCGCTGCAAACACAAAATCCGTTTACCATCGCGGTGTCCGCCCCCGGTTCGGCGGGGATGGAGGCTTGCTTTGTCAATTTGGTGGAGCCGGGTGAAAAAGTGCTGGTTTGCCGGAATGGCGTGTTTGGTGGCCGCATGGCGGAGAATGTGGAGCGTGTCGGTGGGATCCCCGTGCTGGTGGATGACGCTTGGGGCGAGCCGGTGTCGCCAGACAAAGTGCGCGCGGCGCTCGCCGCCGATCCTGAGATAAAAATGCTGGCCTTTGTGCACGCCGAAACCTCCACGGGCGCCTGCTCTGATGCACAAACCTTGTGTCAGATTGCCCGTGAGTTTGATTGCTTGACGATAGTGGATGCGGTGACTTCGTTGGGCGGCGTGCCGCTGTATGTGGATGCGTGGGGCATTGATGCGGTGTATTCCGGCAGCCAGAAATGTTTATCCTGCGTGCCGGGTCTCTCGCCGTTATCGTTCTCACCACGGGCAGTAGAAAAAATCGAGCGGCGCCAGCGTAAAGTGGGCAGCTGGTTTTTAGATCAAACCTTGGTGCTGGGTTATTGGCAGGGCGGCGCGAAGCGCAGTTATCACCATACCGCGCCGGTAAACACGCTGTATGCTCTGCACGAAGCTTTGTTGGCATTGCATCAAGAAGGATTAGAGCAGGCATGGGCGCGCCATGCCCAGATGCACCAATTGCTGCGTGATGGGTTGCAGGCCTTAGGGCTGGAATTTGTGGTCGCTGAGTCCGCGCGTTTGCCCCAGCTCAATGCGGTGTATATCCCCGATGGGGTGGATGATGCAGCAGTACGTAGCCGGTTGTTGCAGGAATACAACTTGGAAATTGGGGCTGGTCTAGGTGCGCTAGCGGGTAAAGCATGGCGGATCGGTTTGATGGGGTACGGTGCGCGGCGTGAAAACGTGGCGCTGTGCTTACGGGCGTTACAAGAAGTGCTCAGTTAAGCGCTGAATCAGCGTAAAACAGGGGCGAGTTCTGACTCGCCCCTGTTTGGACACTCTTACCGGTAATCCAGTGATATTAGAAATTCCGGTAATGTGCCGTTAGTCCTGCTGTTTAGCGTTATGCAGGGCGCGTTGCAAAATCGGTTTGAGGAAGCGCGCGGTGTGCGAATCGGTACTTTCCGCCACGGTCTCCGGCGTACCAGCGACCAAGATCTCACCGCCGCCACTGCCGCCTTCCGGCCCCAGATCGACAATCCAGTCAGCAGTTTTAATCACATCCAGATTGTGTTCAATCACCACAATGCTGTTACCGTGATCGCGCAGCTTATGTAGCACGGTCAGTAATTGCTGGATATCGGCAAAGTGCAAACCGGTGGTTGGTTCATCCAGAATGTACAAGGTCTTACCGGTATCGCGTTTAGACAGCTCACGCGCCAGTTTCACCCGCTGCGCTTCCCCGCCGGACAAGGTGGTCGCCGATTGACCCAAACGAATATAGGACAATCCTACATCCATCAAAGTTTGCAGCTTACGCGCCAGTGCCGGTACGGCATCGAAAAACTCGCGTGCATCTTCAACCGTCATATCCAGCACTTCGTGGATACTCTTACCTTTGTATTTGATCTCTAACGTTTCGCGGTTATAGCGTTTGCCGTGGCACTGATCGCAAGGCACATACACATCCGGTAAGAAGTGCATCTCCACTTTGATCATGCCATCGCCCTGACAGGCTTCGCAGCGTCCACCGCGCACGTTAAAGCTAAAGCGCCCAGGGGTATACCCGCGTGCCCGCGATTCCGGTACGCCAGAAAACAGCTCACGGATCGGGGTGAAAATGCCGGTATAAGTGGCCGGATTAGAGCGGGGGGTACGACCAATCGGGCTTTGGTCGATATCAATGACCTTATCGAAATGCTCTAAGCCTTGGATCTCACGATACGGCGCCGGCTCTTCAGCGGTCGCTCCATTTAACTCGCGATGGGCGATACGAAACAGGGTATCGTTGATCAAGGTCGACTTGCCTGAGCCTGACACCCCAGTGACGCAAGTAAACAGCCCGACCGGAATCGATAGCGTGACGTCTTTGAGGTTATTGCCACGCGCGCCGATCAGACGCAGCACTTTGGCCGGATCGGCCGGTGTACGCTCCGTCGGCACCGCAATTTCACGCTGACCGGACAAATATTGCCCGGTGACGGAATTCGGATTGGCCATAATCTCGCTGGCGGTGCCTTCGGCTACTATTTCCCCGCCATGCACGCCAGCACCCGGGCCGATATCGATAATATGATCGGCAGCGCGAATCGCATCTTCATCGTGCTCTACCACAATCACGGTATTGCCCTGATCGCGCAGGTGGATCAGCGTATTGAGCAAGCGCTCGTTATCGCGTTGGTGCAAACCGATCGACGGTTCATCCAGCACATACATCACGCCAACTAAACCGGCGCCAATTTGGCTGGCCAAACGGATCCGCTGCGCCTCACCGCCAGACAGCGTTTCCGCCGAGCGGGCCAGGGTCAGGTAATTCAAGCCGACATTCACCAAAAACATCAGGCGATCACGAATTTCCTTCAACACTTTCTCGGCAATCTGCGCTTTTTGCCCAGCCAGTTGTAGCTGGTGGAAGAAGGTCAGCGCCTCGGCGATACTCATCTGCGCGATATCCGGTAGCGTGGTGTCTTCGATAAACACATGACGTGCCTCTTCACGCAGCCGTGACCCGTGGCAACTGGCGCAGGGGCGGTTATTGATGTATTTGGCTAGCTCTTCACGCACCGCCATGGATTCGGTCTCTTTATAGCGCCGCTCCATGTTATGTAAGATCCCCTCGAAGGGATGATGGCGAATCGTGGTATCACCGCGATCGTTAATGTACTTAAACTCGATATTCTCTCGCCCCGAGCCGGACAGCACCGCCTTTTGAATGCGCGGAGGCAGTGAATTGAACGGCGCTTCGATATCGAAGTTATAGTATTCCGCCAGCGATTTGAGCATCTGGAAGTAGTAGAAGTTGCGCTTATCCCAGCCGCGAATTGCACCGCCGGCGAGTGACAGCTCCGGATGCTGCACCACTCGCTCGGGGTCAAAATACTGCTGCACCCCAAGACCATCACAGGTCGGGCATGCCCCTGCGGGGTTATTAAAGGAGAACAGACGCGGCTCCAGCTCATGCATGCTGTAACCACAGTGCGGACAGGCAAAGTTGGAGGAGAATACCAGCGCTGGTGCGTTGCTATCCTCCATGTCGGCTACCACCACGGTGCCGCCAGAGAGTGTGAGCGCCGTTTCGAAGCTTTCGGCCAAGCGCTGCGCTAAATCTGCGCGCACTTTGAAACGATCTACCACCACTTCAATGGTGTGTTTTTTTTGCAGCTCTAGCGCAGGGGGATCGGATAAGTCACACACCTCGCCATCTATACGAGCGCGGATATAACCCTGCGCGGCCAGATTTTGTAACGTCTTACTGTGCTCACCTTTACGCTCTTTGATGATGGGCGCCAACAGCATCAGCTTTTGCCCTTCTGGCAAGCTCAATACCTTGTCCACCATCTGACTGACCGTTTGTGCCGCCAGCGGCACATCGTGCACCGGACAACGCGGGTCACCCACGCGGGCAAACAGCAAGCGCAAATAGTCGTGAATTTCGGTAATGGTCCCGACGGTAGAGCGCGGGTTATGTGACGTGGATTTTTGCTCGATAGAGATAGCCGGCGATAGCCCCTCGATATGATCCACATCCGGCTTTTCCATCAAAGACAGAAATTGGCGAGCATAAGCCGACAGTGACTCCACATAGCGGCGCTGACCTTCCGCGTACAGCGTATCAAACGCCAGCGATGACTTGCCGGAGCCGGACAAACCGGTGATCACAATCAGCTTGTCGCGCGGGATAATCAGGTTGATGTTTTTCAGGTTGTGGGTGCGGGCACCCCTGACTTCGATCTTATCCATAGCGTCACTTTAGGTCGTAAAGGAAGAGAAGGTAATAAAGGTGAAAACGGTCAAAATCTGAGTATCGCACAAAATAAAAATAACTGAATAGATATCCAGTAATTCTCCCGTACCGATTTCGGTGCACCGCACTGACAGCATGCGAGCGCCGCTTTGCGCAGGATTTCGCGCTTCTTTATTGGGAAGGTGCTCAGATCCGAAAGGAGCGTGATACAATCAGAAATTACACATCATTGACATCCAAGAAGCGGAGAGAGTTATGGCCAGAGGTGGCATTAACAAAGTTATCCTGATCGGTAATTTGGGGCAGGACCCTGAAGTACGCTACATGCCGAACGGTAATGCTGTCGCTAATATCAGCATCGCGACCTCTGAAAGCTGGCGCGACAAGAATACCGGCGAGCAAAAAGAGATGACCGAATGGCACCGTGTTGTGCTGTACCGTCGTCTGGCAGAAGTAGCGGGTGAATACCTGAAGAAAGGTGCCAAGGTTTACATTGAAGGTAAACTGCGTACCCGTAAATGGCAGGATCAGAACGGCCAAGAGCGCTACAGCACCGAAATCCAAGCCGATGAGATGCAAATGCTGGATTCCCGTGGCGGCATGGGCGCACCGGCAGGCCAATCACAAGGCGGTTGGGGTCAACCACAGCAGCCACAAAACCAAGGGTTTGCTCCACAGCAGTCCCAAGGTAACTACGGCAATGCCCCAGCGCAAGGCGGCTACGCCAACAATACCCCGAATGCGGCACCAGCGAACAACGCCGGTTTCGGTAGCGCTGAGCCACCAATGGATTTTGATGACGACATTCCGTTCTGATACCAGTTGTCGGCCCGCGCTTTTCCTACAGTGCTGAACGCCTATCTTATATAGCGCATATAGCTTATATAAAAGTAAGGTTCAGCAGCGAACAGCGTGAACCGACCAGTATCAGCTAGCGATAGACGTCATAGACAGCCGCTTTATCCCATGTGCAAAGCCACATGAGTAAAGCGGCTGTTGCATTCTGAGCTTGGCTTTTAGATTGCACGTTACTTCTACGGCACCAATCGAAACACTGTTCCAGCGCACGCTCTCTACATTCATTCCTTATCGCCATAAGCCTAAACCGCACAAATAGCCCTGAGCATGCCCTGAGTTTTACTGTCAATTTGGCCCTATCTAGGCTTTTCAGCGAAGGAAACGCTGTCATTTCAGACGTTCGGCGCAGAAATTAATCAAACAGGATAAAAACCTAATTTTCCCTCTTGCGCCCGCCGAAAAACGCCCTATAATGCGACCCCACTGACACGGCAGCAGTGATGCAAATCACAGTGGTCGGTGGTCAACGAAACAACGCAGT
>PPYF01305511.1_pt1 | contig 13907 bp, 14 predicted proteins | sample 1559871 | NCBI WGS metagenome assembly PPYF01 (sample SAMN08240021, study PRJNA423297) | Human gut metagenome, whole genome shotgun sequencing project. | reverse complement strand
CGTGCTAATCTTCGCGAGGTGCCGAGTGCACTACACATTAGCACGGTCGTAATGGCAAAGAGGACGGTCGTAATGGCGGGAAACGCTCAAAAAAGAGGAAAAAGTCCCTTTTTGAGGTCAAAAAAGTGGATTAACATTTGTTTTGTGTTGGATGTCTTTTAGACTTGAAAAATGCGTTTTATACAATAAGCCCCCCTGCGGCAGGCTCTCTTTTGTCAAATAATGAATTATTGGTAATTTTCACATTTCGAGAGTTTCAAATCAGAGGGGAAACAATTGGAAATCTATAAACAGGCCTGCTTTCTGCCAGACATGCCCCTTTTGAGCTTTCACTAACATACATATAATAATAAAAACCACATTTTAGTTAGAAGCCAATCCGAAAACTGACGTATTGTCACACTTTCTGTCAGCTAAACTTTTCCAAAGGCATCCTTGTTACTTTGGCATACGATTTGTAAGATAATTAGTGCAGCTCGAAAGAGAAAAGCAAATACAAGGAAAATAATAACAATTAAAATAGAAGAAAATTATGGGAAAAATTATCGGAATCGACTTAGGAACAACCAACTCGTGTGTTGCCGTACTCGAAGGTAACGAACCGGTTGTCATTGCAAACAGCGAAGGTAAAAGAACGACTCCTTCAATCGTTGCATTTGTAGAAGGTGGCGAACGCAAGGTAGGTGATCCGGCAAAACGTCAGGCTATCACCAACCCTGAAAAAACAATATTCTCTATCAAACGATTCATGGGTGAAACCTACGATCAGGTACAGAAAGAGATCAACCGCGTACCTTACAAAGTAGTACGTGGCGACAACAATACTCCGCGTGTAGACATCGAAGGACGTCTGTACACACCGCAGGAAATCTCAGCTATGATCCTGCAGAAAATGAAGAAAACAGCAGAAGACTATCTGGGACAGGAAGTGACAGAAGCCGTTATCACTGTTCCGGCATACTTTAGCGATGCACAGCGTCAGGCAACAAAGGAAGCCGGTGAAATTGCAGGTTTGAATGTTCGTCGTATCGTAAACGAACCGACAGCTGCATCTTTAGCTTATGGTCTGGACAAGACGAACAAAGACATGAAAATCGCCGTATTCGACCTTGGTGGCGGTACATTCGATATCTCTATCCTGGAACTGGGCGACGGTGTGTTTGAAGTTAAATCGACTAACGGTGATACTCACCTGGGTGGTGATGACTTCGACCATGTAATCATCGACTGGTTGGCTGAAGAATTCCTACGCGAAGAAGGTGTCGACCTGCGTAAGGACCCGATGGCTTTGCAACGTTTGAAAGAAGCTGCAGAAAAGGCTAAGATCGAATTGTCAAGCACAACAAGCACGGAAATCAACCTTCCGTATATCATGCCGGTTAACGGTATTCCAAAGCACTTGGTTAAGACTCTGACTCGTGCCAAATTCGAACAATTGGCAGACAGCCTGATCCAGGCTTGTATCGAACCGTGCCGCCAGTCTTTGAAGGATGCTGGTTTGAGTACTTCCGACATCGACGAAGTAATCTTGGTAGGTGGTTCAACACGTATCCCGGCCGTACAGGCTATTGTTGAGAAGTTCTTCGGCAAAGCTCCGTCCAAAGGTGTTAATCCGGACGAAGTGGTAGCTGTAGGTGCTGCTATTCAAGGTGGTGTGTTGACAGGTGAGGTAAAAGACGTTCTGTTGTTGGATGTGACTCCGTTGTCATTGGGTATCGAAACAATGGGTGGCGTTATGACCAAGTTGATTGAAGCCAATACGACTATTCCGACTAAGAAGTCTGAAACATTTACGACAGCCGTTGACAATCAGCCTTCCGTAGAAATCCATGTATTGCAGGGTGAACGTTCATTAGCTAAAGACAACAAATCGATCGGACGTTTCCACCTCGACGGAATACCTGCCGCACAGCGTGGCGTACCTCAGATCGAAGTTACTTTCGATATCGACGCAAACGGTATCCTCAACGTCTCTGCGAAAGATAAAGGTACCGGTAAAGTTCAGAGTATCCGTATCGAAGCATCCAGCGGATTGAGTGATGATGAAGTAAAACGCATGAAAGAAGAAGCTCAGGCTAATGCTGAAGCCGATAAGAAAGAAAAAGAACGTATCGACAAGCTGAACCAGGCCGACAGTATGATCTTCCAAACTGAAAAACAGTTGAAAGACCTGGGCGACAAGCTCCCGGCTGACAAAAAAGCTCCGATCGAAGCTGCTTTGAACAAACTGAAAGAAGCTCACAAGGCTCAGGATATCGCCGGTATCGATGCTGCTACTGCAGAACTGAACAGCGTATTCCAGGCCGCAAGCCAGGAAATGTACAACGCACAAAATGCACAGGGTGGTGCACAACCGGGTCCTGATTTCGGTCAGCAGGCTGGTGGCAACGCCGGAAATGGCAAACAGGATGGTGGAGTAACTGATGTAGACTTCGAAGAGGTGAAGTAAAAGGCGATTAAAATCGATAAACAAATATTTGAAATAGGCTGTAAACCAATTGTTTGCAGCCTATTTTATTTTTAATAAATTCTCAAATACTATTGTTTTTGATTCTTTTTTATCATACATTTGTACCATATTTGTGACGGAACTTATTTGACGATGAAGTGGAACTTATGAGCACTTATGAATACTAATGAGTACTTAAATGACGATAAGGATGGCGATGAATAAAATAGAAAAACAATGCACAATATGCGGACAGAGCTTTATTCCAAAGACGGTAGATTCGGTTTGCTGTTCGAGGAAATGTAGCGATGCGGCCTATCGTAAGAAGAAAGCGCAGCAAAAGAAAGAAGAGGAAATGAAAGCTGTAGCGGATAAAATACCAGCCGAGCGTTTGTTTATCTCTGTGCCCGAAGCAATCGCTATGTTTGGTGTGGCGAAGAGTACACTCTATCGCCTCATTCGGCAGAAAAAGATTCCGGCGATAAACTTAGGGACTCGCCTTGTCCGAATAGATAAAGCAGCAATAGAACAAATGTATCCTAAACGACAAGCAGCACCAGTTACAAAGAAAAAACAAGCACCAAAGCTATACAGTCTTGAACCCGAAGATTGCTATACTATTGGCGAAATCTCCAAGAAATACGGCATATCTGACAGTTCCGTTTACAAACACATTCGGAAGTTTTCTATTCCTACTCGCCAGATTGGAAACTATGTTTATGCTCCTAAGTCAGAAATTGATAACATATACAGCCGATGAAAGAATTATCCCATACAAAAGTAACCGTTCGGATTCGTAAAGTTGAAGATCGAAAAGAGTGGTATGTTTACCTCGAAAGCTATCCAGTATTTGTTCCGGGCAAGAAAACGCCGCAACGGATTCGGGAATATATCAATCGCAGCGTAACCACCGTCGAATGGGATAAGAAGCGGACGGCTCGCACCAATGCTGACGGGACGAAAACGTATAAGCCAAAGCGTGATGACAATGGCATTATCATTTGTCGAAGTGAAAGAGATCAAGAAACTATGCTGTATGCTGACGGAGTCCGCAAACTCCGCCAGCGAGAATACGACAATGCGGATTTATACAGCGATACAGAAACAGCACAAGCAGAGCAAAAGGAACGTTCTCTGCAAAACTTTATATCTTACTTCTCCGAAACCCTGAAAAAACGTCACCGGAATAGTTCTATATCAATTATTACCAACTGGCAACGGACGCTGGAACTTTTGAAATTATATGTTGGTGGCGACTATCTATCATTTTCTCAAATCGATAATCGGCTTATTGAGAATTTCAAGTCTTATCTTTTATCCGCTCCATGTGGAGGAAACAAAAAAGGAACGATTTCTCGAAATACCGCAGCGACCTATTTCTCCATTTTCAAAGCAGCTCTCAAACAAGCCTTTGTTGATGGATATCTAACAGTCGATCTCTCTTCTAAAATCAAAGGTATACAAGAACAGGAGTCTCGAAGAGAATACTTGACGGTGGAAGAATTAAATACTCTTGCCGGAACACCATGCGAACGAGATGTTCTGAAACGTGCTGCTTTATTTTCTGCTCTCACTGGTCTTCGCCATTGTGACATTCAGAAAATGCGCTGGAAAGAAATACAGATTGATGGCGACAACGCCAGACTTAATTTCACGCAGCAGAAAACAAAAGGAGTTGAGTATATGCCAATCTCCGAACAAGCATTGCAACTTTGTGGAGAACAAGGAGGACCGGAACAACTTATATTTGAAGATCTGCCTGATCCTGCATGGATTTCCACACCATTAAAACGCTGGATTGAAGCAGCCGGAATTTCGAAGCGGATCACATTTCATTGCTTTCGCCACACGTATGCAACCCTCCAGCTAAGCAGCGGTACAGACATATATACAGTCAGCAAGATGTTGGGACATACCAACGTAAAAACCACCCAAATCTATGCAAAGGTGGTTGATGAGAAAAAGAACAAAGCTGCACAGGCGATTCAATTGAACGGAATAAATCTAAAGAAATGAAAAACAATCATCTGGAACATATAATATTGTACGTAATAGTCGCTTGTGTGGCTTTGGTGATTGCTACTCTTGCTAGAATATCTGCTACTGCAATGGGATTCGACAGTTTTACGACATTTATAGTTTTCGTTGTTGTGATAGCTATTCAAATCGTCATTTATCTAAGTATTCATGTTGTTTTGCAAAATTTGATGTTGCCGTGGATTGAAAAATGGATAGCGCAGATTCCCTGTTTCAGAAAGAGGATAGAAGAAAGAGCTACTATTATCAATGAAGAAGACATTTCCGAGGTCATTCCTGAGCCTATTTCTTTAGAGGATATTCGAGACGAGCAACGCGAAAACATAGCTAAAGAACAGGACGAAAAACAAAACATCGTATTAGAATACACTCGAAAATGTTTTGCCCTTTATTTATCTGATGAACAACTTGATGTGCTTCTCCGAAATGTACAGGTATATATCAATAAATTAGATGATAAAGAATTGAGGCCGATCAAGGTCAAAGAACTAACATCTCTCGACCTCCGTCATTTCGGCTGGAATATCTGGAACTTTTACAAGCATAGAAGTCAAATGGATGTTGCTTTGTTTCTAAAAACTGTCTTTCCTGATGTGTTCAAAGATGCGGAAGTTGATAGTGTTAAACGGCATTTGAAGGATGAAGAGTTAAAGGGAATAATTAAAATTAAAGAGGTTCTTTTATGAGCGAGATAAATATCCAGAAAGGAGAAAATGCTGACTATAATCAGTTAATGGTTGTATGGGAAAGTTCCGTCAAAGCGACTCATCATTTTTTGAAACCAGAGGATTTCGAGTTCTACAAAAAGAGAATCCCTGATTATTTCACCAATGTTGATTTGTATGTAATTCGTTCAGGAAAGACAATCAATGCTTTTATGGGAGTATTGGGTGATAATCTTGAAATGCTGTTCGTTTCGGCTGAATCAAGAGGAAAAGGATATGGAAAAAGCCTTCTTAGGTATGCTCTTGATAACATAAATGTGAAGAAAGTCGATGTAAATGAGCAAAATATACAAGCCATAGGATTCTATGAAAGATTTGGATTTAAAGTCATTGATCGTTCAGAGAAAGATTCAATGGGTAAGAATTATCCGATTTTGAAAATGGAAATTGTGAGGTAAAGCTGAATTTAGTGATAAGTCAGAAAAACAGATATACTGTTCTTACATTCCATAAGCGATCATATTGACAATTACCACCATTACAAATCATTCATAGTGTTTTCAAAGTGTTTCTCTGGTGTCGCTAAACACCGTTGAAACACTTTTTTCATTTGCATTCAAATCATCAAAAACGATTATTATGGATGTAAATCAAATTTCTTTCGACAAGCTGCCCGAAGCAGTTGCACACCTTATCAAGGAGGTTACACAAATCAAAGAAATGGTTGAGTGTAACCAAAATCAAAACCCTATTCTTGCCAAACGAGTCCCAATCGGCATTGAAGAAGCTTGCCTGATTATCGGCAAAGCCAAACCTACCGTGTATGCCCTTGTTCGCAAACGACTACTTCCTTCTTACAAGAATGGCAAGAAACTTTATTTTTTCGAAGATGAACTGGTAGAATGGATCTCCAACAGTAAACGGAAAACCATTCAAGAAATAGAAGCCGAGGCGGAAGCGGATTACAAAACCCGATTCAAAAGCGGACGAAAATGAATCTGTTTGAATTATTAGCCAATTTCTGGCGAGTGGATGAGCAGAAGAATTTCAGCGGAAACGAAACGCGCCTATATTTCTTCCTGATCCATTTGGCGAACCGTTCATTCTGGTCGGAATGGATCGAATATCCCAATGACAGAATGACTACCAACGCAAATATTTCTCTGCAAGTATTGAAGTCTGGTCGAGAGCGTTTGAAAGAAGCAGGCTTGCTGGATTACGTTTCCGGGGGTGGACATAGGGTTAAAACTAAGTATCGGATTCTGACACCTAAGTCTGACCCTAAACTCTCTCCACACAATATTAATACTAAAGACAAAAAATCAAATAATAAATCGAATGGAAAACAAAAAGGATTTGTCCATACAGAGAGCGATTTCGACTAATCGTAAATTGTTCGAGGCTTTGCGAAATGATGTTCAAGGGATTCTTTCCGGTGAAAAAGAAAAGATGCAACGCCGACGATTATGCCTTCCGCTTGCTTATTCCGATTTTCGGGAACTCTTTCTTTCGTTTGGGACGTATTGCCTTTACCGAAAAGGGCAGAAAAAAGAATTTGTCATGGACAAGAATAATGAGCCGATAATCGAACAGCTCTATTGTTATGTCACCAACAGTTCTGCTTTTTCAGGAGATTTAGATAAAGGTATAATGCTGCAAGGCAAATATGGCTGTGGAAAAAGTGTTATTCTTGAAACCTACTCCATGTTGCATAACCACATTGTGATGAATTATTCTTTGAGACAGCCTTTGCTTACGTTTATTCAATCAATAGAACTACAAGAGCAGATAGTTAAGCAATCGGTAAAAGCATTCATACAACGTCCGCTGATTATTGACGAATTCGGACGAGAATCAAAAACCGTTCAAGACTTTGGAAATATTCTTCGCCCCATATCCGAACTGTTAAGCATTCGTGCAGATATGGGAATACTCACTCATGGGACGACCAACTTTACATTAGAGACTCTTTCTTCGGCAGAATTCTATGGCGGAATGATTGGCGACCGCCTTAAAATGATGTTCAACTTTATCCCGATTCCGGGCGAAAGTCGAAGAAAATAAATAATGCTTGCTATGTTCAACGCATCATTTCTCAACGGCTCTTCACGAAGAGCAATGTAGCAAGAGGGAACTGGACAAGTCCTGTTCTTATCCTCTTGCCCTACGGGGTACTTGCTGTTAGTCAGCAAGATAAAGAAATTCGGCTTTATAAAATCTTTTATATCCGAATTCAGCAAATGCGTATTATTCAACGATTTGAGTATTCGAATCACCATAAAAAACTTATAAAATGACACTAAATAGACAAAAGACTGGATTAACCAGTGTCGGGATTGATAAAGCAACCAATCGATTGATTGATAAATTGTGCAAGCGATATGGTTTGAAGAAAGGAGAGATTGTTCGGCTTGCTTTTGCCTATATCGACAAGGCGAGTATCAACCCATCAGAACCACCCGAATCGGCAAAAGCGGAATTGGCTAAAATCAACAAACGGCAGGATGACCTGATTCGTTTTATCCGCCACTTCGAGGAAGAACAGCTAAATCCTATGATTCGAGCGACCAACTCAATTGCAGTTAAGTTTGAAACAATAGTCAAAGAGTTAGGCGAGTTACTCGCTAACGAAATCAATACTTCACGAGAGTTGCAAGACAATGTTTTGAAGAAGGTAAGCGAAACCTTTAATCAGCATGCCGGAGTGATTAACAATCAAGCCAAGCAAATCAATTCATTCTCGCAAATACAACAACGAAGTACGAAGAAGCTATTGAAACTAATCCACCTCTATTCGGAATTGTCTACATGTGGAATGATGGATGGTAAGCGAAAAGAAAATCTGAAGAATGAGATTGTCAATCTAATAGACGAAGACTAAACAATGAATATCGATTTTCCTCCACCATCGAATAGTATTTACAATAATGCCGGAAGTTGTCGCCAACTTGCGAACTATTGCGAGCACGAAGATATGGAACGTATTGCCGAAGGTATATTCATAGAAGGTTTCTTCAATCTTACAAATGATGATGTTCCTAAAGCGGAAGTAATTCGCCAGATAGATAGCAATATCGGACAACTGATGAGGAGTGATGCAAAATTTTATGCTATTCATGTAAGTCCGTCCGAAAAAGAACTAGCTCAAATGGGGAAGACAGAGAAAGAGCAGTCCGAAGCCATGAAACGATATATCCGAGAAATATTCATTCCGGCATACGCACGCAATTTCAACAAGAATCTAAGTGAGGAGGATATAAGATTCTTTGGCAAAATCCATTTCAAGCGAGACCGTTCCGAAAATAATCTCAATATGCACTGCCACATAATTGTCAGCCGAAAAGACCAGTCCAATAAAAAGAAGCTAAGTCCGCTAACTAATCACCGAAACACCAAGAAAGGAACAATCAAAGGTGGATTCGATAGAAAAACATTATTCCAACAAGCAGAAACTGGATTTGATAAGCTATTCGGTTATGAAAGAAACCTACAAGAAACCTTTGCATATTGCAATACTATGAGGAACGGAACTGTTGCAGAGAAGTTGGAGATGCAAGAACGAGAGTTGAAAACACCCCAGCAACTGCCATTTCAAAAAACAACATCCGACTCACAGCAAAACGTTGGTACGGACGTACAGCCAAACGTACAAACGCATGACCAGTCAGCCGACCATTTGAATAACCATACGAACGACCAGAGTGGACTGTCCTCCTTGTTTTCTATTCTATCCTCTGCATCTGATTTAAGTGCCAACCCAAATTCCGAAGATGAGTACCCATTCCGTAAACCAATGAAAAAAAAGAAAGGTAGAAGATTAGGCTAATGAATGCCTTTATTCCATTTCGAAAACAAAGGTGTATTCCAAGAATAAAACGTCAATACCAAGCCACAAGTGGTTTTAGAAGATTTCTTCCTTTTCGCCCCGAAAAGCGTAAATCTCCTAAAAGTGTTGCCTTATTTATTCTTTCCATAAGAGAGGTGTTTACGAAATGTAAAAAGGGAAGAAATATGAAGTTGTGTTGGGTACAGGTGAAATTATTTTTATAAAAACAATAATTTGCTTGTCAAATTAAAAATGTTCATTATATTTGCATGTTCATTGACAATGAACACCCAGAAATAATGAACAGACAGATGAGTACAAAAGAGAGTTTATTAGAGGAAGCAAGGGTGAAACTGCTTGAGCATACGGGAATTGCTATATCTTATATGGATAGTAAGAGAGCAAGCAATAGTATTGCACAAATAAAAAATGAACGCTTTATTGTTGATGTGAAACCGGAAATTTCTCATGGGAATAAAGGCGTTGTTCTTCAGCAACTAAGGGAGGCTTCGAGAGAAGAAAATTTGCCCGTACTTCTTATCACAAAATATATTCCATCTACAATTGCAAAATCTTTTGTGGAAGAAGATGTTAATTATATTGATGCTGCGGGAAATTGCAATATTCAACAAAATAAACTCATATTAATTGTTGAAGGAAAAAAAATAGAACGCCTTCCTAAAACCTATCAAACTCGTGCCTTTCAAGAAACCGGGGTAAAATTGATATATCTTCTGCTTGTTGATCCTGATAATATTAATAAAACATTTCGAGAACTCTCTGATTTATCACAAATATCATTAGGCTCAGTAAGTACTATCTTTCAGGAACTCTCAGACTCCAATTTTATCCTGAAAACAAAAAGTAAAAGAGTACTGAAAAACAAAACCGAACTTCTCAATCGATGGGTTATTGCCTATAATGATGTGCTTCGTCCTAAATTACTCCTCAAAAGGATGAGTTTTATAAATAAGTCTGAATATTCAAACTGGAATAATTTAGATTTATCTTTAATTTCTTATAAAACTTTGTGGGGAGGCGAATGTGCGGCTGATATATTAACAAAAAATATAAATCCGGCAATCTTTACCATTTATACAGATAGTACCTGGCAAACCGTAGGTAAGTTATTGAAACTAATCCCCGATGATAACGGAAAAGTAGAGATTCTCCGTTTATTTTATGATACAGATGAAAGCAACACCGTTTCTCCACTTTTAATATATGCTGATTTGATGGGTAGTGGAGACAGCCGTAATATTGAAACTGCAGAAAAACTATTGAATCATGAACTACAATATCTCAAGTGAGAATTTAAATAATCCTCTTATAAAAGAGCTGCTAAAGGAATTAAACACGTTCTTCAGCAATTTGAATATGGATTTTTATGTAATAGGAGCTACTGCTCGCGATATTATACTTAGCAACTTGCATGGTCTGACACCCGAACGCAAAACTGCAGATTTAGATATTGCTATTGCTATTTCAGGCTGGGAATTATTTAATGAAGTTGAGAAAAAACTGCCTCAAATAGATGGGTTTGAGAAGCAAAAGCAAAAACAAAAATTCCTCTATAAGAAATTCTATGAGATTGATATTGTTCCTTTTGGAGATGTGGCAAAAGAGGATAGTAATATCTATTGGCCACCCGATGAAACAATAGCTATGTCGGTAATAGGTTTTCCTGAAATGGCAGATTCAACAATAAACATAGAAATAGATGGTGAGTTTTCTATTAAAATAGCATCACTCCCCGGATTGTTTATATTAAAATTAGTAGCATGGCAAGATCGAAACTTAATGGTTTCGAAAGATGCTTATGATATGGCTTTACTCTTAACCAACTATTTAGATATTAATATGGAAAGAGCCGTTGAAAATCATTATGATCTCTATGAAACAGAAGAATTTGACCCAGTGGTTGCTAGTTCACAACTTATCGCCAGAGATATTCATTTATTGATACAAGATAATCAAAAAACATTGGCATATCTATGTGAGATATTAATCAGAGAAATAGAACTTGCCGAAGAAAGCCGATTAATCAACCAATTAGTAGAATCTGATTCAAGTTTGGAATATGAACAGGTATTCACTTGCCTAAAAACAATGTATAACGAATGGAGTAAATGAAAATATATGGAACAGAAAACGAAATATATATCAGAAGATGTTGTATTAGAGGATAATCAGTTGATTTGTGCACTCACAAAAAAGATAAAAAGAACTAATGAAAAAGAGCTTACGCTACAATCGATGATTATGATGCTCAATGAAGAGTATAATTTTGATCTAAGCGATATGGAGCGGGATTTCTCTTTTTCTTACGAAGATGATTATGGCAAAACCAAACGTGCCAAAGCTGATCTTGCAATATTCGAGTCCGGAAAAGCACATGATTTAAACAATATGATTCGAATTGCTATTGTGTTTGACTCCAAAGTAAAGGATCAAGATTCGAAAAAGGGAGTTACTGAAACCTTAGGAGTTTATTTGGAATCTACCGATTGTGAATTTGGCGTTTGGACAAATGGAAACGACCTTCATTACCTTCAATGCGAAAAAGACGATTTCGGTCAAGCTCAAACCAGCGACATCTCCGATTTTCCCGGCAAAGGACAATCTATGCAAGATTTAGAATTGGCAGGCGAACGTGCACATCCGCGTAAACCAACAAACGACTCTTTGGTAAAGACTTTTAAGCGCTGTCATGACTATATTTATGGAAATGAAGGGCGGAAAAAAGATGCTTTCTGGGAATTACTAAATCTTATCTTCTGCAAAATATATGATGAAAAACGCAGATTTACAGACGCGGAAAATGGGAAAAGTTATCGTCGTCAATTCTGGGTAGGTGTTAAAGAGCAAAATACAACCGAAGGACAATTAGATGTAGCCAAAAGAATTAAGGGTATTTTTACGGAATTAAAGGAAGATGCTCTATTTAAAGGTGTATTCAATGGAAATGAAGAAATAACGATTTCACCAAGAGCAATTGCTTACATAGCTTCCGAATTAGCTAAATATTCCTTTTTGGACGCATCTATTGATGTAAAAGGTACAGCTTATGAAACAATTGTATCAAACACGCTGAAACAGAGTTCCGGACAATTTTTTACACCGCGCAACGTGATTAGTTGTATGGTTGAGATGATGGATCCTGATCAGAATACTCGTGTGCTCGATCCGGCTTGTGGCACGGGTGGATTCCTTGTGATGGTGCTGGATTATGTGCGAAAAAAATATACCAAGAATGCCTATTCACATTTATCAGAAGTTTATCTTGATGAAAAATACAATGCTCCGGATGTTGTAAGTTTTACAAGAAAATATGCCGAACGTATGCTTTTTGGTTTCGATTTCGACCCTGATTTGAAGAAAGCTGCTCGAATGAATATGGTGATGGCAGGTGATGGACATGCCAATATTTTTAATATAAATTCTTTGGATTATCCCGAAGGACAATTGACCGATAAAGATAAAGTTGCTCCGAAAGTTGCAGAAAGTATCTCTATTAGTCAAGATAAAAATTTCAATTTTGAATTTCCGATGGAAAATGTTTTTGGAAAATTTGATATGATATTTACTAATCCGCCATTTGGCGCGAAGGTAGAGGTAGATAGAAGTATTTCTCGCAGATACGAATTAGGGCATAATCCGGTGAAAGATGCTTATGGAAACTATCTATTTAATGGAACAGAGAAATCAAGCGAAGCACCCGAAGTGTTATTTATCGAGCAATGCTACAATTTTTTAAAACCGGGTGGTAAAATGGCAATTGTGCTGCCTGATGGCATATTGGGGAATCCAAATACAGAACCAGTTCGTGCTTGGATACTCGAACGATTTAAGCTATTGGCTTCTGTTGATTTACCTGTTGAAACGTTTTTACCACAAGTGGGCGTGCAGGCTTCTTTACTTTTCTTACAAAAGAAAACTGCCGAAGAGAAACTAATTGCAGTTGCCGATGAAAACTACGATGTATTTATGGCAATAGTAGAAGCTGTTGGTAAAGATCGACGTGGAGTTCCTGTATATGTGCGCGACGAAGATGGTGCAGAGCTACTCTTCAACCATAAAAAGGAATGGCTTAGCTTGGATGAGAATGGAAAAACGACAGTAAGAAGTCGTAACGAGAAAGTAAAACGCTTAGATGATGATCTACCAAAAGTAAGTAAAGCGTATAAGGAATTTCTAAGAAAGGAAAAGATATGAAATATGGAATCTTAACAAGCAAAGATATTCAAGCTTCAATGAGAATTGATGGAAGTTTTCACCTTTCTGATGGTGTTGCTCTTGAGCGCTTAATATCTAAAAGACCACATAAGTTATTATTCGAATTCTGTGATAATATTTTTACAGCCGGACGGCGTAAACGCACTTATACAAAAAAAGAATTTGGTTATCCTTATCTAAGTAATTCTGATGTCATATCGCAAAATCCTTTTAACTCATGTAAATATAATTCCAGAAAATATGGACATGATGAATCAGCATTTCTAAAAGAGGGTATGATATTAACAGGAAGAGTTGGTGCTATTGGACAGACTGCCTATGTAACAAGAGAATTTGAGGATAAAGAAACTATGGGGTCTGATAATATTATTAGAATACTAGCAAAACAATCAGAACTTAGTGGTTATATATATGCGTTTCTTGTTTCAAAAATGGGAAATACACTTCTGTGGAAGTTAGCTGCCGGTGGTGTTCAACCGTATATTACAGACCAAATGGTCGCCAATATCCCAGTTCCAATTTTCCCTGAATCCAAGCAGCAAGAAATTCATAATCTAATTGTAGAGTCAGCAAATTTAAGGGTGGAAGCGAATAGGTTGTTGGAGGAGGCGACTGATTTTTTTGACCAATTAATGAAATATGAAAATAATATCAGCAGCAAAACAATTTCTATAAGAAATATACGAAATAGATT
>PPYF01172191.1_pt1 | contig 13910 bp, 13 predicted proteins | sample 1559871 | NCBI WGS metagenome assembly PPYF01 (sample SAMN08240021, study PRJNA423297) | Human gut metagenome, whole genome shotgun sequencing project. | reverse complement strand
CTTTACTGGTACATGGTTTCTGGACCAGCCGTAAAGAACGATCTTCTATGTTCCGCGATCGTCCACTGAAACGCATGAAATCAAAACGCGACGACGACTCGTATGACGATGATGTCGAAGCAGACGAAGGCGTGGGTGAAGTTCGTGTTCACCGCGTGAATCATGCCCCTGGCAACCCGCAGGAGCATGAAGCTCCTCGCCAGTCGCCGCAACACCAGTACCAGCCGCCTTATGCGTCGGCACAACCGCGTCAGCCGGTTCAGCCATCGTCTGAAGTGCCGGTACAGCCGCAGCATGCCCAGCGTCCGCCGCAGCAGCCGGTACACCAGCCACAGCCTGCGCCGCAGCAATCCGCTCAGCCGCAGCCAGTGCATCAGCCTGCGCCACAGCAACCTGTGCATCAGCCGCAGCCGGTTCAACAACAGCCCGCCGCGCCGCAGATTCAGCCCGTTCAGCCGACTGCACCGCAGCCGTCGCCACAGGCTTTCCAGCCTGCAGAACCCGTGGTCGAGCCACAGCCTGAGCCCGTCGTTGAAGAAGCACCAGCCCCGGAAAAGCCTCAGCGTAAAGAAGCGGTGATCATCATGAACGTCGCCGCCCATCATGGCAGCGAGCTTAACGGTGAAGTGCTGCTCAATAGCATTCAGCAGGCCGGATTCAAGTTTGGCGACATGAATATTTTCCATCGTCATCTGAGTCCGGATGGCAGCGGCCCGGCGTTATTCAGCCTGGCGAATATGGTTAACCCGGGTACGTTTGATCCAGAAATGGTCGACTTCACCACGCCGGGCGTGACCATCTTTATGCAGGTGCCGTCTTACGGCGATGAACTGCAGAACTTCAAACTGATGCTGCAATCCGCACAGCATATTGCCGATGAAGTCGGTGGTGTGGTGCTCGACGATCAGCGTCGGATGATGACGCCGCAAAAATTGCGCGAGTATCAGGACCGTATCCGCGAAGTGAAAGACGCGAACGCCTGATACACTCAAGGCACGACAACTTCCTTTCTGAACCCCCGCCTGTCGGGGGTTTTTTATCATTGATGGTGCGATATGGAATCAATCGAACAACAACTGACCGAACTGCGAACCACGCTTCGCCATCATGAGTATCTTTACCATGTGATGGATGCGCCGGAAATCCCCGATGCAGAATATGACCGCCTGATGCGCGAGCTGCGTGAACTGGAAGCGCAACACCCGGAGCTGATTACTCCGGACTCTCCGACCCAGCGCGTGGGCGCTGCGCCGCTGGCGTCTTTCAGCCAGATTCGTCATGAAGTGCCGATGTTGTCGCTGGACAACGTCTTTGATGAGGAGAGTTTCCTGGCGTTTAACAAGCGCGTGCAGGACCGTCTTAAGAGCAGTGACAAGCTGACCTGGTGCTGTGAGCTGAAACTGGACGGTCTGGCGGTCAGCATTCTCTATGAAAACGGGGTGCTGGTGAGTGCCGCAACTCGCGGTGATGGTACGACCGGTGAGGACATTACCTCAAACGTGCGGACTATTCGCGCCATTCCGCTGAAACTCCACGGCGATAACATTCCGACGCGTCTGGAAGTGCGAGGTGAAGTTTTCCTGCCGCAGGCGGGTTTTGAAAAGATCAATGAAGATGCTCGCCGCACGGGCGGAAAGCTGTTTGCTAACCCGCGAAATGCGGCAGCGGGCTCGCTGCGCCAGCTCGATCCGCGTATCACCGCGAAGCGACCACTCACTTTCTTCTGCTATGGCGTTGGCGTGCTGGAAGGCGGCGAACTGCCTGATACTCATCTGGGGCGTCTGCTGCAATTCAAAGCATGGGGGTTGCCGGTCAGCGATCGCGTGACGCTGTGCGACTCGCCGGAAGCGGTGCTGGCGTTTTACCACAAGGTGGAAGAGGACCGTCCGACGCTGGGTTTCGACATCGATGGGGTGGTGATTAAGGTCAACTCGATGGCGCTACAGGAGCAACTGGGTTTCGTCGCACGTGCGCCGCGCTGGGCGGTGGCCTTTAAATTCCCGGCGCAGGAGCAGATGACCTTTGTTCGTGACGTGGAGTTCCAGGTCGGACGCACCGGAGCAATTACTCCCGTTGCGCGTCTTGAACCGGTACAGGTTGCGGGTGTGCTGGTGAGTAACGCCACGCTGCATAATGCCGATGAAATCGAACGTCTTGGCCTGCGCATTGGCGATAAGGTGGTAATTCGCCGTGCTGGCGATGTTATTCCGCAGGTGGTCAACGTGGTGCTTTCCGAACGTCCGGACGACACGCGTCCGGTAGCATTTCCGACGCATTGCCCGGTATGCGGTTCAGACGTTGAGCGCGTGGAAGGTGAAGCGGTTGCTCGCTGTACCGGCGGTTTGATTTGCGGCGCGCAGCGTAAAGAATCGCTCAAGCATTTCGTATCTCGTCGGGCGATGGACGTGGATGGGATGGGCGACAAAATTATCGACCAACTGGTCGAGAAAGAGTATGTCCACACGCCGGCGGACCTGTTTCGGCTGACAGCCGGGAAACTGACCGGTCTCGACCGAATGGGGCCGAAGTCGGCGCAAAACGTGGTGGAGGCGCTGGAAAAATCGAAATCGACCACCTTTGCGCGCTTCCTGTATGCACTCGGTATCCGGGAAGTTGGAGAGGCTACGGCCGCCGGTCTGGCCGCTTACTTCGGTACTCTGGAAGCGCTGGAAGCGGCGTCTATTGACGAGCTGCAAAAAGTCCCCGATGTGGGCATTGTGGTCGCCACCCATGTGTTCAATTTCTTTGCTGAAGAGAGCAATCGCGAAGTCATCGGGCAACTGCTGGCGGAAGGCATTCACTGGCCTGCACCGGTAGTGATCAATGCGGAAGAGATTGACAGTCCATTTGCCGGGAAAACGGTAGTGCTGACGGGAAGCCTGAGCCAGATGTCGCGCGATGATGCTAAAGCGCGGCTGGTGGAGCTCGGTGCGAAAGTGGCGGGCAGCGTCTCGAAGAAGACCGATCTGGTTATTGCTGGCGAAGCGGCCGGTTCCAAACTGGCAAAAGCGCAGGAGCTGGGGATTGCAGTGATTGACGAAGCGGAAATGCTCCGCCTGCTGGGTGTCTGAGATGGAGAAAGAGCAGCTCGTTGAGATTGCCAACACGGTGATGCCGTTTGGTAAATATAAAGGGCGTCGGCTGATCGATGTGCCGGAAGAGTATCTGCTGTGGTTTGCCCGCAAGGATGAGTTTCCGGCGGGTAAACTGGGCGAGCTGATGCAAATTACGCTGCTAATCAAAACCGAAGGGCTGAGCCAGCTGGTTCAGCCCCTGAAGCGCCCGCTTTAAGCTTTGGCGGCGCGGCTGTCCTGCTGCGCCTGTAACTGTTCGGTCTGGCGCTTATAGCGGCGCGCCAATACCGCACAGACCATCAACTGAATCTGGTGGAAGATCATCAGCGGCAGCACCATCATCCCAATGACGGACGTCGGGAAAAGGATGTTGGCCATGGGGACGCCGTTTGCCAGACTCTTTTTCGACCCGCAGAAAACAATCGTGATTTCGTCGGCTTTGTTGAAGCCGCATTTGCGCGCCACAACGATGTTTACAGCAATCACGATGGCGAGCAACACGATGCTGACCACGACGATAAACAGCAGCGATCCCCAGCCCACTTTGTGCCAGATCCCGTTCACGACGGCTTCGCTGAAGGCGGAATAAACCACCAGCAAAATTGACGTTTGATCAGTTTTCGCAATCCATTTTTTATTTCGTGCGACCCACTTGCCGATCCACGGGCGGGAAAGGTGCCCGAGCACAAACGGCAACAGCAGTTGCAGCATGATTTTCCCGACCTGCTCCAGACTGCCTTCTGCGCCATGAATATTCATCACCAGACCAACCAACAGCGGGGAGAGGAAAATCCCCAGCAGGCTGGAGGCCGAGGCTGAGCAGACCGCCGCCGCAACGTTACCGCCCGCCAGCGAGGTAAAGGCAATCGCCGACTGTACCGTAGCGGGCAAAATGCACAGATACAGAAAGCCGGTGTACAGCATCGGATCAACGTTGATCGGCGCCCACCAGGCAAACAATACGCCGAGCACCGGGAACAGAATGAAGGTGCTACACATCACCCACAGGTGTAACCGCCAGTGACTGCCGCCCGCGATAATGGCTTCGCGCGAAAGCTTTGCTCCGTGCATAAAGAACAGGAGCGCGATGGCCGCGGTGGTGATGCCTTCAACAACAGGCACAAAATCTCCCTCAGCGGGGAAAAATGAGGCCAGCAGGACGACCGTAATCAGGGTCAGCGTAAACGGATCGAGGATACGAAAAATATTCATAAATACTCCAGGAATTCGATGTCCTTATTTTGCGTTTTTCATTTTGAGAAATAAAATTGATTTATTGCATCTATATATGAATCGAATCGATGAATTATTCACTGCGTCAACTTCGGGTGTTTGTCACTGTAGCCCAGGAAAAAAGTTTTAGCCGTGCAGGCGAGTGCATTGGCCTGAGTCAGTCGGCAGTGAGCCACAGTATTAAAGAGCTAGAGCGCCAGACGGGCGTTAAACTGCTGGATCGCACGACGCGAGAAGTGGTGCTGACGGACGCCGGTCAACAACTGGCGGGTCGTCTGGAGCGACTGCTGGATGAGCTACACATCACGCTGCGTGAAGCGGGTAGGGTGGGCACGCAACTCACCGGGACGGTCCGCGTGGCGGCAAGCCAGACGATCTCCGCCCATCTCATTCCGCAGTGCATTGCGCAAAGCAACTTGCGCTATCCGGCGATCGATTTTGTCCTGCACGATCGACCGCAGCAGTGGGTACTGGAGAGTATCCGCCAGGGAGAAGTGGATTTTGGTATTGTGATTGATCCGGGGGCGGTGAGCGATCTGCAATGTGAAGCTGTGCTCTCCGAGCCTTTTCTCCTGCTTTGCCATGAGTCACACCCGCTGGCGACACGGGAATGGGTAAACTGGCAGGATCTCCGGGAGGAACGGCTGGTCTTACAGGATTATGCATCGGGGAGTCGACCGCTCATTGACGCGGCGCTCGCGCACTTTGCGATAGAGGCCAATATTGTGCAGGAGATTGGTCATCCGGCGACGCTGTTTCCGATGGTAGAAGCAGGAATAGGTATTAGCATTTTGCCTGCGCTGGCGTTACCGCTGCCGCAGGGGAGCCACTTGCAGGTGAAGCGACTGACGCCGGTGGTGGAGCGGCAACTGATGCTGGCGCGTCGCAAGAATCGCTCGCTGTCGACAGCCGCCCAGGCGCTGTGGGAAGTGGTCCGCACCCAGGCGAATGCATTAACAAATTTACGTGCGCAGGATCCGCTTTATCAGATATAAACATCAATCTGATGGTCGTCGGAAGGATGATTAACGCCTTGCGCGTTTACCTGGGCTTGTTCCTGCTTTTGCTGAGCTTCTTCGGCCTGCTGGTGCTGTAACTGCGCCAGTTGTGCCTGCAACACTTTGATCTGTGTCTGGAGCATTTCTTGTTGTTTTTTCTTCTCTTCCGCGCTGCCAGTGCTATCCGGCACCTCTTTGAGCTTCTGCGTCAGTTGGGTGATTTTCTCCACAATCTGGGCGATCTGCGCGGCGGTACTGTTACCTGAAGCGGTTTTTGCGCTACTCCCGCCGCTTTGAACGGAAGGGGTTGAGACGTTGATGGTGGTCATCGTGGTTTCCTTTTGCCATTAAACCTACGATATCGGCATAGAAAGACAGACCTTCAGTGCATCCTCCTATTTCTGGCAGGGACAATTAGCCTTCATACGCGCCTGCCGGGCCCAGGATTGATATACATTTGCTATCGATCATCCGGGAAAACTGTATTGGTAATCGATTGCGTACTCTCGCTATAACCATTACCTCCCTCACTCAATGAATGACTAGCTGATTATAAGGACATCTCATGACCGACTCCCACTTTTCCCAGAATCCCTGGAACAGCGCTGATATTATCCGCGGCTATAAACCTGACTTCACGCCGCGCGTAGCTTTTATCCTTGGATCGGGTTTAGGCGCGCTGGCTGAGCAGATAGAAGATGCGGTGGCGATCTCTTACGAGAAGCTGCCTGGGTTCCCGGTGAGTACCGTTCACGGGCATGCCGGTGAGTTAGTGCTCGGTCATCTGGCCGGGGTTCCGGTCGCCTGTATGAAAGGACGGGGGCACTTCTACGAGGGGCGCGGCATGACCGTGATGACCGACGCTATTCGCACAATGAAGCTACTGGGTTGCGAACTGCTGTTCTGCACCAATGCGGCGGGGTCTCTGCGTCCGGAAGTGGGGCCAGGGAGTCTGGTGGCGCTGAGTGACCATATCAACACCATGCCAGGAACGCCGATGGTTGGGCCGAACGATGAACGCTTTGGTGAGCGTTTCTTCTCGCTGGCGAATGCCTATGATGCCGATTATCGTGCGATTTTACAGACCGTAGCTGCCGACGAGGGTTTTACGCTGAGCGAAGGCGTATTTGTTTCTTATCCGGGACCTAACTTTGAGACGGCCGCGGAGATTCGCATGATGCAAATTATCGGCGGCGATGTGGTGGGGATGTCGGTGGTACCTGAAGTTATCACCGCCCGCCACTGCGGACTGAAAGTGGTTGCCGTGTCGGCGATCACCAATCTGGCGGAAGGGCTGGGGGATGTGAAACTCTCGCACGCGCAAACCCTGGCGGCGGCTGAACTTTCACGTCAGAACTTTATCGACCTGATTTGCGGATTCCTGCGTAAACTGGCCTGAAACCGATAATAATAATGACCCCGCCAGCAGGCGGGGTTCGTACTCTACGGCAAGGAAGAAAACATGGGTATTGCGTCCCGATTAAAGATCATGTCGTTTATGCAATATTTTATCTGGGGAAGCTGGCTGGTCACCCTGGGTTCATACATGATTAACACCCTTCATTTTACCGGTGCCAACGTGGGTATGGTGTACAGCTCAAAAGGGCTGGCGGCGATTATTATGCCCGGCATTATGGGGATTATTGCGGACAAATGGCTGCGGGCAGAGCGTGCTTATATGCTTTGTCATCTGCTCTGTGCGGGCGCTCTGCTCTACGCGACGACGGTGACCGATCCGGACACCATGTTCTGGGTGATGTTGATCAACGCAATGGCCTTCATGCCGACGATTTCGCTTTCCAACAGTGTCTCATATTCCTGTCTGGCGCAATCAGGGCAGGATCCGGTGACGGCATTTCCGCCTATTCGCGTTTTTGGCACGATTGGTTTTATCGTTGCGATGTGGACCGTCAGCCTGATGGGCCTGGAGCTGAGCAATGCGCAACTGTACATTGCGTCTGGCGCATCGCTGCTACTGGCTGCCTACGCACTCACGCTGCCGAAAATTCCGGTCGCCGAGAAGAAAGCGAGCGCGTCGTTTGCCAGTAAGCTGGGGCTGGATGCGTTTGTGCTGTTTAAAAATCCGCGGATGGCGATTTTCTTTCTGTTTGCCATGATGCTGGGTGCAGTGCTGCAAATTACCAACGTTTTTGGTAACCCCTTCCTGCACGACTTTGCCCGCGATCCGCAGTTTGCCGACAGTTTTGTGGTGAAATACCCGTCCATCTTACTCTCTGTCTCGCAGATGGCGGAAGTGGGCTTTATCCTGACTATCCCGTTCTTCCTCAAACGTTTTGGCATCAAAACGGTCATGCTGATGAGCATGCTGGCGTGGACATTGCGCTTTGGCTTCTTTGCCTTTGGCGACCCGTCTCCACTCGGATTTGTTTTGCTGCTGATGTCGATGATCGTCTACGGTTGCGCATTCGATTTCTTCAACATTTCAGGCTCGGTCTTCGTTGAACAGGAAGTGGATTCGAAAATTCGTGCCAGTGCGCAGGGGCTGTTTATGACGATGGTCAATGGCGTCGGCGCGTGGGTTGGCTCCATCCTGAGCGGTATGGCGGTGGATTACTTCTCAGTGGATGGCGTGAAGGACTGGCAAACTATCTGGCTGGTCTTTGCGGCGTATGCCCTGGTGCTGGCGGTGATTTTTGCGCTGTGCTTTAAGTACAAGCATGAACCTGAAAAGCAGGCACAGCCCTCGCTGGCCCGTTAATCCCCCTTTGCGGCGGGCATATGTTGCCCGTCGTTCCTGTTCTGCGACGCAATGTGGTAATTTGGCGCATCAGTCCTCTCCTCAGGAGCGCATTACCCATGGAACGCACGCCTCGTATCGATCTCAAGTTACTGCGTTATTTTCTTGCTGTCGCCGAAGAGTTACATTTTGGACGCGCCGCCGCTCGTCTGAATATGTCGCAGCCTCCATTGAGTATTCATATTAAAGAGCTGGAACAGGAGCTCGGCACGCTGCTGTTTATCCGCCATTCGCGCAGCGTAGCGTTGACCCATGCAGGGAAAATCCTGATGGAAGAGTCACGACGTCTGCTTTCCAGCGCCAGCCAGGTGTTAGCACGCGTCGAACAGATCGGGCGCGGTGAGGCAGGGCGGATCGAACTGGGCGTGATCGGCACGGCGATGTGGGGAAAAATGCGCCCGGTAATGCGGCGATTCCTGAAGGACAATCCTAACGTTGAGGTGCTGTTTCGTGAAAATATGCCAGCGATGCAGATGGCCATGCTGGAGCGACGTGAACTGGATGCCGGTGTCTGGCGAATGGCGGTTGAGCCAGCGCCTGGGTTTACCAGCCTGCGATTGCATGAATCCTCTTTTCTGGTGGCGATGCCGGAAGGTCATCCACTGACTGTGCGGGAGGCTGTACCATTAGAAGCCCTGCGTAACGAATATTTCGTCACCATGCCTTCCATTCACACTGACTGGGCATTCCTGCAACGCGTTTGCCAGAGTGCGGGGTTCTCTCCGATGATCATACGTGAAGTGATGGAACCGCAAACGGTACTGGCGATGATCAGTATGGGAATTGGCATTACGCTGATTGCCGACAGCTACGCGCAGATGAACTGGCCGGGTGTGGTGTTCCGTCCATTAGAAGAGCGTATTCCGGCTGATTTGTACATTGTGTATGACCAGCAACAGGCGACACCCGCACTGGAACACATGATTAATGCCTTAACGGCGTAACGGGTACATCGCGTACTTTTTTGCTTCAACGTACCCGAACCGACCCCCGTTGTGGTACCTGGACGTCTGCCAGTGGATCAATCATTGTATAGCATCACCAATTGATCCTATGCGGTTGATGGTGACGCTGGGAATATATGTTTGAACCAATTGCCGCAAGGATTATTCACAATTTCGGTAAATGAAAATGTAGCAATGTATATGCGGTAGGTGAAATTTAAATTTGTTCTTTTTTATTGAATTTTTCCGTTCGGGGCGTATGCTGAAGTAAAATAAATGGAGGTTGTAATGTGCGAAAGGATATTAAGAAACGCTTCTTTTGATCATGAAGGCACTATTCTGAGAGACTGTCAGGAACTATTCACAGAGCCAGAGTTATCTTCTGGGGCTGATCCTGTATTATTCAGATCGTTAACCTCCGGAGAGTTAAAGCTGGCGCAAACTCTATTTAAGAATATCATCAACTACGACAGAGTAAAAATATATTGCGACCACAATCATTCAAGGTATCAATCTAAAGTAATAACCAATACCAGAAATGGTGAGATTCTTTTGAGTATAAACGAGTATAAATCTGATTTTTCAGCCGATTATACAAACTACCATGATTCTGTAAAATATCCTCATTTGTTTATATTTGCCATTTCTTTTGTCTGGCAATATTATCGGCATGACTCTTCTTTTCATGATAATACCTATGCATCAACACGCTGGGATTCATATCATCTTGATGAGCCTCATTTTATTTTTTACTCTATGGAACAACAGGCGGCAATGATTGCTGATTACTGGTTGCTGAAGAAACATGATTTTATGGAGTATGAAAAATTAAGCAGCTATAAAAAATATGAACAATTTAATTTTAATATAAGAAAAGAGTTATTGGGTAAATACCAATCTATTTTATGGGCGCATATTCAAACTAGGGAATCTTTCTGGTAATTTAATAGGCATTTTGTTGGAGTTATTACCTTTCTCGTATACATCCTTACTAAAACGTTCGAAAAACACCCTTATAGTTTTATTACTTTTCCACGCTTGCCACCGTCATCAATAAAATACGTTCCTAAACGCAATTTATCACTATCATCCTTTCTCATTAGAGTAAACTCCTCTACTAATGAATAATGTGTATAGGTTGAGCGATAAGTAAGCACCACCACATTAGCATTAATAACATTACTGGATATTAAATCAGACTTTATGAAATCGCCTAAGATTTGTTTTTTTCTTCTCATCAACATAAAAAATCTTCTTTGCTTGTAATTTTCGGGCAATCATTAGCTCCATTTGCATACATATTGGAGGAATCATTTTTATTATATAAACTTTGAAAGTAAACAACCTCTTGTTGAGCCTCGTTTCTTACCTCCGCATCACTCTGTATAAAAGAATGCGTTACAAGTCTCCCTATAAATGCGACAAGTACAGCAAAAAAGAACGCTACCGCAATCAATATGCATTTCTTGCTCTTCATTTAATTACCCCAACAATTCTGACTCGCATCGAGAAATTTGAGAACACGTTAACTTCCCACCAAAAATACCTAACCCAGGACCAGTGCTGAGTGCTCCTGAATAATTGCCAGCCGAATCCTTTGTTCCTGAACCAGAAAATTTACCCAATAATCTTCCTGAATGTATAATCCCTTTCGACTTGGTTTCTCCAGGAAATATACCACCACCAGAAATAGTCCCTGATATTGATAGCCCACCAGCAATTCCTACTCCGCTGTGCTCACAAAGAATATAGTACGCACAAATGTCACTATTTCCTGATGCCCTATTATTTGTCCCAATTGATATTTCAGTAGCAAAACTTCCTCCGCTAAATGTATCCAAAGAACCGCCAATATCAACTGAAAGAGAACAAGTTGGTGGTAAATATGTTGGCCCATTAGCTACGTCTATTGAAGCAGCAGAATTATCGTAAGACATTTGACCTTCCGATGCGGCATTGGCAGCGGAATCTGCCCATCAAGGTAGAAACAGACTTTAATATCATCACTATTATCATAATATTGAACGCCACTCGACATTCTTGAAAAATTAATTGCCTGACCCCATTCCCCCCCTCTTGTTAAGGATATCTACATTCTGTTTGAGATTTATAGGTATCATCCTCGATCGGAGAGGAACGATATTTTTGGCTATACCCTGCGGCCATTTTTTTTGCTTCGATGAGTTCTTCATTACTCATTTTTTTGGTAAGAAAATCAAGTTCATGTTGAGTACTTAAAGAACCATTAATATACGCAACATAATACCATGCGTAGGCTTTTTTATAATCTATCGGCGCTTCTCCATTATTTTCAGTATAAAATGACCCAAGATTAATCTGTGCCTGGACATACCCCTGGCATGCTGAAGCTTCGACCAGAGGTAAAACTTTATCCCGATCTTTCGAATGGAGTCCTAATCCTTTGCCATAAAAAGCCCCCAGTGAATTTCTTGCACTCATAGAACCAAGAGCAACAGCTTTAAGATACCATTTCTCAGCATCAATATTATTTTTTTCAACCCCTAAACCGTTAGCATAAATTTGCCCCAGGTTGTTCATTGCATTGGTATCATTTTTTTCTACAGCCTTTAATAGCCATTTTTTTGCTTCTGGATAATTTTTTTGTACGTTGGGGTTTGCGAGATACAGTGTGCCAAGATTCACTTGGGCCTTTGTCATGCCTTGCTCAGCTGCTTTTTTATACCACTTTATCGCTTGTTGGGGATCACTTAAAGTGCCCCAACCATTCTCATAGTAAAGGCCAAGGTTAAATTGTGCCTGTGCATAACCTTGCATCGCCGCCTTATTATACCAGTAGAGCGCTTTTGCGTAATTTTGACTTATACCATCACCATTTCCATAAGCAACTCCCAAATCTGTTTGAGCCTCCATATTTCCACTTTTTGCTAACTTGGTTAGATATGATATATCAACCGCCCTTTTTCTTTCTTTTAGATTCAAGTTTTTATTTAAGTAATGAAAACAAGAAATAATTAGTAAGAATGTTAGGGTTAATGTGATTTTTATTATCAATTTGTTTTTTTCATGTTACTGTGACACCTTTATAAGTAAGATGAATGAGTTTTCACTATATTATAATAAATAATGACTATTGTTTTTGTTCATAGGATAAAAGTGTATCAATAAGATAATCTGATACCTTATTTTGAAACTTGCTGCTTCCTTTATTTATAATGCTTTTCCCGCAGATCAACGCTAAATTCTTTGGATTTCTTTCACCATCTTTTATCATAGAATTAGCCACGTTTTCGATACATGCTGAACCTTTTTCTGCTACGGTCGCCACTCCGAAACTCATACCAGCCATAGCAATGACGGCTGAACCTTCTGATATCCCGAGTACATATTCAGATAGCGGATTGTAGGCATTATGCATTGTTTCCATGTTATGTATCACTCCCGCTGCATCACCCGGTGACAGATGGGTTACAGCTGAACTTGCCTGCTGGCAATAATTGCTAAACCCATTACCAAAATCTCCTATCCCGTTTAAACCTAAAGGATCTCTATATGCGACAGGATTTAACGGATATTGATACAGATTCCACGCGCCTTCCAACCCTATCGGATCCTGCGTGATATACCTTCCCTGTAACGGGTCGTAGTACCGATGCCGGTTATAGTACAGTCCGGTCTCTTTATCCCATTGCTGTCCCGGCAGGCGGATGAGCTGTTGCAGATTCTCCGGGTTATCTTTTAGCAATAGGTTCCCACGCTCATCAAATTCTGCGAACGAATGATTAGCTGCACTTCCCTATAGGCGCAGTGGAGTTTTTTACTAACTTAACTCTGCCAGGCCAATTTGAACAATCAGCCTGGACTTTCTTTATCCTCATTTCTTACTTTTCGAATGTCGAAGTTTTCTTACTATTAGTGTGCATCCTCCTCCAATCCCACCTAAAGCAGCGCCAGTTGATATGCCTTCAAGAAGCAAAATATAGTCATTTGGTCCTACGCCTGAAAGTAAAAAAGTATACATAACACCTAAAGCTACGACTAATGAAGAATGAAATATACTTTTTTTTTGTATTAAATGGCCAGCAATGCAACCACACCAAAATAACATGGAGTAAGCTATTGCATTTGAAATTTTTATTAGCCAGATGTTTTGGAAAGAATCATTAAAAATATACCACATAATAATTCTAAAAGAGTTCCTCATAAATGCAATTAGATTTATACATATGATATAAGAAAGTGTCAATCCTATTCGTGATGGCAATTCAGAAATCTTGTTTATATATTTATTCATTATGGTTTTACTCAGTCTCTCCGCATAATTTATTCCCTAACTCTGGGGTCGCAACTGTATCCATGAAGCATTCATAACCATTTTTTGAACCGCACGTTAATGCCCTTGAATGAGCTTTTACGAGATTCTCAATGCAATCTGCAGCGGTGTTTACAGGAGCTGATTTACTTCCAATATTTTCGCTAGGGTCAGGTATCCCTTTCCCTGCTTCAATTTCATTCAACGGAAACAAACCGGTTTGAAAAACTTTTGCAGCAACAGACTTTGTGTTATCAAATTGATCCTTACACATTGCATACACATTTATATAATTAGTCCCGAGATGATTACTTCCTTTAACCACATTCCATTCGGAAAATTCCCATTCGGATATAGGTTTTGCAATTGGACCTTCGGCTTCACCTGCTGCATGATTATAAGCCTCTTTCATACCTGGCTGGCTGAGCCAATTGCCTAATCCATCCCAGCCAGATAACCCTAAAGGATCTATTATTTGTATCGGATCCAGCGGATATTGATACAAATTCCAACCTCCCATTAATCCAATCGGATCCTGCGTGATATACCTTCCCTGTAACGGGTCGTAGTACCGGTGCCGGTTATAGTACAGCCCTGTCTCCTCGTCATACT
>PPYF01028217.1_pt1 | contig 13912 bp, 9 predicted proteins | sample 1559871 | NCBI WGS metagenome assembly PPYF01 (sample SAMN08240021, study PRJNA423297) | Human gut metagenome, whole genome shotgun sequencing project. | reverse complement strand
AGTTGGGTAGGTTTCATCCTGCAAAGATAGCACTCTACTCCGAGACACCGTCTGCCCACCGGGAAAATCCGCTGACCCACAATCAGCATATACAGACTTAAATTCTTCTTCAGAAAAATATCCGGTTTCAAACAGCAATTCCAACCAATATTGAGTTTCCACGCATTCCTTGAACGCGATATACATTTTCGCTAAGAAATCCTTTTTACTGATACCACATAATGCCTCAGTCACATTCGCCCCGACTGACGTGCCGCTCCGAAGCAATTGTTTTGACAGAATATATTCCTTTTTATCACAGACTAATTGCTTATAAAGGCCGACAATACTCACAGCAAAAGCTTTCGGCTTTTGCTTAACAGGATTATTTGCCATATTCCAATGATATATGAAATAAAATTCCTAATTCCTCTCTCCTAATTCCTAATTCCATCAAAGAGGGCGATCAGGCGCTGGAGTTCGGCGTCGTCGGCAAAGCGGAAGGTTATCTTTCCGCGTCCTTTTTTGTCGAGCGAGAAGTCGACGGGGGTCTCGAATCGCTTCGAGAGATGTTCGCGCAGAATGTCGAGGTCGGTCGAAGGCGTCGGCTTCTCACTGCGCGATCTGGCGGGAACACCTCCCTGCTCCCAGCTTTTCGCGAGGCGCTCGACGTCGCGCACCGACAGCCCTTTTTCGAGAATCATGTTGTAGAGCTTGAGCTGGAGGCGCGGATTGCTTAGTGTCAGCAGCGCACGGGCGTGCCCCATGTCGACGCGGCGGTCGCGCAGCCCGACCTGCACTTCGGCGGGGAGCCGCAGCAGGCGAAGGAAGTTGGCGATCGTGGCACGCTTCTTGCCGATGCGTTCGCTCAGGCGTTCCTGTGTCAGGCCATACTGGTCGAGAAGTTTCTTGAATGTCAGGGCAATCTCAATGGCGTTGAGGTCTTCGCGCTGGATATTCTCGATAAGGGCCATTTCGGTCAGCTCGGCGTCGTTTGCCGTGCGGATATAAGCCGGCACTGTCGTGAGTCCGGCGCGGAGGGCGGCGCGATAACGGCGTTCTCCGGCGATTATCTGATAATCGTCGGGGCCGACTTTCCTGAGCGACAGCGGCTGGATTATTCCGAGTTCGCGTATCGAGGCCGCGAGGTCGTCGAGCGACTCTTCGTCGAATGTCCGGCGCGGCTGGTCGGGATTGGGTTTTATGCGCGAAATCTCTATCTCGTTGATAGCGCTCGAGCCGCGTGCGGGCACGTCGTCCATCGAAATCAGCGAGTCGAGTCCTCGGCCCAGTGCATTGCGTTGTGGCATATCTCTATCGTCGTAGTATGGGTTTATTTGCGGTGGTTGCGGGCGATCAGTTCCTTGGCCAGAGCCACATGGCTCGTAGCGCCGCGGCTGTCGGGGGCATAGAGCAGAGCCGGCAGTCCGTGGCTCGGAGCCTCGCTCAGGCGGATATTGCGCGGAATGACCGTGTCGAAGACCATATTGGCGAAATGGCTCTTCAGCTCTTCGTAGATCTGGTTGGCCAGACGCAGACGTGCGTCATACATCGTAAGCAGGAAACCTTCGATCTCGAGCTTCGGGTTGAGTTTCGTCTTGATTATCCTGATAGTGTTGAGCAGCTTGGTGATTCCTTCGAGGGCGAAATATTCAGCCTGAACGGGAATCATAACCGAGTCGGCGGCCGTCAGCGCGTTGACGGTTATGACGCCGAGCGACGGCGAACAGTCGATCAGGATATAGTCATACTTATCGCGTATGCCCTGCAGAGCGTGAAGGAGGGTTTTATCGCGGTCTTTCTTTCCGACAAGCTCTATCTCGGCTCCGGCAAGGTCGATCCGCGACCCGACGAGGTCGAGCCCCTCGACGCAGGTCTTGACCTGACTTCCGTCCATGGGGTAGTCGTCGACAAGACATTCATAGATCGACGACGACATCTGCCGAGGGTCAATCCCGTAGCCCGACGTGGCGTTTGCCTGAGGATCGGCGTCGATTATCAGCACCTTCTTCCCTTCGGCGGCAAGCGACGCTCCGAGGTTGATGGTGGTGGTGGTTTTTCCTACGCCGCCTTTCTGGTTGGCTATTGCAATAACTTTACCCATAATCTTTATTGATTTGACAGGTGTGGAATAAGCTCTGTTAGAGTATTCAACGGCAAAATAACCATATTTTCGCCAATCTACAGCAAAGATTATCAACAAAAAGCGTTAAAATGTTAATAACCCGCCGTTTTTGTTAATAACCTCAGAAGGGGCGACGCGGTTTCAGGGCCTGAAAATCCTTGATATAGAGCGGCGTCGAATAGGCGGTGTCGATGAAATCGCGTCGATGCCATGCCTGTTCGGCCAGAGCTATCATGCCCGAGGCGAGCGGCGCGACGTCGGGCATAAACTGAGCGTTTGGGCTGTCGATCACCCCCGAGGCTTTTCCTGCGCCGTTGCCGACCAAGACCGCGCGTCCGCTCTCAAGCAGACCGGCGAAACTGCCGCTGTCGAGAATCATAGCCTGCGGCTCGGCCACAACATTAAGAGCAGTGTCGTAGACAGCGGTATAGACCTCCATACGGCGTGCGTCGATCATCGGTATGAAAAATTCCTGACCGTCGTATTCGGCCGAGAACATGGCCTCGACAGCCAGCAGCTTCAGCGTCGGGATTCCGATAAGCGGAATCCCGAGAGAATAAGCGAGCCCCTTGGCCTCGCTGAGACCTATGCGCAGCCCTGTGTAGCTTCCGGGGCCGAGCGACACGGCCACAGCCGACAGCTTCATCTCATGCTCGCGGGCATGATCGAGACATTCTTTGACAAAAAGGCTAAGCAAAGCCGCATGGTTGCGGCCGCCGAAATCTTCGCGATGACACAGAACGGCGCCGTCGTCGGTCAGCGCGGCCGAGCAGGTGTCGGTAGAGGTTTCTATATTGAGGATTGTTGCCATGGGATGGGAAATGTTATCTGGTCAGAGAGTCGATACGGCGTTTCGACAGACCGTCGAGCAACTGCTGGATACGGTCACGGATTCCGCGCAGGCGCGCCACAGCCAACGCCCGGCGTTCGGTCTCACCGCCGCGGGCCGCGAGCTGATCGCGCACAGCCGAAATACGCATTCCCTTGTCGCGCACCATAAAGCTGATAATGCGGAGCAGTTCGATGTCGTCGGGAGTGTAGAAGCGTGTGCCGCCATCGTTGCGGCGCGGGCGAAGCTGCGGAAACTCCTGTTCCCAGTAGCGCAACGTCGACTGCGCGAGACCGAGCATCTCGGCCACGTCGCGAATCTTGTAGAACTTCTTGTCGAGCTTATCGCCTTTTTCCATATCTACGGCAAAATTAGCAAATTCTGACGATATGACAATCGGCAAAAGCTTATCGGAAGAGGCTTCGCGGGGTTTTTCGCTATTTTTTGTAATTTTGTGGGGCGCTTTACGTTTTATAATCAGAATGTATCGATTTCTACTGGTTTTGATCTTCGGCGCGGTGGCCTGTCTGACAAAGGGGCAGGTCAACGTCGACCAGGTTATCCGCATCGGTCAGAACACGATGTGGCTCGAAGACTATGTGCTGTCGATACAGTATTTCAATCAGGCCATCGCGGCCAAGCCCTATCTGGCCCAGCCATATTTTCTCAGGGCCGTCGCCAAACTCAATCTCGACGATCTTCGCGGCGCCGAGGCCGACGCCACAAAAGCTCTCGACCGCAATCCCTATCTGACCGACGCCTGGGAGGTGCGCGGTGTCGCCCGGCAGAACCTCGGGCTCAACGCCGAGGCCGTCGCCGACTACGACCATGCTCTCGAAAACAACCCCTATTCGCGGGCGCTCCTTTATAACAAGGCTATGGCACAGACCGAGCTGAAGGAATATCAGGCGGCCGACTCGACTTTCGGGCGACTGCTGCGCTATCATCCCAACTTCGAAGGGGGATATATCGGGCGGGCGCGCCTGAGCCTCGCAGCCACCGACACCGCTGCGGCACTGAAAGACCTCGCCCGCGCTCTCGAACTGAATCCGCAGAATGTCAACGCACGCCTTATCCGCGCCGACATAGCCCTGAATTCCGCCAAAGACTATCAGGCGGCTCTGGCCGACATGGATCAGGCCATACGCCTCCAGCCCAACGAGGCCGGTTTCTATGTCAACCGCGCCTACGTGCGCTATCGGCTCGACGACTACCGGGGAGCCATGGACGACTTCGACCGAGCCATCGACCTCGATCCGCTCAACCGCGCAGCTCTGTTCAACCGTTCGATGCTATGCGCCGAAGTGCGCGACTTCAACCGCGCCATCGATGACCTCAGCCGTGTCCTCGATCTCGACAACGACGACTACCGCGCCCTCTATAACCGCGCCCTCATCTACCGCGAGCTTGGCGACACCCACAACGCGCTGGCCGACCTCGACCGTCTCATCAGCCGGTTTCCCGACTTCGCCGCCGCCTATTTCCTGCGCTACGACGTCAAGCGCTCGGCCGGAATGCGCAACGCCCAGCCCGACTTCGACAAGTCGGTGGCGCTGGCCAAGACACGCCTCCACATGAGTCAGGACAAATTTGTCGAGGCCACCGAGCGCTCCGACGATCCCGGCTCAGAGACCCAGGAGCAGGTCGAAGCCCGCTTCAAACAGCTTCTGACTGTCAGCGACAACGCCCGTCCCGAAGAAATCTACGACAACAAGAATATCAAGGGACGCGTTCAGGACCGCAACATCAATATCGAGCTTGAGCCGATGTTCACCGTCAGCTACTACACAGCTCCGACCGAACTGCGCCCCGGCAGCGAATATATAAAGGAGGTGGCCGACCTGAACGACCTGCGCGCGCTTCGTTTTCAGGCTCAGGTAACAAACCGTCCCCCCTCGTCGACCGACAGCGATATTTTCGACATCCATTACGGCAGCATCTCGGACTACACGGCATGGCTTGCGACCCACACCCCGCGGGCAATCGACTATTTCGGACGCGCCATGGACTACTTCACCCTGCGCGACTATGAACACGCCATCGCCGACCTGAGCCGAGCCATAGAGATGACCCCCGATTTCACCCTCGCCTACCTCATGCGCGGAATAGCCCGGTTCAGCCTTCCCCCGTCCGACTCGCCCGCCGGCACCCCCGCAGGACTGGGAGCGCGCGCCGCCATCGACGACTTCGATTCGGCGATAGCGCTGTCGCCGCAGATGGCCGTGGCCTATTATAACAAAGGAGTGGCCCTCGCGTCGCTCGCCGACTATTCGGCCGCCATCGAAGCTTTCGACCGCGCCATAAACCTCAAGCCCGACATGGGTGAGGCCTACTACAACCGGGGATGGGTAGAACTCCGCATCGGACGCCGCAGCGAAGGACTCGCCGACCTGAGCAAAGCCGGAGAGCTGGGCGTCGTAGCCAGCTACAACCTGCTGAAGCGCATGTCGCGCTGACTCCGTTTTTAGAGCTCAAAAAGCTAAAAAACAAAAAATGTGTTGTGAAACATATTTTTGAAACGGCGTTCTTTCACGAAAAATGCGTATTTTGCCGTCGATTCTTAGCGTCAGCCTTCAGTTGGCCGCTTATTATTATCATGAAACTTACTAAAAGCTAATAACATGAAGATTTACAAAACTAACGAGATTAAAAACATTGCCCTGCTCGGTAGCAAGGGCTCGGGAAAAACCACACTCGCTGAGTCGATGCTCTTCGAGTGTGGAGTTATAAAACGTCGCGGCACCATCGACCAGAAAAACACTGTCAGCGACTACTTCCCTGTTGAGAAGGAGTATGGCTACTCGGTTTTCTCGACAGTTTTTTATGCCGAATTCCTCAACAAGAAGCTTAACGTCATCGACTGCCCGGGAGCCGACGACTTCGTCGGAAGCGCCGTCACGGCCCTCAACATGACCGACACCGGCCTCATCGTTGTCAACGCCCAGTATGGCGTCGAAGTGGGCACCCAGAACATCTTCCGCACTGCCACCGGCCTCAACAAGCCCATCATCTTCGCCCTCAACCAGCTCGACGGCGAAAAGGCCGACTACGACAACGTCATGGAGCAGATGCGCGAACACTTCGGCAGCCATATCGTGGCAATCCAGTATCCTATTGCCTGCGGCGAAGGCTTCAACGCCATGATCGACGTGCTTCTGATGAAGAAATATTCGTGGGGCCCCGAAGGTGGCGTGCCCAAGATCGAAGATATTCCGGCCGACCAGATGGAGCGCGCCAAAGAGCTCCACGCCGCCCTCGTCGAGGCTGCCGCCGAAAACGACGAGACCCTCATGGAGAAATTCTTCGATCAGGGAACACTGACCGAAGACGAGATGCGCGAAGGAATCCGCAAAGGTCTCGTGGCCCGCTCGATCTATCCCGTCTTCTGCGTCAGCGCCGCCAAGGATATGGGCGTGCGCCGCATGATGGAATTCCTCGGCAACGTCGTTCCCTTCGTCGAGGAAATGCCCGCCCCCGTCGACACCGCCGGCAACGAGGTGAAGCCCGACAGCAACGGCCCCGTTTCAATCTTCATGTTCAAGACAACCGTCGAACCCCACATCGGTGAGGTTTCATATTTCAAAGTAATGTCGGGCACACTCAAGGCCGGCATGGATCTCGACAACATCAGCCGCGGCTCAAAAGAGCGCCTCGCCCAGATTTTCTGCGTGTGCGGCCAGATCCGCAATCAGGTCGACGAGCTCTGCGCGGGCGACATAGGCGCCACCGTCAAACTCAAAGATGTCCGCACCGGCAACACCCTCGACGAGAAAGGCTGCGAGATCGCCTTCGACTTCATCAAATATCCCGCTCCGAAATATATCCGCGCCATTCGCCCTGTCACCGAGAGCGACGCAGAGAAGCTCAACGTTATCCTGACCCGTATGCACGAGGAAGACCCGACATGGATCATCGAGCAGAGCCGCGAGCTCAAGCAGACCCTTCTCAAAGGCCAGGGCGAGTTCCACCTCCGCACTCTCAAATGGCGCGTCGAGAACAACGACAAGCTCCCCATTGTCTTTGAAGAGCAGCGCATCCCCTACCGCGAGACCATCACCAAAGCTTCGCGCGCCGACTACCGCCACAAAAAACAGTCGGGCGGCAGCGGCCAGTTCGGCGAGGTTCATCTCATCATCGAGCCTTACACCGAAGGCATGCCCGAACCCGACACCTACAAGTTCGGCAATCAGGAATATAAGATGAGCGTCCGCGACAAGCAGGAGATTCCTCTCGACTGGGGCGGCAAACTCGTCATCTATAACTGCATCGTCGGCGGCGCCATCGACGCCCGCTTCATCCCCGCCATCGTCAAGGGCCTCATGGACCGCATGGAGCAGGGCCCGCTGACAGGCTCATACGCCCGCGACGTGCGCGTATGCATCTACGACGGCAAAATGCACCCGGTTGACTCGAACGAAATCTCGTTCCGTCTGGCAGCCCGCAACGCCTTCGGCGAAGCTTTCCGCAACGCCAACCCGAAAGTGCTCGAGCCGATCTACGACGTCGAGGTGCTCGTTCCGGCCGACGTCATGGGCGATGTCATGAGCGACCTTCAGGGACGCCGTGCCATAATCATGGGCATGGACAGCGACAGCGGCTTCCAGAAAATCAAAGCCCGCGTGCCTCTGGCCGAAATGGCAAGCTATTCGACAACCCTCAGCTCTATCACCGGCGGACGTTCGTCGTTCTCACTGACCTTCGCCGGCTACGAGCTCGTTCCGGGCGACGTTCAGGAGAAACTTCTCAAAGCCTACGCTGAAAAGCAGGCTGAAGAATAAAGCTGTTTCATATAATGAACTTTTAATGGGAAGGAGCTGCTGCCGGTGAGGCAGTGACTCCTTTTTCCTCGCAACGCAAACATTAGCGCCGACGTTTGTTATACTTTCAGAACTGTTTATCTATGAGAATTCTGAAAGCATTGGCAGCGGCCGCGCTTCTCGCCGCCTGCGCCATACCGGTTTACGGTAAATCACTGACAGCCACAGCCATGGACTCGGCTATGGTCGACCACAAGATTATAACCCTCGGAAGCGGCGGCAGCGTGCCGCGCGATTCGGCCGCACATCTTATACAACGCTTCTATGAAGACCAGTTCCGTCATTTTCAAGATCCGCTGGCACCATATTTCCTGTTTCTGAGCCGCGATGCCAATGTTGCCATGGGTGTCGGGGGCGCTGTCAGAATGAGACTCTACTACGACTGGGGAGGGTCGGTGCCGACTCCGGGATTCGCGCCATATATGATTCCGATGGAGAAAGACCCGCTGCGCGATAAATATCTCGGGACAACCCCGGCCGGAACGGCCCTGTTTTTCAGGGTGCTCGGCGTCAGCCGTAAACTCGGACAATATCAGGTCTATATCGAAGCCAATTTCAACGGCTATGAGGCCCGCGACTTCCACCTCAAGAAAGCCTACGGCGAAATCGGAGACTGGACGGTCGGCTATGCCAACTCTACATTCAGCGACCCGTCGGCGCTGCCGCCGACCGTAGATGCCTCCGGCCCCAACGCCAAGATAAGCGCTACGGCGGTTCTCGTGCGCTGGAGCCACACCTTCCGCCACCGCCTGTCGATGGCCGCGAGCATCGAATCCCCGTCGAACTCGATCGACGCGCGCCCCGACATAACGGCCAAAGTGTCCCCCTATATCCCCGACATTGCCGTCTACGGGCAGGCAGCCTTCAACGGCGACGACCACGTCAGGCTGGCGGCAGTCTGCCGTTCGCTTAGCTATCGCGATCTTATAGCCGGACGCAACCACACGGTCGAGGGCTGGGGACTTCAGCTGTCGGCAAAGCTTACTCCGCTGCCGGCTCTGACTATCTACGGCATGATCAACGGCGGCCGCGGCTACCAGAGCCTCGGCGGCGACTGGCTGATGGGAAAATATGACCTCGTGCCCGACGAAGACCGCGCCGGGCGGCTCTACGCCCCGGGCGCTGTCGGCGGATATGCCGCCGTGCAATATAACATCAGCCCGTCGATGTTTTTCTCGGCCACTTACGGAGCTACCCGCTACCTTCCGAAAGGCACTCCCGACCCCGACGGCTATAAAAGCGGAATGTATATGGCCCTGAACTACTTCTACTATCTCACTCCGCGAATATCGTGCGCGGCGGAGTTTAACCTCGGCCGCCGCCTTAATTTCGACGGAAAAGCCCGCTGGGCGCGGCGTGTCGGCGCAATGATGCAATTCTCGTTCTGAAATTTGCCTCAGCTCGCGCCTTTTGTTATCTTTGCGGCAGAAATACCGAATTTTTGCCATGAAAAAACATCTGCCTTTACTTGCCCTTGCTTTATCTGCGGGCGCCGCTGTTGTGGCGCAGCCTGCCGACCTGTCGAAATATGTCGATCCGTTTATCGGGACGGCTGACCACGGCCACGTGTTCCTCGGCGCCAACGTTCCCTTCGGATTCATTCAGGCCGGGCCCTCACAGAGGGTGCAGGGCTGGGACTGGTGTTCGGGCTACCACTACAGCGACTCGATCATCGTCGGCTTCAGCCAGACCCATCTCAGCGGCACGGGCTGCGGCGACCTCGGCGACGTCACGCTCTTCCCTACCCTCGACCCCGGGAGCCACACCTCAACCTTCAGCCACGACCGCGAACGATGCACTCCCGGCTACTACTCGGTCGTCCTCGACAAGTCGGGCACACTCGCCGAGATGACAGCCACCGAGCGCACGGCCTCTCACCGCTACACTTTCGCACCGGCCGACACAGCATATATTATCCTCGACCTCGAATACGGAATCGGATGGGATCGTCCCGCCGACACCCGCATAATTCTCGAGAACGATTCGACGATCAGCGGCTGGCGCCACTCGCGCGGATGGGCCGACAATCAGAAGATTTTCTTCACGGCATCGTTCTCGAAACCGATTCTCAGCTGCCGTGTCGACACCGTAGGGCCGTCGGAGATCGGGCTGCTCGCCTTCAAAGGCTCTGAGAAAGCGCCTGTCACGGTTGAAGTCAGACTGGCGCTCTCGGCCGTCAGTGTCGACAACGCCCGCCTCAATATGGCAGCCGAAAACCCGCGCTTCGACTTCGACGGAACCGCCCGCCGCGCCCGTGAGCAATGGAACGGCCAGCTTTCTAAAATCGACATCGCCACAGCCGACGACGCTGCCCGGCGCAAGTTCTACACAGCTCTCTACCACACGATGACGGCCCCCTCGGTCTACGACGACGTCAACGGCGACTATCGCGGCGCCGACGGCAAAGTCGGCAACACCGGCGGCAAATGGCGCAACTACACGACATTCTCGCTCTGGGACACCTACCGCGCCGCCCATCCCCTTATGACGCTCATCCACCCCGACCGTCAGAACGACATCGCCGCCACGATGGTCGACATCGCCGACCGCCAGGGAAATCTGCCCGTATGGCACCTCCATGGCTGCGAGACCAACTGCATGGTCGGCAATCCGGGCGTTATCGTTCTCGGCGACCTCGTTCTCAAAGGTCTTGTCGCCGACACCGTCCACGCCTACGACGCCATGAAAAAGTCGGTGCTCGTCGACGACCGTTCGCTCGACGCCATTAAGAAATACGGCTACATACCCTTCGATGCTCCGGGCAAACACGACGAGAGCGTTGCCAAGAATATGGAATATGCCATCGCCGACGACGCCGTGGCCCGCGTGGCCCGCCGCCAGAACCGCGCCGACGACGCCGGACTCTTCAGCCGCCGCGGCCAGGCCTACCGCATATTCTTCGACCCCGAGACTCAGTTCATGCGCGCCCGCGACGTCAACGGAAAGCTCCGCGAAGGGCCCTTCGATCCGTTCGAGACCACCCACCACGCCGACGACTACTGCGAAGGAAACGCCTGGCAGTATATATGGCTCGCGCCCCACGATCCGAAAGGACTAATCGAACTCTTCGGTTCTAAAAAGGCGTTCATGAACAAACTCGACTCGCTCTTCGTTGTCGAAGGCTCACTCGGCGAGGCAGCTCCCCCCGACGTGACCGGCCTCATCGGCCAATATGCCCACGGCAACGAGCCGAGCCACCATATCATCTATCTCTACAACTACGCCGGTCGTCCCGACAAAGCCGCGCCGCTGCTGCGCCGCGTCATGAACGAATATTACACCGACACTCCCGCCGGACTCTGCGGCAACGAGGATGTCGGCCAGATGTCGGCATGGTTCGTGCTCTCAGCCATGGGAATCTATCAGGTAGAACCTGCCGGAGGCCCCTTCGCTATCGGCTCCCCGCTCTTCGACAGCGCCGTTATCGACCTCGGCAACGGCCGCAAATTCACCATCATAGCCGACAACAACTCCGCTGAGAACATCTACGTTAAAGGTGCCACCCTCAACGGACGCAAGCTCTCTACTCCCTTCATCACCTACGACGACATCATCGCCGGCGGCACGCTCCGCCTCTCGATGTCGCCGAACCCCTGACCCGGCACGGCTCTTATAAGTTCTATAATTTTTTATAAAACTTATAAGAGCACCGGCTTGTCGGAGATTTTTTGTAACTTTGCCGGGTATTTTTTTTAACCAAAAATCTATCAGGATATGGGAGGCTTCTTCGGAGCTGCATCTAAAAATCCGTGTATCAACGACATTTTCTACGGCACGGACTACAACTCGCATCTCGGCACCAAACGTGCCGGCATAGTAACTTTCGACCTTCAGGCAGGATTCACACGCTCGATTCACAACATCGAGCGTAATTATTTTCGCGCCAAGTTCGAAGACGAACTCGACTCTTTTGTCGGAAACTCGGGAGTAGGAGTCATCAGCGACACCGACCCCCAGCCTATCGTTGTCAACTCCCATCTGGGGCGCTATGCCGTAGTGACAGTGGCGAAGATAAACAATATCCGCGAGATCGCCGACGAGCTTCTCGAAAAACGAATGCACTTCAGCGAGCGGTCGGCCAACACCGTCAACCCGACCGAGGTTGTCGCGCTCCTTATTAATATGGGCGACAGCTTTGTCGACGGCATCAACCTCGTCTACAGCAAAATCAAAGGCTCGTGTTCGATGTTGATTCTGACCGAAAACGGCATAATCGCCGCGCGCGACTATCTGGGACGCACACCAATCGTCATAGGACATAAGGAAGGCGCCTACGCCGCTACGTCGGAGACAACGGCGTTCCCGAATCTCGGCTATGAACGGCTCCGCGACATCGGGCCCGGAGAAATTGTCGAGATCACGGCCGACGGCGTCACCCAGCTCCAGAAGCCGGCCCGTCGCGAGCAGATATGCTCGTTCCTCTGGGTTTACTACGGGTTCCCCGCCAGCGACTACAACGACATCAACGCCGAACTTGTGCGCGAGACAGCCGGAAAGACCATGGGCGAGAAAGACGACACTGAAGCCGACTGCGTCTGCGGCATTCCCGACTCGGGCGTCGGCTTCGCCCTCGGCTACAGCGAAGGCCGGGGAATTCCCTACCACCGCGCCGTGCTGAAATACACGCCGACATGGCCGCGCAGCTTCACACCGGGCAACCAGTCGCGCCGCGCCCTCGTGGCGAAGATGAAGCTCATACCGAACAGGGCCCTGCTGAAAGATCAGCGCGTTGTTTTCTGTGACGACTCGATAGTTCGCGGCACTCAGCTCTGCGATAACGTGTCGACCTTCTATGAGGGAGGATGCAAGGAAGTCCACGCCCGAATTTCGTGTCCGCCGCTGGTCTACGGCTGCAAATATATCGGCTTCACCTCGTCGAAAAGCGACCTCGAACTCATCACACGCCGTATCATCAAGGATTTCGAAGGCTGCGAGACGCCCGACAATCTCGACCGCTACGCTACGACCGGCACTCCCGAATATCAGCGCATGGTCGACGAGATTGCGCGCCGCCTCGGCCTGACAACTCTGAAGTTCAGCACCCTCGAAGACCTCATAGCAAGCATCGGGCTGCCGAAAGAGAGAATCTGCACCTACTGTTTCGACGGATGCGGAAGCTGCCCTGCCGCGGCCTTCGCCTCTGACCACTCCGCCGCGAAATAACAAAAATATTTTGCCATTCCGGCCGGAAGATATTTGCCTTACAGGGCTTGTATCTTCCGGCCGGCGATTTTTTTGTTGCAGATTTTAGAAAAATTTATTACTTTTGCGATGCAAAAAAGCAAAAGGTCGCGCATTTACTGACCCTAACAATCCTTTCAGGTGTTATAAAGATGTCTGCTTGAGCGCAGGCAACCGCGAACGCCAATATATTACAATCACAACTTTTTTGACAGACGGATCGGTTCGGAGCTCTTGTCTGATACCAAATCCCGATAAAACGGCAATATCCCGGCCCTGTTCCGCCACAAACGCAATCCCGACGCTTTTCTGCGATTCTGAAACCATTGTTTCCATTAACCATAGACTAACCTGCAACTGTTCAGTTCACGACAAGCAACTAAATATGCGCCTGAGAACCGTCCGACGCTGTTTTCAGGGCATGGGAGCCACAAAAGCGTGGTGCTCGCCGTGAATAAAGATTGAAAAGAATGGATATGAAATACGACATCCAGACCCTCGAGGCAATGAGCGACGACCAGCTGCGCTCAATCGCCAACGAAATGGGACTGAAGAAAACTGAAAAAGAGAGCGGCATCGACCTCGTCTACCGCATTATCGACGAGGCCGCACAGGCATCGGCAAAAGAGACCGTCGAGAAGAACCGCCGCCCCGACAATGAAGCCCAGCCGAAAAAACGCGGGCGCAAGCCAAAGGCTCAGACCGCCACGCCGGAGCCGCAGGCAACGCCGGCCGACGGCGACCCTGAAGCCGCCCGACAGCCGAAAAAGCGCGGCCGTAAGCCGAAAGCGCCTCAGGCTGAAGCTGAAGAATCTGTTCCGGCAGAAATACCCACAATCGACGCTCCGGCAGAAGCGCCCGAAGAACCGGCCGCACAGGCCGCCCAGCCGAAAAAGCGCGGCCGTAAGCCGAAGAATGCCCTCCCCGAGCAACCCGCGCTTTTCGCTGCCGACGACTCAGAGAATGCTCCCATGACGGCTC
>PPYF01017179.1_pt1 | contig 13916 bp, 11 predicted proteins | sample 1559871 | NCBI WGS metagenome assembly PPYF01 (sample SAMN08240021, study PRJNA423297) | Human gut metagenome, whole genome shotgun sequencing project. | reverse complement strand
ATTCTTCCATGATCATTCCATTTTCATCAGTTGGAACGTCTATGAACTTTGGCTGATATGCATTGAAAGCATTTATAGCACCTAGATAAGATGGGCTTTCGCAAAGAACAATATCATCCTTATCTAAAAATGCCTTACCTATAAAGTCTAGGCACTGCTGAGAACCATTAGTTATTAATAGATCATCAGCTACTACATTTGTCTGTAAATTATCATTCATTCTCTTAGCAAGGTGCTCTCTTAGTGGAGCATAACCTTCAGTAGTAGTATACTGCATAGCCACTCTACCGTTTTCTTCAAGTACCTTCTTAGATACATCTATCATAGCATCTACTGGGAATAATTCAGGAGCTGGCATACCACCCGCAAATGATATTACTTCTGGTTTCTGAGTTAATTTTAAAAGTTCACGTATTGCTGAACCTTCCATATTATTAGTTCTTTCTGCAAATTTTATAGCCATTAAAAACTACCTCCATTATACTAATATTTTTTTATACAGATAAACTTTTAAATCTTACCTGTTTTAAAATTATATTTTTATATCATAATTTTCTTTCTTATAAAAATCACACTCTCTAAGATATTTCGATATCTTCAGATCCTTCTTCTAATCTCTTCTTTTTCCACTTGTATCCAGGATTTTCTTTTTTGAACTTTCTATTCTTATAAACACCTATTGTTAAAAATGGTATTATAATAGCGAAAATTCCTAGGTAACCACAATATCCATATCCATACTTAACTATATTATCTAATCCAGTCAAAGATAATAATATCGCTACTACCATTATTACAAAAGAAATAAAGGCTCTTCTTAACTTCTTTTCTTTGATAAACATTAATTTTTTATGATCTTCAAATCTGTTTACCATACCAAATATTGTTGTTACACCTGTAGATATCAAGCATAAGAATAAAGATATCTGATATGTAAATTTCATCACATCGCTTCCTATGTTTTTAGCAACATATAATGTTGGAAGGGTAACTTCCCCAGCAGCAGTAAATTCTTTATACCATCCAAGTAGCATTAAAATTGCTAAACCTAATGCCACTACGTTCATTATAAATGCAAGTGTCATAGCTGCTGTAGCTTCTCTATCATCCCTTAACAATTCTCTTGAACTGGCTGTTACTGCTGGTATTACTACTGATTGAAAACCTGCATATGTAAGTATCATTATAAATGGAGTTATATTTCCATTTCCCCAAGTTTCCTTTGTAGCAAATATATTTGAAATTTCTGGCATCTTCAACTTTATACCTGCCGTAAATATTATAACTGAACATATCAAAATTATAATCGCCATCGCCCCTGATACACTCGATACAACTACTGCACCAAATATAGTCAAAAGCAAAAGCACTAGACCTACTATCAATACTGCCAAGCCGTATGGTACTCCCATACTTGCAAATACACTAGCTGCACCTGCTATAACAGCTCCAACTGCTATTATTACCATAAAGTAATAATATATTTCCCAAAGTATTTCTAGCTTTGTATAAGGTCTCCACAATTCTTCAAATAAATCCTTATAATTTTCACATTCATTATTATTGTACATTACAATTGCCTCTCTTAGCGTTATCGCCAAAATCAACATTGTCAATATACCTGTAATTGGGGCTAACCAACCATATTTAACGAAATACTGAGTTACTTGATTACCAGTCGCAAAACCTCCGCCTGCATGTGAACCAAAGAGAACTCCTGCGACACCTAAAAGTGCTCCAAATGAACCTAATCTTATTATCTTTTTCAAAAAAATCCCTTCTTTATTCTAAAAATTTTGATTTTATTTTCTTAATTTTCTGTTTTTTGTTTGTATAGAAAATCATCTATATCTAAAAGTATTTACTGTGTATATATTTATATACGAAAACTCAAACTTATAAGATATTCTATCTAACAGATACTCGCTAATCTATTTCTACAGCTTTCACTGGCTCTTCAATATCACTTGAGCTCTTACTATCCTTCTTTGATAACATAAGCCCTATTACAATTGAAATTGCAACAGGTACAACCCATTCAAATCCTAGATTTGCTAGTGGTAGTTTTGCTACTAAATTAGGTATAGTTTCATTTCCAAGAAGACCGCTTACAACTACTATAAAGCTGAAAATCAAACTTGTAGCTGCAGCTATTCTAAATACTATGTCATCTTTTATCTTTTCGTTAAATAATCCTAGCACAACCAATGTTAATGCTCCTGGATATACTACCAATAGTATTGGAAGAGCAAATTTTAGTATTTGAGTAACACCGAAGTTTGAAACTATCGCACTTAAAATACATACTGTTAATACAACTTTTTCATAACTAAATTTATTTTTGCTTAATCTACTAAAGAACAGTCCACAAGATGATGTAACACCTATAGCTGTTGTAAGACAGGCTAATGTAATCATTATTGCAAGTAAAATTTTACCTGCATTTCCCATTAATCTATATGTAATTGCAACTAAAAGAGCTGTTGAGTCTATATCTGCACCGTAATTAGATGATACAGTTGCTCCTAAATAAGCAAGACCACCATAAACTAGTAACATACCTATTGCTGTTATTATTCCAGCTATTATTGTAGCTCTTATCTTAATTTTCTCTTCCTTATATCCTCTGTCCACAAGTGATGCAATTATTATACTTGCAAATACGAAGGCTCCCAAGGAGTCAAGCGTTTGATAACCTTCCTTTATACCTCTTGAGAATAGTCCACCTTCAATAAGAACTCTATTGCTTATCTCACCAAGAGGAGAAACTGTTCCTTTAATTATAAGGATCGCTAAAGATATTAATAATACTGGTGTTAAGAACTGACCTACTATATCAACAACCTTCGATGGCTTTATAGTCAAGGCTAATACAATTGCAAAAAATATTATTGAGAAAATAATTCTATTAAATCCTGGCCCTATTGTTGGTAAAATACCAACTTCATATGTAGTTGCCGCTGTTCTTGGCACTGCTATCAATGGACCAATACAAATTACTATTACAGATCCCATTATTGCTGCAAAACGCTTTCCAACCCTATTAAACAGCGCATCCATCTCACCATTAAACTTAGTCAGAGAAATAATTACTAATAAAGATAAACCTGCATCAGCAAACAGGAACCCAAGGAAAGATATCCACCACTTATTTCCAGAAACAACTCCTAGATAAGGTGGAAATATTAGGTTTCCTGCGCCAAAGAACATTGCAAATAACGCAAAACCTACTACGAATACATCTTTTACTCTAATTGTTTTGTGATCCACTTCTTTATTCTCCTTATACAAATATTTAAAGGGCACAGTAATCAAGTAAGCTGTGCCCTTATACCAGTAGTTTGAGCAAGATTATTATTTAAACATCAATAAATTTATTTTTTATCTAACATACTTACTGCGCTTAAAGCCGCACCAATTGCACCCGTAAATTGTGCCTCATCTGGAACAATTACTTCGTACCCAAGTGCATCATTCATAGCTCTAACTACTCCAGAGTTTGTAGCAACTCCACCAACTAAAACTATGTCTTCTCTCAGTCCAATTCTTTTGGCTAGGCTTGAAACTCTCTTCGCAACAGAATCATGTATTCCTGCTATAATATTTTCTATTGAAACACCTTCAGATAAGTTAGATATGACTTCTGATTCTGCAAAAACTGTGCATGTACTACTTATCATTATCTGGTTATCGGCTTTTTTATCTAATTCTCCCAGATTCGATATATCTGTTTCAAGAATCTTTGACATTACGTCTAGAAATCTTCCTGTACCTGCAGCACATTTGTCATTCATAACAAAGCTTTCAAGTCTTCCATTTTTATCGATTTTAAGAGCTTTTGCATCTTGTCCACCGATATCTATGATTGTTCTTACGCTTGGTATTAGATGAACAACACCCTTTGCATGGCAGCTAAGCTCACTGATTTGTTTGTCAGCGCCATCGTATTTCATTCTTCCATATCCAGTAGCAACCACTTTATCAAATTCAGAGATCTTCATGCCTGTTACATCAAATATCTCTTGATTTAGTTTCTGTGGACCGCTAGTGCCTGTTCCATACGGTATTATAATAGAGTTGATAATGTTTTTTTCTTCATCCATTACCACTCCCTTAGATGCCGTAGAACCAATGTCTACTCCTAACACTTTCATCTTGCTACACTCCTTCATTTTCTAATTCATGCTATTTACTACTTCTCCAGTTTCATTTTGACATTTAATATTGTCAAGAGAAGTACTTACTAAGTTATCAACTGCTGTTTCTGTAAAGAATGCAAAGTGTCCTGTTAGATTAACATCGTCTCTAGACATAAGATTTGGAACTGGTGAATCCTCTAACTTTTCTCTGTCATCAATTTTTTGATTTACATATAGTGTTTCACATTCTAATACGTCTAAGCCTGCAGCCTTAAGATGACCTGAGTCTAATTCTGCTAATACTGCATCGATGTCTAATAGTGCACCTCTTCCTGTATTGATCAGGATTGCGCCTTCCTTCATAAACTTTATATTATCCTTGTTTATTAGATGGTACGTATCTTCTGTAAGTGGAAGGTGAAGTGATACAACATCTGATCTTGATAGAAGATCTTCTAAATCTGATGCGTATTCTAGTACTCCTTCTGCATTAGGATTTTTGAATATATCATATCCTATTACTTCAGCTCCAAGACCCTTGAAAAGCTTAGCTGTTGTAAGGCCTATTCTTCCTGTACCGATTATACCTACTACACAGTTTCTAATTTCTTTTGATATAACTCTTTTTTCCCATTTGAAATTACCTGTTGCCTGTGCTGTCTTTATATGATTAATATTTCTTAGAAGCATCATAGCATGAGTAACTGCAAGTTCTGCTATAGCATTAGGAGAATACTGTGGAACGTTTGTTATACTGATTCCATACTTCTTCGCCAAATCTAAATCGAACATATCTACTCCTGCTGTACGGGAAGATATCTGCTTAACACCGTTTTCCTTTAGCTTTCTATATATCTCTTCATCTTTCACTGGAATTACCTGTTGAGTAGTTACCCCATCATAGCCCTTTGCCTTGTCAACAGAATCAACTGTTAATAAACCATATTCTATATCAACTTGAATATCATTATTTTTCGCCCAATTCTTTACTGCATCAACTTCGTACTCTTGAACATGATAAGCTAGTATTTTCATATTAATCTCCTGTAAAATATATTTTAAGTCTCTTACCCTTCTATGTTTTCTAATTCCTCTATTATCTGTGGAATTATATCATAAAGGTCGCCTACTAAACCATAATCTGCCACCTGGAATATAGGTGCATCTGGGTTTTTATTGATTGCAACTATAGTATCAGAATCACTCATTCCTGCTAAGTGCTGTATCGCTCCAGATATACCGCAAGCAATGTAAAGCTTTGGCTTAACTGTTGTACCAGTCTGACCTACCTGATGAGAGTGGTCTATCCAGCCAGCATCTACTGCTGCTCTTGATGAACCAACTACACCATTTAACTTTTCAGCTAGCTGTTCAATAAGCTTGAAACCTTCTTGTGTTCCAAGTCCTATCCCCCCTGAAACTATAACTTCAGCATCTGTAAGTGATACTAAATCCTTTTCAGATTTTATTATTTCTTTCACTTCAGTTCTAATATCAGATGCCTTAAGGTCTAAATTAACCTTTACTAATTCACCCTTATGATCTGGATTCTTAATTGCCTTATCCATTACACCTGGTCTTACTGTTGACATCTGTGGTCTATTTTCTGGACATATTATAGTAGCCATTATATTACCACCAAATGCTGGTCTAGTCTGCTTTATCTTTCCATCTTCTTCATCTATTTCTAACTTTGTACAGTCAGCAGTTAGTCCTGTATTTAATCTTGAAGCTATTCTTGGAGCCATATCTCTACCTATGTGAGTCGCTCCTATAAGGAATATTTCTGGCTTGAACTCATTTATAGCGTCACAAACCACCTTAGAATATCCATCTGTAGTATAGTTTTCAAGCTTACTATCCTGACAGAAGTAAACTGTTTCAGCTCCGTAAGAATAAAGTTCATCTACTAAATGACCTACATCGTTACCTACTAATATCGCATTTAACTTTATACCCTTTACATCAGCAAGCTTTCTACCTTCTCCTAATAGTTCTATAACTACTGGAGACAGCTTTCCTTGCCTCTGTTCAGCATATACCCATATATCTTTATAGTTTGAAATATCTACTTTTTCCATCTCTAACCTCTCCTAATTTATATTATATGTTTCTCTTTAAGCTTTTCTACTAGACTCTGTGAGATTTCCTCAACTGTTCCGTTAAGCATTTCTCCCTGACCCTTAACTTCAGGTGTGAAAGATCTAAATACCCTTGTAGGAGAAGCTTTTAACCCTACTTCTGATGCAGTAATATCTACATCATTTATAGTCAATACTGGAATTTCTTTTTCACAAGCATCAAATATCTTATCTATGTACATATGTCTTGGTTCATTTAATTCCTTAACTGCTGTCAATAGTGCTGGCATTTGAAGTTCTATCTTTTCAAATCCATTTTCTAATGCTCTTTCTACCTTTAAAGTATTTCCATCAATATCTAGCTTTTGAACATAAGTTACCTGAGGAAGATCTAACTTCTCAGCTATCTGAGGTCCAACCTGAGCTGTATCTCCATCTATTGCCTGTCTACCTGATAATATTAGGTCATAATCTCCTAATTTTCTTATCGCTGCAGCTAAAGCATTTGAAGTCGCCCAAGTGTCTGATCCACCGAAAGCTCTATCACTTACTAATACAGCTTCGTCAGCACCCATCGCTAAACATTCTCTTAACATTTCTTTTGCCTGTGGAGGTCCCATTGAAACTACTGTTACTGTACAATCCTTATATATATCCTTTAGTCTTAATGCTTCTTCTAATGCATTAGAGTCATCTGGATTAAGTATACTTGGAACTCCTTCTCTTATTAGTGTGTTTGTTTTCTTATCTATTTTTACCTCAGTTGTATCAGGTACCTGTTTTGCACATACTATAATTCTCAAAATCTACACCATCCTATCTATTTATTTTATTACGTGAGCCGCTATAACCATCTGCTGAACCTGAGAAGTTCCTTCATAGATAGAAAGAATTCTTGCATCTCTGTATATTCTTTCAATTCTATAATCCTTAACATATCCGTATCCACCGTGAAGCTGAAGAGCCTTGTAAGCAACTTCATTTGCTACTTCTGCTGCATAGTACTTAGCCATTGAAGATGCTAATCCAGGATTCTTTCCTGCATCTTTGTCCATAGCTGCACTATATACTAACATTCTTGCTGCTTCAACCTTAGTAGCCATATCTGCTATTGTGAATTGAGTGTTCTGGAATCTAGCTATAGGCTTTCCAAACTGAACTCTCTCTTGAGTGTATTTTACAGCTTCATCTAATGCTGACTGTGCTACACCCACTGCCTGTGCTGCAACGCCTATTCTTCCTGATTCAAGAGTATTCATCATTACCTTAAATCCAGCACCTAACTTACCTAACATATTTTCTTTTGGAACCTTTACATCATTAAATATTAAATCCGATGTTCTTGTTCCTCTAATACCCATCTTATCCTCATGAGCTCCGTGAGATACTCCATCCCACTTAGTTTCAACTATGAAAGTTGAAATTCCCCCATGTGTTCCCTTGCCTTTCTCAGTAACTGCAGAAACTATTGCAAAATCACAAAATGGTGCGTTTGTTATCCAACATTTTCTTCCGTTTAGTATGTAGTGATCTCCATCTAACTCAGCTGTTGTAGCTGTTGCACCGGCATCAGAACCTGCTCCTGGTTCAGTAAGACCAAATGCACCGATCTGAGTTCCCAATGATAGAGGTTTCAAATATTTTTCTTTCTGTTCTGGTGTTCCAAAGTTTACAAGTGGTAAAGCTACCAAAGAAGCCCCAGCTGTCAAGAAAGTTCCTGAAGAACAATCTGCTCTAGATAATTCTTCCATTATTATTGCATATGACATGTAGTCAGCTCCAGCACCGCCATATTCTTTTGGTACTATTACTGAATTGTATTTATATCTAGCTAATTTGTCCATAAATTCTTTAGGCATAGGACGGTTTTCTTGGTCCATTTCTTTTGCCAAGTCTGTATCATATAGTTCTACCTGACAAAAATCCCTTATTGATTTTTTTACCATTTCATGTTCCAGTTTTAACTTCATTTCATACCTCCAAAATATTATACAAGCATTTCGGCAAATGTTTGTACTCTTGTTCTGATTTGTTCGTTACTTCCAACCTGCTGTTCTATTTCTAGATACAAATGTGGTATATCTGCATTTTTAAGGTCTTTCATTACTATTGGATAGTCATATTCTTCTGGGTCACAGAATTTCATCATTGCATAGATTACGCCGTCAGCACCAACTCTCTTACAATTTTCAACTATCATCTTACCTCTCTTCTTCTGAGGATCGTATGCTAAAGTAGAACCTTCAACGTCTCTCCACTGAAGAGCTAGTCTTTCAAGAGCTGATTTTCCTTCATTTGGTACTAAAGTATCAAACTGAAGAGTCTCCTGAGCAACATTGTCATAAGCTACGGCAATATTGTTTTCTTCTAGTAAGTTTAAGATTTCCTTATCATCAAATATTATTCCTGTAACCATTACTGTCTTACCATCAAACTTTTCTTCTGGCATTGCTTTTAGCTCTGCATTTAACTGCTTTACTAAGTCAGTATGTTCTTCAACCTTCATAAATAATCCACTTCTAATAACTGCGTTTCTTAAATATGGTGTGATTGTATTTAAATGCTTAGGAACTAGTTCAATAAATTCCTGCATTACTTTTCTGTGTTCATTGTAAACATCGATACTGTTTTGAAGAGCTTCTTCTGTGATTTCATGTCCACATATCTTTTCAAGTTTCTTCTTTACTCCCTCATATTCAGTTACAAGGTAGTCAGTACCAGCCTGTATCTTTCTGTTTTGTGGATGAACAAAAGCTATCATTTCCATTCCACTAACACCAGACTTGTAGTTCTGAGTCATAGTTATTAAAGAGTCACACATGCAAGGAATTATTGCAGCTGACATACCATCATAACTTCCCTTAATTCCATACTCTAGTATTGCCTGCATTATTGAACATGCAAATGCTGGGAAATATTCTTTTGCAGCATCTATTTCAGTCTTTCCACCCCATACGCCCATAGGTATCATTCCACTTGCATGTACTATTTCTGTAGGTGTGTATACTGGAAGTAGTCCAATAACCTTTTTATTTTCATCTAAATATTGCTTCATTAATTCCTTAGGATGATTTGAAGCATACTCTAATTTTCCTAGTATATCTTTAATAGTCATTTTATGGCCTCCTCAAAATTAAAACTATTTATTTTTTCTTTCGCTCATTACCTCTACTAGTCCCTGAAGTCTAGTTTCAAACTGTGCGTTTGTGAAGTTTCTTGGGTCAGCCTGATCCCCATCAAATCCTGCATATGGTAAATCAGTTTCCTTAGCAACTCTTCTCATCATTTCATACTGAATGAAACTCATCAACTTACAGCTTCTGTTCATATGATAGAATGCACCTTCACAGTCACCGTCTTTTAGAGCGTTTATTCTGTATTCAACCATTTTTTCAATATTGACATTATTGAACATTGAACTATATGCTCTTGCCATTCCGTCAAGGTCATTTACTTCATATTCAAGTGCCCAAGCATGAGGATAAACACTTCCTGTCATGTTAACTCCATACTTAGATAAAGTCTTCATTTTGTATCCTATATAAGGCCAACATGGAATTCCTTCCATCATTATTCTATATTTTTCTTCTCCTCTGAAAGAAGTCTCTCCCTTTTCAGCATTATCTTCTAGATATTCTACTAATAGCTTAAATGCTTCAGTTGTTTCAGTCTTACCTCTTGCACATACTATTACTGCCATATATGTAAATAGGTCAAAACCGTTCATTGGAGATGGATAGTTACCCTGAGGTAAACTCATTGAGTATTTCCATAGCTTACCATTTTCAGCTGATATCTTCATAACTTCTTCTAATCTCTTAGGATCAAATTCTTTACCAGATATTTCTGATAACTGTCTAACAGCTTCTTCAAACTGAGCTTTTAGGTAATTTATTCTACTTTCAGATACTTCATAGTCATAATTATAAGTAGTATCTATCATTATTAGAGGTATATTTCTTTCTCTAGCAATATTTTCATACCACTTAACAACTTCATTACATATATTGTTACAGCAACATAGAAAATCTGGTTCTGGCATTGGAAGAGTATCTGAATGACCCTTTTCAAGTAAACCAAAGTTTGTTCTTGCATAAGCACATAGATCGTTTGAATATCCTTGATCCTCAGCAAGTTCACAAAGCTCTAAAGATTCCTTCTTTGCAGCAACTCCTGCAGCATGATTTTCAGGATATAATAAATTTAGATCAAATATTTCTGCTAATTCTTGAGGAAATACTGAAGTTGCCCAACCTACAGGTCTACCTTCTTCTTTTGCCTTAAAAGCATTAGCATACTGTTCTGCCAACAAATCATTTATAACCGTTCTAGCATCTTTTTTATCTGCCATTTCTTTACCTCCTTGTAAATATCAAGCTTTCTATATTTTATTTGCTTATTTTATAATATTATTTTTCTTTAGGTCTTCTAGCTTATCTGCTGAAACACCAAGATCATTCATTACCTGTTCTGTATGTTCACCCATCTTAGGAGCTCTTACGTATCCTTCTCTAGGATTTTCTGTAAACATTACTGGAGTGTTATATAAAACTCCTTCGTTTCCATTGTCATATGTATGCTTTATTAGGTAGTCATTTGACCAGCACTGTTCATCATTAAGTACATCTTCTGGTGAAGCAAGCTTTTCATAAGGTATTCCTGCCTTTTGAAGTCTTTCAGCCCATTCTGAGAAAGGTCTCTTTATGAACTCTTCTTCCATCATTATTACGAATTCTTCAGTATGCTTTACTGCTTCCTTCATTGTTGAGTACTTAGAACCCTTTAAGTCAGGTCTTTCTATAACCATGTCACAGAAGTTTCCAAACCATTTTTCATACTGGAAGAATGCTAACTGAACCCAGTTTCCATCAGCACACTTAAATGTAGTGTTTAATGGGTTAGGTGGTGTTCTTCTTGATATTGGCATTCTGTATCCATACTTAGAAGCTGCAACTGGAATACCCATACCAAATACTGCTGTATGGAATAGAGATACTGTTACTCTTTCTCCCTTACCAGTTTCTTTCTTCTTAAATAATGCTGCTGCAATTCCTGCTGCCAAACTTATTCCTGCGTAATGATCGCCTAAACCTGCTACTGGATTTGCTGGTGATGAACCCTTTTCCATTAATGATCTTGCAACTCCACCTCTTGCGAAATAAGCTGTATAGTCAAATGCTGGATTGTTCTTTGCTGGACCATTGTCACCGTATCCTAATAAATGTGCAAATATTATATGTGGAGCTTTTTCTTTTATACATTCATAGTTAAGCCCACTTTTATCTAATGCTCTCTGTCTTGTATTAGTTAAGAAAACATCAGCTGTTTGTAATAATTCGTAAATAAGTTCTACCCCTTCTTTACTTCTTGTGTCTACCATGATCCCCTTCTTACCAGAGTTTTCCATTTCAAATAATGGGTTCTCATCTTCTTCTATAGGGAAATTCCATTGCATACCTACATATCTCATTGAGTCACCTTCAAGTGGTTCAATCTTTATTACTTCTGCTCCCCAATCTGCAAGGCATCTTCCACACACTGGTGCTGCAACGTAGTTAGCATATTCAATTACTCTTACTCCCTCTAATGGTAAACCTGTTTTACTCATTTTATCTCCTCCTTAGAAATTATAAAAATTCTTATTGCCTTTCTGTCTTATATATAAGCAATTAGCTTGCCAAAAGTATTTTTTTAACAATATTTGTTATAATTTTAGCAAAATGGCTTGAATTCAATATCTCTAGGAATTTTTTAAAAGATATTCGTTATCAAATATTATTGTGTATCTTTTCTTTTTTTTGCATTTGAGCAACTTTTTAACAATCCTATATGTTAAAAAATAAACTGAAATTCCATATTTTTATTTCTTTTTATGATTTTTTTCATAAAAAGAGGCTTTTTTTTGACTATATTATCAGTAAATTTAAAATATTGCTAAAAAAAACAGTTTTTTGCATTATGCGAATCATTCGTTTTATGCAAAAAACTGTTAATATATTCATATGAAATTTTATTTATATATATTTATTTTGCCTGTGTTAAATATAACTTAGACAAACTCTAATATGTAGATATACTTTCTATATACCCAACTTTTCTATTTATATCCATATATATACAATTATTTACAAATTTTATTTTACACATCAATATATCCACTTTTTATTTTTCGATACACTGTAGATGGATTAATACCGATTGCTTTTGAAGCTTCTGTTACATTACCATACTTTTTAATAGCCATAGAAATTATCTCTTGTTCAACTATTCTATGAGCTTCATCAATAGTAACTATATCATTGACTTTTATTGATTTTTTTTCTAGATCTTCTTCCCTATTTATAGAATTATCATCATAATCATTTCTTGTTTCTTGACCTGGAAGAGCATCTAAATATTCTATTCCCATAATTCTATTTATTTGGTCTTTATTTATAGTTTCATATGCTGAAAGTATAACCAATCTCTCTATTGTATTTTTTAATTCTCTAATATTTCCTCGCCAATCATTTTTTACCAAGGAATCTTTTGCATCCTTAGTAAGATGAACATTCCTATTATATTTATTGTTAAATCTCTCAATATAAAAATCTGTTATAGGAAGTATATCTTCTTTTCTATGTCTTAATGGCGGTATTAATATAGGAATTACACTCAGCCTATAGTATAAATCCTGTCTAAAAATATTAGGATCTTTTATTTCTTTTGTGGTCTTATTAGTAGCAGATATAAATCTAACATCTATATCTATAGGCTCAACTCCACCTATCCTTATAATACTTTTTTCCTGTATAACCCTTAATAGCTTTTTTTGAGTCTCTAGTGCTAGCTCACCTATTTCATCAAGAAATATAGTACCTCCATCTGCATGTTCCAAAAGCCCTTTCTTGCCTTCTTTTCTTGCCCCTGTAAAAGCCCCCGCTTCATAACCAAATAACTCAGATTCTACTAAGTCTTGTGAAATTGATGCACAGTTAATAGCTACAAAAGGCTTGTCCCTTCTGCAACTTTGCTTCCAAACACTTCTTGCTATAATCTCTTTACCTGTTCCCGACTCACCTAGTATCAATACTGATGCATCTGAATCAGATATTGTAGCAATAATATCTTTTATTCTTTCTATACACTTGCTCTCAGATATGTACTCTATATCACTATCTTTTGTTTCACATGAAGCCTTCATAAGATTTAATATTCTAGAGATATCTCTGCCTGTTAAGACTCCCCCCATGAAATCCCCAGTAATGCTAAACCTCGGTATTGCTGTATAGGATACAACCTTTCCTTCTGGATATATAACATCTCGGAAAACCTTTTTCTTAGTTTCAATCATCTCTAAAATAATTGGATTATCCACAAGATTATCTTTTACGAGTTCTCTGATATTTTTCCCCACAATATCTTTTCTCTTAAAAGGTAATATTTGATCACTTATGGAATTCATTCTTCTTATGAAGCCATCTTTATCGAAAATTACTATTATTTCATCGATATGCTCCATCATGTTTTCAACTAAGTTATTATAGTTGTTGTACTCTAGTTGTTCCCTACATACATAATTATTGGACATATTCTACTCAAACCTCTCTTTCACGATATACAAATATTATAATCTTTGTTTTTAATTCCCCTAGTTTAAGCTTTTCTCTTATTCTAAATTTTACCACAATTTCAATAATTAATATATGCTTTTTGC